>Ga0209181_10001802_pt1 | contig 36332 bp, 28 predicted proteins | sample MAT05_FD_187208 | JGI IMG/M metagenome (GOLD analysis project Ga0209181, IMG submission 187208) | Freshwater microbial communities from Lake Fryxell liftoff mats and glacier meltwater in Antarctica - MAT-05 (SPAdes) (version 2) | ecosystem: Environmental > Aquatic > Freshwater > Ice > Liftoff... | reverse complement strand
CCCCCTTTCGATCAGACTGGAGCTCCCCGCGCAAGGCCTCGTTCGCGCGAGGGCTCTGCGGGGCCCAAAATTCATGCCGACGAAGTGATAGATCTTGAGGGGGGAGGTTCCCAGCGCGGGAGCGCATGATTGAGGCTCAACAAGAAGTGATGAATCTTGAGGGGGGAGGTTCCCAGCGCGGGAGCGCACGATTGAGGCTCAAAAAAGTGATCAATCTCGAGCTCGAGAGCTGTCCTCTTTTTCGACGGCTCTCAGTCGCGCGCGTACGGGGCGCGCTCGATCTCGAGCTCTTCGGTCGTCGCTTCGATGGCTGCGTCAGGTACGCCGCCATCGGCCGCGCCGCCGCGCTCGACGGTGATGCGCACGTGGCTGCCGACTTCACCGCGCAGCTCCGCGACGACCTCGGCGATCGGCCGCCCTGCGATCGGCACGCCATGGATCGCGACGATGCGATCGTCTTCGAGCAGGCCCGCGCGCTTCGCCGGCCCGGCGGGCACCTTCACGACGCGGAGGCCGCGCTCGGCAGACCACGCCATCTGCGCGTGAATGCCGCCGCGCCAGCCTTCGGAGCAGCCGAGCATCGCGAGCCCGGTGGCGAGCAGCATCGCGAAACACATGGTCGCTGCGCGTGCCGAGCGCGACATCGCCGTGCGCGCGCTGCGTACACCTGCGTGACCGTGGCTGCTCATCCTGCGTCCTCAGCACTCGCGTCCGCGCTCGCACCATCGAACGACGCGTCGACGCTGCCAGCGTCCGGCTCACCTGCGTCGCTCGATCCCATGTCGCTGGTGCCCGCATCGGGCGGCGGCGCGGGACGCACGCCGGGCACGACGACGCGCACCGTCAGGCGCGTCAGCACGAGCGAGTCGCCGCGCAGCTCGAGCACGACGCGGAACACCTGGTCGTAGTCGGTCTCTCGCACTGTCTCGTTGCGCAGCACCGCAGCGACCGAGAGCCGCGTGCCGGCGCGCACGTCGGTGAACGTGTCGAACGTGCCGTCACCGGCCGGCCGGCGATCGGCGCGTCCAGGCGCCGGCGTACCGACGGGCGGTGTCGCGTCGCGCGCCTCGACAGCGCGCACGAAACGCAGCGAGTCGCCGACGGCCTCGCCCCACACTTCGTCGTAGGCGACGGCGTCGACCAGCGCGACGACCGAATCGACCAGCGCCGTCGACAGCCCCGCACCGTCGCTGTCGATGTCGAACACCAGCGGGCAGCGCCCGCCGACGGGGCCACGCACCGCGCCGCCGAGGCCGGTCGCGCAGGTGCCGTCGCGCCCTGGTGCGATTGCGGCGCCGGTCGCGTTGGCCACCAGCTCGAGGTGCGGTCGCGCCGCTTCGCCGCTGGCCACGCCAATGACCGCGACGTTGGTCGCCTGCAGCGCGGCGATCGCTTGCGCGAGCGAGTGCGCGCCACGCACCTGGCTGCCGTAGTCGCTCGGGTCGTGCGTGGGCGCGTCGGTGACGTGTACGACGACGCGCAGCGAGCCATCGCGGAAGCCGACGCCGCCGCGGCCCGCTTCGCCCGGCGCGCGCGACGGTCCGTACGCCGGGACATACGGTGAGAGGCCGTCGCCGGTCGCGATCTGGTAGAGCGCCTCGGCGCCGGACTCGGGGATGTCGCCGCCGTTGCCGAGCGGCTCGTCGAGCGACGCGACCGCGCTCGCCAGCAGTGACGTCGAGGTCGTGATCGCGCGGATCAGCGTGAACGGCCGATCGCTCGCGACGCCAAACGGCGCGATCGGCATGTCCTCGAAGCGCGCGACGGCGAACGCGACATCGGGCACGCGCGCGCTGAGCCGCGGCGCGACGATCGTGAGCACGTCGCGCTGCAGCGCGTCGATCTCGCCGCCGAAGCTGCCGGTCGTGTCGATCGAGAAGACGACGTCGAGCTGCGCGAGATCCGCGTCGATCGCTAGCGGCACCTCGACCGAAGGCCCGCCGAACGGCAGCACTACTTCGAGGTCGGCAGTGGGCAACACGGAAGCGTCGCCACGCCCGCCGAGATCGCGATCGGTCGGCAGCGGGTCCGCGTCGGACGTGCCGGCGTCGGCGCTGCGCGGACCGAGATCGAGCCGAGGCGCCGGAGGCGGACGATCGTCCGCGCAGCTCCAAGCGCTCGCCGCGAGACCGAGAGCGACGCACCGAGCGCGCCACGCAGACTTCGACGACATCGGCGCAGCCTGTCACGCCCGGCGTGCGGGAGACCAGCGCTCGTCAGCAAGATTTTCGCCGCGCGGCCTCGCTCTCCCAACCGCGAGTCCGATGAAGCCGGTGCGCGCCCGCGGGGGGGTGCGCGAGCTCGGTGCCCAAGGAACGTGCGGCACCTCGACTCACAAGGATTGACACCCAGAGGCGGTCGGATAGCATGCTGCCTCTGCGCGGTTTTCCGCCGCGCTCACGGACCCTTAGAGCGAGATGCACAAGCTCGTCATCTCCGACGACGAAGGTAAAACGACGGTCGTCCCGCTCGTCCGTGACGAGATCACGATCGGGCGTAAGGAAGGCAACACGATCCGTCTCACCGAGCGGAACGTGTCGCGTCGTCACGCCCGCCTGAAGAAGGCGAACGGCGCGTACCTGATCGAGGACCTCGAGTCGTACAACGGCATCAAGGTCAACGGTCGGCGCATCGAGAAGGAGCTCGAGCTCAAGCTCGGCGATCAGGTCGGCATCGGCGACTACATGATCGCCTTGCAGGACGAGGCCGCCGACGCGACCAACGTCGCCGAGGTGCAGACCGCCGCGATCACGCCGGCGCTCCGGCACGCCGCTGTCGCGGACTCGCCGACGGCGATGATCGCGGCGCCCGCGGCTCCCGTCGCGCCACCGCCGCCCGCGCGCCTGGTGATGATCTCGCCGCCTGCGCCTGGCGCCGAATTCGCCTTTCAGAAGGCGAAGATGCGCGTCGGGCGCGCGGAAGATCTCGACATCTGCGTGAACCACCGCTCGATCAGCCGCGAGCACGCGGAGCTGGCGCGGGAAGGCAACCGCATCCGGCTGCTCGATCTCGGCAGCGCCAACGGCACGCGCGTCAACGGGCAGGACGTCACCGATACGCTGCTCGCGCCGGGCGATGTGATCGAGCTCGGCCAGGTGCGCTTCCGCTACGTCGGCGAGGGCGAGACCTATCACTTCGATGCTGAGCGCACGGTCCAGATGGACGCGCTCGTCATGCCGACGCCGACGTCGAGAGTGCCAATGGTCATCGGTGCGGCGATCGTCGCGGTGGCGCTCATCGGCACCTGTGCGTTCGTCGCGATGACCGGCGGCGACCCGGTCGACGACGGCATCCAGGCGACCGCGGTGCCGACCGGCGGCGGGCCAATCGCGCTACCGGCGGTCGCCGCGAGTCCGCCGCTGAGTCCGAGCGACGTGGCGTACACGTCCGCGCTCGCGGCGTGCCACGCGGCGCTCGCCGGCGGCCAGCTCGATCAGGCGCTCGCACAAGCGCAAGCCGCGCTCGGCTACCGGCCAGGCGATCCCGAGGCAAGCGCCTGCCAGCAGTCGGCAACGCTGGCGATCGACCAGCAGGTCGCGGCCGACGCACAAAGCCTCGTCGATCGCGCGCACGCCGCGCTGCCGGGCAACCCCGACGAAGCGACCCGCCTGGCGCGTGAGTTGATGACGATGCCGAACGCCTCCCCGAGCGCGCGTGCAGATGCCCAGGGAGTCATCGCGCAGGCACAAGCGCTGCGTGACGCGGCGCGTCCCGTCGGCACGGGCGTGCGACCCGTGGGCATCGCCGGTACGGTCGTCGCAATCCGGCCCGCTGGCGGCGGCGGCGGCGGCGGTGGCGCACGGCCGGGCGGCAACGGCAACCCTGTGGCGACGGGTGGGACCTCTCGGCCAGGCGGCGGTGGACAAGTCGTGGCGCCGGCTGGCGGTGGTGGTGGAGGCGGAGGGCGTCCGCTGCTGGGTCCGGACGAAGGCGCGGCGGCGCGCATCGATCGTGCCCGAGACCTGATGATCGCCGGCAACAACAACGGCGTGATCGCGCTGCTGCAGAACGGCCGATCGCAGCAAGAGCTCGAGCTGCTGATCGCGACCTACCAGAACGTCGGCAACACGCCGGCCAAGCTTGCGGCGATGCAGCGCTACGTCGATCGCTTCCCGACGACGGCCCGCGCCCGCGGCTACCAGCAGGTCCTGCTGCGCCAGCAGTAGCGAACGGCCGAATTGACAGCGTGACGATGTGCGTGTTACTCGCACCAGCGCACGCTCGCCCAGCAAAATGCTGGGTCTAGTGGCGGCTGGGCTCGCGTCTTACGCGCGGGGCCGACTGACCGTAAGAGGAGGCGAGATGTCCCGCTCGGCGGCCCGCGTTTGGGCCCTGCTCGTATGTCTGTTCGTGTCGACGATGGCGGTCCCTGGAGCGCACGCGCAGCTCCGGAGCGGCACCGGCATGGACGTGCACCTGTTCCGGCCCGCGCTCGACTCGAAGGGGCTGTTCTCTGTCAACGGCACCGACATCCTCGGCGCCAACGACATCAGCTTCGGCTTGGTGATCGACGCAGGGTTCGGCCTCGTGCCGTTCGAGGGATTCCTCAACCGGAATGCGTGCCGCTACGAGCCCGGCAACGACACGTTCACCGGGGCGAACTGCGGCAACTCGCGGCAGACGCACCTGATCGACACGTCGTTCACCGGGACGCTGCACTTCAACTACGGCATCGCGAACCTGCTGATCGTCGGCGTGCAGATCCCAATCGTCGTGCTCAGCGGCGGCGACATCGGCGTCCCCGGCGCTTACAACGACGCGTCGGGCCCGAGCATGTCCACCAACGGCCTGGACGTGCAGGGCGTCGGCAACATCACGATCCACTCGAAGTTCCGCATTTTGCGGGCGGAGCGGGACGCGATTGGCCTCGCGGCGCTGCTCAACATCGAGCTGCCCACGGGCGACTCGGAGAACTTCGCCGGCGAGCCCGGCTTCACCATCTGGCCGCAGGCCGCCCTCGAGTGGCGCCCTGCGCGTCCGCTGCGCTTCGCCTTCAACGTCGGCGCGCGCCTGCACTTCGGCGGTAACGACGACGCGGTCATTCCGATCGGCGGCCGCACACGCCCACGGGGCACGACCGATCCGTTGGCGCCGACGAACGCGGTCACCCCGATACTTTTCCCCGGCACCGGCTCGGACTTCCAATACGGCCAGCTGCTCACGTTCGGCGCGGGCGTCAGCTTCCGCGTCGCGCCGCCGCTCGATCTCGTCGCAGAGATATACGGCAACCAGGTGCTCAGTGGCTTTGGCGTTGGCGGCGCGCTCAGCGTCGAGGCCATCGGCGGCCTGAAGATCTTCGTCGAGCGCAACAGCTACCTGATGCTCGCCGGCGGCGCCGGCTTCACTGGCGGCTGGAGCTCGGCGGACATCCGCGCGATGCTCGGCTTCGTCTTCGAGCCGTCGATCGGCGACCGCGACGGCGACGGCCTCCGCGACGACGTCGACCAGTGCCCGGACGAGCCGGAAGACTTCGACAACTTCTCCGACGAAGACGGCTGCCCGGAGCCGGACAACGATCGCGACGGCATCCTCGACGAAGACGACGAGTGTCCGCTGGTCCCCGAAGATCGTGACGGCGACTCCGACGAAGACGGCTGCCCCGAGGGCAACGAAGGTGACCGCGACGGCGACGGCATCCTCGACAACGTCGACGAGTGCCCGGACGATCCGGAAGACCGCGACAACTTCCAGGACACCGACGGCTGCCCGGACCCCGACAACGATCAGGACCTGATCCTCGACGCCGACGATCTCTGCCCGAACGATCCGGAAGATCGCGACGAGTTCGAAGACCAGGACGGCTGCCCGGATCCGGACAACGACCAGGACCGCATCCTCGATCCGCAGGACAGCTGCCCGAACGACCCCGAGACGTACAACGGTCACCAAGACGAAGACGGCTGCCCGGATCGCGGCACGGTCATCATCGAGGAGAACCAGATCGTCATCCTCGAGAAGATCTACTTCGAGACCGACAGCGCCGTGATTCAACAGCGCTCGTTCTCGATCATCGACGCGGTCGCTGCGACGCTCAACGGCAACCCGCAGATGCAGCTGCTCGAGATTCAGGGCCACGCCGACGAGCGCTCGTCGGACGAGTACAACATCCGCCTGACGCGCGATCGCGCGGCGTCGGTGCTCGAGGCGATCGCGCAGCGCGGCGTGACCCGTGAGCGCCTGCGCTCGGGTGGCTACGGCGAGCGCTGCCCGATCGACCCGCGCCACAACGACACCGCGTGGGAAGCCAACCGTCGCGTCGAGTTCAAGATCCTGCGCACCGATCAGGGTCCGACCGGCGTCGAGGTCGCGTGTCCCGCCGGCCGTGAGCTCATTCCGCAGTGAGACGGTGGTCGTTCACGAGCTGAAGCGCGTCGTTTACGAACGGCTACGGCTGACGCACACTGCGCCGACCATGTCGGCACGTCCTGCACTCCTTCTCCTCACGGTCGCGCTGCTCGCTGCGGCGCCCGCGGGATGCACCGTCGACACCGAGCTCGGACTCGCCGCCGAGGTGTCCGCGGCGACGCTGCTGATCGACCCGATCGCGGATACGTACGAGGTGCGCGTCACCGTCGATTTTCGCGTCGGTGAGAACGCGACGGGCGTGCGGGAGTTCGTGCCGCTGCGCGTCGATGCGGATGCGGCCGGCGAGATCGGCACAGCGTCGAGCTTCTCTCGGCCGGTGGGGTTCACCGGCATGTTGGCGCCCGGGGAGTCGCGCTCGGTGACGTTCGTCGGCGAGTGTTTGGGCGGTTGCAACGCGCTCGCGCTGTGCTCGGCGGGCACGACTGCGCCGATCGACTTCTTCTGGGAGGACCGCGGCGTGAGCCCCCCTCAGCTCGGCCAGACGAGCGGCGTCGCTGTAGTGGATTGCACGCCGTGACATGAGCGCTCGGTGACAGTCGCAGATCCACGCCTCGGTCGTCTGCTCGACGGACGTTATCGAATCCTCGAGCTCATCGGCGCGGGCGGGATCGGTGCGGTGTATCGCGCCGAGCACGCCGCGCTCGGTCGCTTCGTGGCGGTCAAGGTGTTGCTCGAGGAGTTCGGCGAGGTGCCCGAGCTGAAGCGTCGCTTCGTACGCGAGGCGAAGGCGCTCTCGGCGCTATCGCATCCGCACGTCGTGCCGGTCACCGACTTCGGCCTCGACCCGGAGCCGTACCTGGTGATGGAGCTGCTCGAGGGGCGCACGCTCGAAGATCTGCTGCACGAAGCGCCGCTCACGCCCGCGCGCGCCCTCGACATCGCGCGGCAGATCCTGCGCGGCCTCGCGTTCGCGCATGGCCGCGGCGTCGCGCACCGCGATCTGAAGCCGGCGAACGTCTTCTTGCAGAAGCTGCCCGACGCGCACGATCACGTGCGGCTGCTCGACTTCGGCCTGGCGAAGTTCCTCGACGACGAGCGCGGCGAGGCCGACGCGACGCTGACCAAGGCCGGCACGGTGTTCGGCACGCCCGCGTACATGGCGCCCGAGCAAGCGACGGGCGAACGCGCCGATGCGCGCGCCGACGTCTACTCCGCCGGCATCTTGCTCTACGAGCTGCTGACCGGGAGGCGCCCGTTCAACGACGCGACGCGCGCGGATCTGTTGCGGGCGCACCTGCTCACTCGGCCACCGCCGCCATCGGAGACGCGCCCTGGGCTGACGCTGTCGACCGGGCTGAAGGCGCTGCTCGATCGCGCGCTCGCGAAGGAGCCGCCGCAGCGCTTCACCGATGCGGGCGCGATGCTCGCGGCGCTCGACGCGCTGCCATCGCCAGCCGCGATGATCGACGCGCAGGCGGAGGCGGAGGGACGCAAACGCGCGGCAGAGCGTGCGCAGGCGATGAGCGCCGGCGAGACGGTACGCGCGACTCCGCCGCTCGCTGGATTGCCGGCTTCGGGCGAGGCGCGCGGCGCTGTGGCGCTGGCGACGGCGGTGGTGCGCCCGACCGGCGGCGGGGTACAGCTGCGGCCGCGGACGCGCTCGTCGGTCGGCTGTGCGGCGGCGGCGCTGGTCGGCGTCACGCTGCTGAGCATCGCGGGTTTCTTCGTGGTGCGCGCGGTGCGTCGAGGAATGGCGGAAGACCAGGCGACGCCGAGCGGCGATCCGCGACTACTGGGTGCGGGCATCGGTACCGTCGCGGGCATCGCGCCGCCGGGCCATCGCACAGCGTCGGTAAACGGGACAGCGCCGGTAAACGGGACAGCGCCGGTAAACGGGACAGCGCCGGTAAACGGGACAGCGCCGGTAAACGGGGCAGGGCAGGGAAACGGGGCAGGGCAGGGAAACGGCGCGCGGCCAGGCGGCGGCACGACGGCGAGCGCGATCCCGCCGATCCCAGGCGCGCGCCCAGCTGCGCGTGACCCGTGGCGCGATCCAATCCCGCGCGTGCTCGAGTCGGCGCGCAGCAAGATCACGCGGCGCCGATTTCGCTCGCGCGACCTGCGGCAGCTCAACGACTACGTGCGCGACAATCGCGCGGACGCGCGCGGCCATCTCGTGCTCGCGCAAGGCATGCTCGAGCTCGGCTGGCGCTCGGACGCGCTGGTGCGCTACCGCATGGCGTTCGAGGCCGATGTCTCGTCGCGCGGCGATCCACGCGCGCTCGAGGACATCGCCGACATCGCGCAGACACCGGCGCAGCGTGCGCGCGCGCTGCAAACGTTGCGCGAGGTGTGGGGCGCAGAGGCGCCCATCTTGCTCGAGCTCGCGGCCGCGCGCTCAGCCGATCCGGCCCGGCAATCGGCGCTGCGCGCGCTGCGCACCGAGCTCGCCCTGCTGCGCTGAAGCGCGTTCGTCGTTTGCCGCGTCATCGAACAGCAGCGCGTCGAGCGCGTGATCGTCGCTGCGCGCGGCGTCGATCGACGACTCGGCGTTGAGCGCTCCGACGTGCAGCGCGCGGAGCGCGTCGTCGAGCAAGTCGATCGACAGCAGGCGCGTCGTCTGGTCGGCACTGCGGGTGAGCGCGTCGTCGCCATCGAGCGCTGCGAGCGCGCGCGCCGCGTCGGTGCCGTCGCGCGTCACGATGCGCAGGGCGGGCTGCGTCGCGATCACGCTGCCGCAGCGGCGCTCGGCGAGCACGAGGTTGAGCGCGCGCAGGCCGGCCGGCGCGTCGCCGAGCGTGAGGCGGAGCCGCGCCGCGACGAGCTCGGTGCCGGTCGTCAGGATCAGAGCAAGCGCGACCGGCAGATCCTCGGCGAGCCGAAGTCGCGCGGCGTGGGCGCGAAGTACGTGCAGCTGCGCGGCGGGCGTGAGACGGCGGCTGCGCCCGGTGAGCGCGAACAGCGGCAGCAGCGCGAGGGCGGCGCTGAGCGCGACCAGCGGCACGGCGCTCGGTGGGACCAGCGCCTGCGCGCGCATGGCGGCAGCGACGAGGCCGAGCGCGAACAGCGCGCCCGGCGGCGTCGTCGCGTCGAGCAGCGCGTCGAGCGTGAACAGCCGCGCGCGCCACATGCGGACGGTCGCGTCGCGCAGATCGGCGCGCGTCGCGAGGCGCTCGGTGAGCAGCAGATCGCCGTGCGTGAATGCGTCGCCCGCGCGCATGAGAGAGAGCGCGACGAGGCCCACCAGCGGCACGACGGCGAGCGCCAGGTGTGCGCTCGCGGCGAGCGGCGCCAAGGCGACGAGCGCGACACCGGCGACGAAGCGGAGCGCACGCGGCATCGGCACGAGCGGCTGTGCGGTGAGCCCAGCGCGACGGAGCGCGAGCGCGCGCGCACGCGCCGTCAGCGCAGCCAAGCAGAGCAGCAGCAGCGCGAGGCCGAGCGCGACCGGCCAGAGGCGCATGGCGTGCGGCCGAGCGACGACGGAGGGCGCATCGGCGCGTACCCGGCGAAGCGCTGGCGCGAGGCTCGCGGCTGGCACATCGGCTGCGATCTCCCACACCGTGGTCCGCGGCAGGTGCGGGCGTCGCCAGGTGATCTGCGTGCGTGCGCCGACCGTCGCGAGGGTCACGCTCGCGGCGCGGGTGCCGCTCTCGGTGTCGAGCTCGACCGGGCGCGCGGCGCCGGGCAGATCGAGCGTCAGCTCCACGCCGTCGAGACCGCTCTGCCAAGGCGGAAGAGTCCAGCGCACACGCACCGTCTCACCGTCGCTGCTCGCTTCGGTCGCGCGGTGAGCGAGTGAGGTCGTGTAGTGCAGCAGGACCTCGTACTCACCGCGCCGAGGCGCATCGCGTCGCGCGAAGTCGAGCTGCACGCGGGTCGACTCGCTGCCGTCGGGCCGCACGTTTACCAGAGGCAGATACACCGCGCCGTCCGCGCCGGTGACGGTCGGCGGCGTCGCCGGATCGAGCGTGAGCTGCGGGTCCAAGCCGACGAGCTCGAGCCCCTCGAGCCAGCCGCCGTGAACGCGCACCGCGACGCGCATCGCGACCCGCGCGGTGCCGTCGGGCGCGACCACCACCGCCGCCTTCACCCAGCGCACGCTGGCGTCCGTCCACGCCGCGGCGGGCGTCGCGCACACCAGCGTGAGGAGCGCGCACAGCGCGAACACACCGAGCGCACCGAGCGCAGTCTCTCGCGACTTCAGCATCGCGGGCGAACGTACCTAGAGCAGCGAATTCGCCGAAGTTTTCGGCAGAGCGGCGGCCTGCGCGACCGAGCGCCCGTGGCGCGCCTTCAGAGCCCGAGCGCGCGCGCCAGCGCGTCGAGCTTGGTCTCGAGGCGCGCGTCGATCATGCCGAGATCGGTCTCGACGAGGCAGCCACCGCGGGTGATCTCGGCATCGGGGCGCACCGAGAACGACGCCGGCCGTCCTGCGCGCGTCGCGATCGCCGTGCGCAGCAGCTCGACCTGCGGCGCGTCTTCCGGGTGGACGCGCACGATCACGTCACGCGCCCGACGCGCGCGGGCGAGCCCATCGCCGACGATGTTGGCGATGCGCGCGGGGTCGAGCGCCAGCGCGTCGCCGACGAGCCGCTCTGCGGCTGCGAGCGCGACCCGGGCGACCTCTTGTTCGGAGCCGGCGAGCGCGCGATCGCGGATCGCCAGCGCCTCGGCGAGCGAAGCGGCCGCCTCGGCTCGACCTGCGTCTCGGCCCGCCGTCCGCGCTTCGTCGACGGCGCGCTCGGCGCCCGCGCGCGCAGCGTCGACGATCGCCGCGGCCTCGCCGTGCGCCGCAGCGACGATGCGCTCGGCCTCGGCGCGCGCATCGAACACCGCGCCCGCGATGACGCGCGACGGCGGCTGCGTCTGCGACTGGATCTGCGGCGCGCTCGGCGTGGTCGCGGGCGTGCTCGACGCGCCGCGGAGGATCCGGCTCATGGCGTCGTATCTCCTTGCTGGTCCTGCATTTCGGCGAGCACGAATCCCTCGACGGCCGCGACCTCGAGCGCGATGCGTCGCCAAGCGTACGAGCGCACATCGCCGCTCGCGCCATCGCCCTCGACAGCGAGCGCCATCGCGCCGAGCGCGCGCACCAGTTGCTCGGGCGCCGCGCGCTGCGCCGCGTCGAGCAAGGCCGCCGCCATCGTGTCTGCCGGTCCCTCGCTCACGCCGAGCAAGGCGCGCAGCGCGAGCACGGCGGCCGCCTCCGCGGCATCGAGCGACTCGACGAGCGCGGTCGCGGCGTCCGCGTCGAGGCCCTCCGTCGCGCGCGCGAGCAGCGCCCTGCCTCGCCCGAGCTCACGCGCCGCGAGCTCGAGATCGGCGCTGCGCCAGGCGTCCGCCGCCGCGGCGCGGACCACGGCGCGCACGCCCACGCTCGCCGCAAAGCCGCGACGCACCGCCGGAGCCTCGCGCAGCCAGGCCGCGCCGAGCGAGCGCGGCACGTCCGCCGCGAGCAACGAACGCGCGCGCGGCGCAAGACGTGATGCGCGCTCCGGCGACACCGCGCGGAGCTGCGCCGCGATCGCCCGCAGCGCCTCCGCCAGACTCGGCGCGCTCAGCGCATCGAGCGCCGCGGCCGCGACGATCACGCGCGCGCTGAGACCCGGCGTGAGCGCCTGCGCCGCCGCCGCAGCGCCGCGATCGCCCGCGACCTGCGCGGCGAGCAACAAACCCTCCTCGAAGCCCGCTGCGACAGCGAGCGGGGCGTCCATCGTGGTCACGGCGCAGAACTAACACGGGAACCGCCGCGCACGCGAGCGCCCCCGGCAGCGCACTCCCAGACACACCAGCCCGCCGCAAGGCAACGCCTCCAAGCCAACGCCCCGAAGCAGACCAGCCCGCCCGCGAGCGAGCGTGGCTTGCGGGTCGCTGCTATCGTCCGCCGGTGCGCGGCCTCGTCACCCCACGACTCGGAGCCCCTCGTCGGCGCGTCGTCAGCGCCACCTCGCTTTGCGCGCTCGTGCTCTCGGCGCTCGCCGTCAACGTGCTCCTCTGCGCGCCCGCAGCACGCGCCGACGACGCTGGCATCGAGGACTGCGGCCCGCCGGCGGAGCTCGGCCCGCTCGAATTTTTTCCTGCGTCGAGCGCGAACGGCGTCGCGCTCAATTCAGCGGTGCGCGTCCGCTACACGCCCGGCTTCTTCGAGGTCTGGCGTGATCCACTGACGCGCCTGCTCGAGCTGCGCGACGACACCGGCGCGCCCGTCGCGGGGACGCTCGAGCGGCTCGGCGACACGCTGGTCTTCCGCCCGGACGTTCCGTGGCGCCCGAACTCGCAGTACGAGGGGACGGCGTTCGGCATCGACATCTTGCAGTCGGGCTTCCGCTTCCGCACCAGCAACCGTGATGACGTGTTGCCGCCGGTGTTCGACGGCACGCCGACGATCAGCCCGGCGGTCGTCGACGCGCGCGCCTGCGTCGACGAAGGCGGCTACCGCATCGACGTGACCATCGCCCCCGCGACCGACAGCGACGGCGCTGAAGGCGACATCGAATACCTGTTGTTCCAGACGCGCGGTCCGCGACTCGAGCGCCCGCTGCTGCGCTCGCGCGCGCGCAACTTCGCCGGCATCTCCATCCCGCTCGCGTTCACCCTCACGCCGAGCGAGGCCGTGTCTCCGGTGTGCATCGCCATCCTCGCGGTCGATGGCGTCGGGCACACGGTCTCGGGCCCCACGCGCTGCGTCGACCCGATTCAAGGCAATTTCTTCGCGCCGCTGTGCAGCGTGAGCGCGCCTGGAGCGACGCGCGGCGTCGGCTCAAATATGAGCGTTGCGCTGCTCGGAGCCGCGCTCTCCGCCGTGCTCGCGCGACGCCGACGCTGAGGGAAACTCCGACGTCGGCGCCCTCTTCCGCTCGCGCCGCTGCTCGCTCCGCGTGCTAAGAAGCGCGCGCCGTGATTCGACTCGATGACATCGCCAAGCAGCACGGCCGACAGATCCTCTACATGGACGCGTCGGCCTCGATCAATCGTGGCGAGAAGATCGGACTGGTCGGGCCCAACGGCTCGGGCAAGACGACGATCTTTCGGCTCATCGTCAAAGAAGAGCAGCCCGACGCTGGAACGGTCTCGATCGATCGCGGCGTGAGCATCGGCTACTTCTCGCAGGACGTCGGCGAGATGAGCGGGCAGAGCGTCGTCGCCGCGGCGATGGATGGCGCAGGCCCGATCTCGGCGGTTTCGAACGAGCTGCGCGAGCTCGAGGCCGCGCTCGCCGATCCCGCGCGCGTCGACGAGATGGACGCGCTGGTCACGCGCTTTGGCGAGGTGCAGGGCCGCTTCGAAGAGCTCGGCGGCTACGCGCTCGAGTCGCAGGCGCGCGAGATCCTCGCCGGCCTCGGCTTCGCGAACGACGTGATGGATGGCGACGTCGGCGCGCTTTCGGGCGGCTGGAAGATGCGCGTCGCGCTCGCGCGCATCCTGCTGATGCGCCCCGACATGTTGCTGCTCGACGAGCCGACCAACCACCTCGACATCGAGTCGATCCTCTGGCTCGAGAGCTACCTCAAGAACTTCGAGGGCGCGATCGTGATGACGTGCCACGACCGCGAGTTCATGAACCGCCTGTGCACGAAGATCCTCGAGATCGACGGCGGCGAACTCACGACGTACTCGGGAAATTACGAATATTACGAGCGCGAGCGCGCCATCCGCGAGAAGCAGCAGGAAGCGCAGTTCGATCGACAGCAGGCGATGCTGGCGAAGGAAGAGGCCTTCATCGCGCGCTTCAAGGCGCGCGCGAGCCACGCGGCGCAGGTGCAGTCGCGCGTGAAGAAGCTCGACAAGATCGAGCGCGTCGAGCCGCCGCGGCGCAGGAAGACGCTGCGCTTTGACTTCCGCGATCCGCCGCGCAGCGGTGACGACGTCGTGCGCTTCGAGTCGGTGAAGAAGCAATACGGCAAGCGGGTGATCTACGAGAGCTTCGACCTGCTGGTGCGACGCCGCGAGCGCTGGTGCGTGATGGGGATCAACGGCGCGGGCAAGAGCACGCTGCTGAAGCTCATCGCAGGCTCAGTCGAGGCCGACAGCGGCCGCGTCGCGGTCGGCGCGAGCGTGAAGATGGGCTACTTCGCGCAGCACGCGCTCGATATTCTCGACCCGACGCTGAACGTCTGGGACACGCTCGTCGGCAGCTTCCCGCAGGCGAGCATCGGCTCGCTGAAGACGCTCGCGGGCGTGTTCGGCTTCTCCGGCGACGACATCGAGAAGCCAGTGCGCATCCTCAGCGGCGGCGAGAAGGCGCGCTTGGTGCTCGCGCGCATGCTCTACGATCCGCCGAATCTGCTCGTGCTCGACGAGCCGACCAACCACCTCGACATCGCGACCAAAGAGATGTTGGTCGAGATGCTGACGAAGTTCGAAGGGACGATGTTGTTCGTGTCCCACGACCGGCAGTTCCTGCGCGCGCTGTCGAACCGCGTGCTCGAGGTCGGCGAGGGCGGCGCGCCGCGCGTCTACGGCGGCGGCTACGTCGAGTACGTCGGCGAGACCGGCCGCGAAGCGCCTGCGCGCGCGGAGTAGCCGCCTCGCACGCTGACGAACGTGGCTCTCAGCTGGCGGCGAGTGCGCTCGACGGCAGCGCACGCGCGGCGCGCGCTGGCGGCGGTGTATCGAGGCGCGCGCCGAGCCGATCGAGCGCGAGCTCGAGGCTCTCGGCGGTGTCGCGGACGAGGTGCGCCTCTGCCTCGGCGAAGTGCGTGCGCAGTCGCTCGCGCTCGACACCGAGCAGGCGTCGCTTCTCGGCGGGCGACGCCTCCGGCTCCATGAAGAAGTCCGGCTCCTGGACGAACGCCGCTTCATCTTGGGTGAGCCCACTAGTCAACATCCACTCGAGCAGCGGACCTTCCGTCACCGCCGCGAGCTGGCGCGTGTTGTCTTCCTGCGCGACCTGCGCGACGAGCGCTGCCTGGCCCGAGAGCGCGATCAGGTTCGCCATCGCGCAGCGCGTGCCGTGGCTGTCGACGAAGATGTCGAGGTAGCCTTCCTGCGTCTCGTTGAGCGGAAACACGCCGCGCTGTTGATAGGCGCGCAGCCGCGCGATGTTCGTCAGGCGCTCGGCGGCGAGATAGCTGCGCCACTCGGTGCGGAAGCGCCCCGACGCATCAGGAGCCGGCGTCGTCGGAGCCGCTGACACCGCGCCAACTGACGGCAGCGCGCCCATTATCACGGTGTCGTCGGCGTGGGCGACTCCGACCTTTGCCCACGCGACCAGCGCGAGAGCGGCGAGGACCAGTACATAGAGCGCGATGGATCGACGATGGCGACGTGACATCTGCCGTGCGACGGGCGGCGTCGCATTTCGGTCTCGCTCAGCGCACGGCGACGATGAGCGCGATGCCGTCGAAGAACATCGCCAAGAGCACCACCAGCGCGATCTTGTCGATGCGGCGCGCCTTCGCCTCTTCGCCGGCGTCGGCGAGCCGCACCGCCCACACGGTGCGGCGTCCTACATCCGCATTCGCGCGGCTGCGGCGTTGGTCGCTACGTGGCGCAGGCGCGCGAGCCCGCAGAGCGCGAGCACCGCGGACTCGAGCGTGATCTCGGCCGGAACGCGGCTGCCCTTGAGCGCGAGATCTGTCTCCGCGAGCACGCGGAACGCGGCCGCGAGCTCAGGGCCGCTGAAGCGCTTGGCGGACGCCTCGAGCTCCCGCGCTTTGAACGGCGGCGCACCCGCGGCCTTCGTCGCGTCCGGCCCGCGCAGGCCCTGCGCCAGCGCGTCGCGCATCTTGCCGACCATACGCAGCTGGCGCGTCAGCATCGCGAGGATCTTCAGCGGCGGCTCGCGATCGGCGAGCAGCGAGCGCGTCGCGTGGATCGCCTTGCTGCCATCGCGCGCGCTGACGGCATCGACCAGCGACCAGATCGTGTCGACGCGCACGCGGGTGATGCAGGCCTCGATCGCCTCGACGCCGATCGGCTTGTCGGGCCCGACGTAGAGAGAGACGCGCTCGATCGCGTCGTCGAGCGCGCTGAGATCGGTGCCGATCGAGTCGACCAGCACGTCGGCCGCGTCGGAGCCGAGCGCGTGCCCGCGATCCTTGGTCTCACGGAGCGCGAAGTCACGCAGCGCAGAGCCCTTGAGCTCGCGCACCTCGGTCAGCACGCCGCTCTTCTGCGCGACCTTGGCGAAGCGCATGCGCCCATCGAGCTTCTCCGCGGTCAGCACCAGGCAGGTCGAAGGCGATGGCTCGCTGAGATAGGTCGCCAGCTGATCGAGCTCCGCGGGCGCGGCGTCGTCGACGTCGCGCACGAGCACGAAGCGCGCGGGCGCCATCATCGGCATCGTCTTCGCAGCGCGGACGACGTTCTGCGCGAGCGCGCCCTTGCCGTGAAAGACGTCGTCGTTGAAGCCGCGCGGCCCCGCGCCGACTGACGCGATCTTGAGCAGGCGCACCGCGCGATCGATCAGGAACGACTCAGTGCCCGCGATCACGTGCACCGGACGAAAGCGCCCAGCGCGTGCCTCGCGGATCAGCTCATCGATCTCCATCGCTCACTGGGGGGCGCGGCGGCGCGTGTCGTCGTCGGAGAACGAGACCGTTCCGGAGCGCTGGACCTCGGCGCCCTCCATGTCGAACGTCGCGCGGCCGACCTCTTCACGACGCACCGTGACGACCAGCTCCATGCGGCGGTTGGGCTTGAACTTCGGCCGCTCGAGGCGGATGCGCTGCACGTACGTGCGCTGCGTGCGGTCGTTGACGTAGGTGCTCATGTCGTCGACGAAGCGACGCGCGCCATCGGTCAGATCGTAGAACAGCACGTGGAATTCGAGGTCGCCCGGGGGCGCCGCGAACGCGATGACGAGATCGCCGAGCCACTTGCGCTGCGGGATCGCCTCGCTGGTGGTCTCCTGCATACGCCGCGCGTTGTGGCCGCGCGCAAAGCCGATCAGCGCGCGCTCCGAGAGGTTGCGCGGGATCTGCGCCTGCGTGAGGTAGATCTGCGCGCGCAGCCGCCGCTGGGCATCGACGGGCTGCGTGACAGTGCCGGTGCCGACGAGCAGCGCAGCAGCGATCAGGCTGGCGACGAGGGCGGGCGCGACGGGAGCGAGCAGGCGGCGGAGCTTCATGAACGGCACCTCGGAGGGCAGGGCGTGGGCCCGATGGATGGAGTGGAGCGAGGGTAAACGAAGCGGCCGACTGGGTCGACCCTGCTGGCGACGCCCAGGTGAAAGCGCGCAGGACCGCAGAGCGGCCATCGCTGCGTCGGCGTCGGACGACCACGCACTGCGATTTATTCGCGCGCTCCCCGTTTGCGCGCGCTGGCCCTACGCTCATGCCCGTGGAGTCGATCCCCGCTGAGCCAAGCGTGCGCGCGCCCGACGATCTCGAGGCGCTCGTCGCGCTGCTGCGCGGCAAGCGCGTCACCGTGCTCACTGGTGCTGGCTGCAGCACCGAGTCCGGCATCCCGGACTATCGCGGCCCGGGTACGCGCGCGCGCGCACGCAATCCGATCCAGCACCGCGATTATCTGCGCGAGCCTGCTGTGCGGCAGCGCTATTGGGCGCGCGCGGTGCTCGGCTGGCAGCGCTTCTCGGCCGCGCAACCGAACCCCGCACACCGCGCGCTCGCGGCGCTCGAGCGCAGCGGCGTCGTGCCCGGTCTGATCACGCAGAACGTCGATCGCCTGCACCACGCCGCAGGCTCCGAGCGCATCGTCGAGCTCCACGGGACGCTGTCGATCGTGCGCTGCCTCGACTGCGGCGCGCGCGAGCTACGGGCGGCGTTGCAAGATCGCCTGCTGGCGCTGAACCCGACGTTCGAGCACGTCGCGGTGACGATCGCGCCCGATGGCGACGCGGAACTCGACGGCGAAGCGACCCGCACGTTCCGCGTCGCGTCGTGCGCGCAGTGCGCCGGAGTGCTCAAGCCGGATGTCGTCTTTTTCGGAGACAACGTCGCAAAGCCGGTGGTCGACGCGGCCTTCGCGCTGCTCGAGGAAGGCGAGGCGCTGCTCGTCGTCGGCTCGTCGCTCGCGGTGTTCAGCGGCTTCCGCTTCGTGCGCCGCGCAGCGGAGCGCGGCATCCCGATAGCGATGGTGAACCTCGGCGAGACGCGCGGCGATCCGTACGCTCGCGTGCGCGTCGATGCGGCCGCGGGCACGGTGCTCCCGGCGCTGGCGGAGGCGCTCGGCGTCTCTGCGGCGGCCGCGCGCTGACGCTCGCGTAGGGGAGCTCGCGTAGCGAAAGCGCGACGTCGCGCGTCAGTTCAAGTCGATCGCATGCGCGACGAGCGCCTCGCGCGGGACGATCTTCAGCGCCGCTTCGTGCGTGCCGGCGAGAAATACCTTCGGCGCGACGCCGGCGTCGTACGCCTCTTTCCAGCGGGCGGCGCAGAGACACCAGCTGTCGCCGGGACGGAGGCCGGGGAAACCGAACTCGGGGCGCGGCGTCGAGAGATCGTTGCCGCGCTTCTTGCTGAAGGCGAGGAACTCGGCCGTGACGCGCGTACACACCGTGTGCGAGCCGTGATCTTCTGGCCCGGTCGAGCAGCAGCCGTCGCGGAAGAAGCCGGTGCGCGGCGCGTTGCTGCACACCGCGAGGGGTCCGCCGAGGACGCTGCGATCGTCGTCTTTCATGTCGGCGTTGTCGGTGGAACGGCGCGCGATGTCAACGCCAGCGCAGCTCGACGCGTCCGGATGGCGCCTCTGGATGCGCGAAGTCCTCGGCGTAGACGCAGAGGCCGCCAGCGCCCTCTGCCGCATCGACGCGCAAGCGAAGCTCGTAGACGCGGGCGCGCGTGCCGAACGCGCGCGCGAGCAACGCTGCGTCGTCGACGACCAGCTCGAGCCAAGCGCCTTGACCATCGTCGACGGGCGCGATCAGCGTGCCGAGCGGTACGTCGCCGATCAAGACCTCGACGCGCGAGATGTCGGTCGCGCGCGCGCCGGCGCCGGTGCCGGGCAGCTCGGACGATGCGCGGAAGCGAACCACGAACAGCGACGGCACACGCTGCCCGCTCGGCGCGCGAAAGCGATAGCGCAGCTCGCCAGCGCCCGCGCCCCAGACGTGCGCGACGGGCGGCTCACGCCAGACGCCGAGCGCCTCGAAGCGCGCGTAAGCGAACGCGTGCGGCGCGATCGCCAGCAGTCGCGAGCCCGCAATCGCCGGCTCCCACGCGGCGTGCGGCGCGGTCGATCCGCGCAGCTCTTGATCGAGCGGCATCAGCGGCTGCTCCCCGCGCGCGTCGCTCAGCCGCGCGTTGCGCTCGACCGGCGGCGTGCTGCGCCAGCGCCGCGCGTGTCGTGCGAGCACGCGCCGCACGTCGCGCGTCGAGGCAGCGCCTGGCCCATCGGGATAGAGCGCGTGTTCGGCCGGCCGCGCGTCGTGCGGCACGTAGTGCCAGACCAGCGCGCCATCGACACCATCGTGATGCGAGCGGCTGAGGAACGCGTCGAACCACGCCGTGCGCGCGAGCCCGAGCAGCGTGCGCTCCCGCGTGCTGAAGCCGTATTCACCCCACACGAAGGGCTTCTTTGCGACGTGATGCGCGAGCTGCACGCGGTCATCGACGAAGCGGCTCAGCTCGGCGAGCGTGCGCACGCGGCCGGAGCGCAGCGGGTACGCGTGCGCGTCGGCGTAGTCGATCTCGGCGATGCGCTGCACCGCGAGCCAGCTCTGCCGATCAGAGGCGCGCGCGTAGCCGATGTGTCCCGCGGAGATCAGCTGCCGCGCGTCGAGCGAGCGTAGAAAGCGCGCGCTCTCGGTAACCCAGCGCACCAGCGATGCGCGATCGCGTGGATGTGCGCTGAGCTCGTTGGCGAGCTCCCACGCGAGGATCGTCGGATCGTCGCGATAGGCGACGCCGCTCAGCGTATTCACGCGGCCGACGACGCGCGCGACGTGCGCGCGGTAGAGCGCATCGCAGCGGCTGCAGTCGTAGAACGCGGCCGACTGCAGCTCGGTGAGCTCGCCCGCCTCGAGGTTCTCTTCGCGCGCGCCGCCCCAGCGCAGATAGCGCGGGAAGCCGCCGTAGTCCGACCAGCGGTTGGCGAGCACGAGGATCACGCGCAGCCCGCGCGCCCGCGCCGCGACGAGCAGCCGGTCGAGGTGCGCGAACGAGCTCTCCACCCACGCTTCTTCGCCGATGCGAAACGCGTAGTCGCGCGCCCACGGCGGCGCGTCGCTCGCTCGCTCGCCGAGCGCCCACACGCGCACCACGGTGAGTCCGTCGTCGCGCACGGCGTCGAGCACGCGCTCCATCGCGGCGCGGTGCGCCTGGCCGTGCATGACCGCGACGTTGGCTCCGAGGAAGTGCCATGGCGCGCCGCGCAGGACGAACCCTGCGCCCTCCACGCGGATGAAGTCGTCGCCGGCGCGTTCACTCTCGGCCGCCTCGACGCCGACGCCTGTGACGCCTTGCGCATGCGCGCGATCGGCGTGGAGAATTGCCGTCGCCGCGAGCAGCACCAGCGGCGCCACGAAGCTGCGCGAGGCGGCGACACGGAGCGCCGCAGAGAGCGCGCCGGCGAGCGAGGCCGCAAGCGGGCGGCGCCACGCGGCGAGCCGGAGCCTCGGTCGACACGGAGGGGCGAGCGTCACGGCGTGGCGTCAGCGTGACAGGCGGCGGCGTTTTGGGCACACCGCGCAAGTATCGTCAGCCGGGCGTGCTGGTCCCCTACGCTGCGCGCACTGGTCGAGCCATGCACCGTCGCCGCGCCGATCCGCTTTCTCTTCCGCAAGCGGACCTGGAGTTACTGTCTGCGTTGACGACCCCGGCGCCCCCGTAGTACGACGACGCACTCAGATCTGACGGGGAAGCGACGAGATCCCATGACTACCGATGGCCTCCGTTTCTGGCCCGTGACCGATGTCGGCCGCGTGCGCGATGGCAACGAGGACAGCTTCCTCGTCGACAAGAAGCTCAGTCTCTATGTCGTCGCCGACGGCATGGGCGGGCATGCTGCCGGCGAGGTCGCGAGCGCGATGGCGGTCCGCGCGTTTCGCGACTCGGTCGCCAAGGCGCGCGACATGCTCGACGACTACGAGAAGGGCACCGGCAACGTCTCGCGCAAGGACGTGCTGCGGCTGCTCGAGGGCGCCGTGCAAGAGGCCTGCTCGGAGGTCCACGCCGAGGCGCAGCGCGACGAGACGAAGCGCGGCATGGGCACGACGCTCACGGCGCTGCTCATCATCGGCTCGCGCGGCTTCATCGCGCACGTCGGTGACTCGCGCTGTTATTTGGTGCGGCAGGGCTCGGTGCATCAGCTCAGCGAGGATCATTCGCTTATCAACGAGCTGCTCAAGCGCGGCCGGCTGACCAAAGAGCAGATCGAGAAGGTCCAGTACAAGAACGCCGTGACGCGCGCCGTCGGCGTCTACGAGAGCGTCGAGGGCGACACGCTCGACTTCGACGTGCTCGCCGGTGATCGCTTTTTGATCTGCTCGGATGGTCTGCACGGCTACTTCGAGGACACGGAATACACGAAGCTCTTCGACGAGACCCCGGAAGAGGAGATCTCGCAAAAGCTGGTCGATCTCGCGAACGAGCGCGGCGGTAAGGACAACATCACCGCGATCGTCGTCCGCATCCCGGACACCGAGAGCGGCGTCGACAAGCTCGCGCGCGACGTGAACCTGAAGATGGAGCTGCTGCACAAGATGCCGCTGTTCCGCTTCCTCACGTACCAAGAGCTGGTGCGCGTGCTGAACATCACCGAGGTGCGCAGCTACGACACGAACCAAGAGGTCGTGGCGGAGGGCCAAGAGGGCGACGAACTCTTCCTCGTGCTCACCGGCAAAGTGCGCGTACACACCGGCGACACGGTGATCACCAACTTGCTCGTCGGGCAGCACTTCGGCGAGATGGCGCTGGTCGACAAGGCCGCGCGCTCGGCGAGCGTGAGCGCAGACGAGCCGAGCAAGCTGCTGGTGCTGCGGCGCCGCGATTTCTTCGAGATCGTACGCAAGGATCACGACGTCGCGGTGAAGCTGCTGTGGAGCTTTCTCGGTGTGCTCACCGAGCGGCTGCGAAAGACCTCGCGCGAGCTCGGCAACGAGCGCGAGAAGGACGCCGTAAAGGACGTCTCGGAAGAAATGTTCGCAGAGGTCGGTGAGGACACATGAGCGCGCGCGTTCGACCGCGCGACGTGCTGCGCGTCGCGGGCGCCTCGCTGCTGGTGTCGCTCGCATGTGCCGTCGGGCTGCTCGCGTGCGGCGGTGAGCGCAGCGACGCGAGCGGTGAGGGTGCGCCCGCGGGCGGCGGCACCAAGGCGACGAAGTCGACGTACGTTCCACCGCCGCCGCTGCCACCACCGACGCAGAGCGCTTCGGCGCCGCCGGTGCTTGGCGCGCACGTCGCGCGTGTCGAGGGCGAGGCGCACATCGTCGGCGGCGAGGCGCTGACGGCAGGGCGCTCGCTGCTGCCGGGCGTCTGGGTCGAGACGGGCGCGGACGCAATGGTGGTGCTCGACTATCGACGTGAAGGGCGCGTCGAGATCGACGCGGACACGACGTTCGCGATCGGCGCGGATCGCCCGATGGAGATCATCGTGCACCGCGGTGGTGCGCGGCTGACGCTGCCGCCTGCGGGCAACTCATCGCGGCCATCGCTGCGCGCGGGGACGCCGGACCTCGCGGCGGAGATTCCGGGCTCTGGGCACGCGTACATCAGCGTCGTCGCGGCGTCGCCGGGCACGCGCATCTCGGCGCTCTCGGGGACCACCGAGACGACCGACGGGACGCTCGCCGAAGATGGCACTTTCGTGCGCACGTTCCTGCCGCCGGGTCAGGCGACCGAAGACGGACGCGCGCTGGTCGAAGGTGCGCTCACGGTGAACGCCGCGCGCGCGCAGCACCTCACGCGATCGCGCGCACGGGTTCCGCGCGGAGCGGAGCGGCCATCGGCGGAGGCGGGACTCGCGCGGCTCGATACGGCGCTCGCGGCCGTCGAAGCAGAGGCTGCGCGAGGCGCGGCGCTCGACGATGCGCATCGCGCGGCCGTCAGAAGCAAAGCACCGAACGCGCGTGACGCGCTGCTCGCGATAGCCCATCACTCGCAGGCGAATCTGCGCCTGACGGAGTCGCTGCTGGTCGCGTGGGAGCGCGCGCAGGCGGCGGCTGGTCCCGCCGGTCGCGAGGCGTTCGCGCAGCGCGCGACCCGCGTACGCGCGGCGCTGCCAGGCGCGCAGCTGCCGTAGTGCGCTGCGCTGCCGGGTGCGCAGCGGCCGTGCACAAGCCCTTGTTGACCCCGCAGACGGCCGCGACCTATCCTCGCGCCAGAATGTCGAAACGCTTTCTTCGCGTCACCCTTCTGGCGTCGGCGCTCGCTGGAATCGGGCTCACTTCGTCGGCTTCGCCCGCGCGCGCAGAAGATCCGCCGCTGGTGCTGATGGGCTCGCCGACCAGCTTCACCGATGTGGCCGACGCGTTCGACGACGACGACCCGTTCGACCTGAACTTGAGCCTCACGTTCGAGCGCTCGCAGACCTCCGGCACGATCCAGCAAGAGGCGCCGAGCGATCTCCCCGGCGCCCAGCGCTACGTCGACGTCGCCGAGGCGCGCTCGATCACCAACAAGCTCGTGCTCGGCCTCGAGGCCGGCATCTATCACGACCTCATGATCTACGCGCACCTGCCGCTCATCCTCAGCGATGACCGCTCGCTGCGCGGCGTGACCGGCGGCGTTTTGGCGGGCGAGGTCGCGGTGCCGTTCGTGTCGCCGACGCGATCCGGCGTCGACACGATCAACCTCGGCATGGCGTGGTCGATCACCAACCAGTTCCGCACGCCGTGGCTGCCCACCTGGGTCGTGATGGTCGAGGGTCGCTTCGCCGTCGGCGCCCCATTGCGCGCGTGCAGCGCGACCGCGCTCGACGCCGGCGGCGGCAACTGTCGTCAGAACTACGGCGCCGATGGTGCACCGAGCTACTTCAATGGCGACGGCGGGATCTCGCGCGGCACCAATGCGCTCCGCATCGAGACGCGGAGCTCGCACCGTTACCGGTACCTCGAGCCCTACGCCGGCCTGGCGTTCCAGGTGGAGTGGCCCGCCTCGAGCGATCGCTTCTTCGTTCCGTCGGGCGATCTCGACGGTGTGGTGAACTCGATCCCGCCGCTGTTCGGCGAGGCGACCGTCGGCGTCGTGGTGATCCCGTGGGAACAGCGCGCGCGGCATCAGCGCTTCAGCATCGATTTCCGCGGGACTTTTGCGTACATCTCCGAAGGCCGGAACTGGTCGCCGCTGTTCGATGCGCTCGGCACGTCGAGCGACCCGGCGCTCACCAATCCTGTCTGCGAGACCAGCGAGGTCGTCGGCGAAATGTGTCCGATGGGCGACCCTGCGCGACGCAAGGGCTTCTTCTACGGGCTCACCGACACGCAGTCGCACGCGCGCATCGGCGGTCGCATCGCGGTCGAGATGCAGGCCGCGCGCTACGTGAAGTTCGGGTTTGCGGCGGGGCTCTCGTACACGACCGCGCACCTGCTCAGCTTCGCCGATGCGTGCAATCCGAACATCGATCAGGTCTCGCCAGGCCTTGATGCGGACGGAAATGTCCTGCCCGATGCGCGCGGCGGCAACTGCCGCTCAGGCGTCATCAATCCGAACTACCGCGAGACGATCGATCTCCCCGGCCGTCGCTTCCGTCTCGATGGCGCGATGACGTTCGATCTCTCGGCGACGATCACCGCGCAGTTCTGACGTCGCGTACGACGGCGTAGAGCGCGAGCGCGAGGGCGATGGTCACAGCGCTCGCCAGCACGATCAGCGGCTGCTCGATCACCGACGCGATGAGCGACCACGCGGCGAACGCGAGAAACAGCAGCGGCGCGAGCGGATAGAGCGGCACGCGATACGGGCGCGCGAGCGCTGGCTCACGTCGCCGCAAGATGATGACGCCGGCGACGGTGAGCGCGGCGGAGATCGTCAGCGTGAGGCCGGTCCACACGAGCAACGTGTCGAACTTTGCGGCGAGCACCAGCGCGGACGCGAGCGCGGCCTGCAGCGACACTGAGACGATCGGCGCGCCGTGCGCCGTGCGCCGCGCAAGGAGCGACAGCCGCGCGTGGTCGCGCCCCATCGCCTCGCTCGCGCGTGCGCCCGTCATGATCAGCGCGCCGACGGTGGAGACGAGGCCTGCGGCGATCAACAGCGAGACCGCCGCGCCCGCACGCGAACCGAACAGCGCGGTCGCCGCGAGATGTCCGACCTCGACGACGCCGCTGAGCTGCGTGGCCGGCACCGCCGCGAGAAACACGACGTTCAGCGCGACGTAGAGCAGCGTCACGACCAGCGTGCCGAGCGCGAGCGCGCGCGGAATGGTGCGGCCCGGATCGCGCAGCTCGCCGGCGATGTACGCGGCGGCGTTCCAGCCGCTGTACGCGAACGAGACGAGCACTAGCCCCGCTGCGAACGGCGGCGAGAGCAGCGCCTCGACGAACGGCACACGCGCTGGCTCGGCGAGCGCGGGCGCGCCATCACGCACCAGCACCACGCTGCCGGCGAGCGCGAACGCGATGACCAGCAAGACCTTGAGCGCGGTCACGACGTTCTGCGTGAGCGCGCCGCGCTGCATGTGATGGCCGTGCAGCAAGCTCGCGGCGACGATCAGCGCGAGCGCGAGCGGCACCACGGGCAGCTGCGGAAACACTGCGTGGACGTAGCCGCCAAAGCCGAGCGCACACGCGGCGACTGGAGCAGCGAAGCCGACGACGAGCGACACCGCGCCGGCCGCGAAGCCGACCGCTGGGTGATAGATGCGCGACAAGAGCGCGTATTCGCCGCCGTTTACCGCCAGCGCAGAGGAGAGCTCGGCGTAGCAGAGCGCGCCGGCCAGCGCGACGCCGCCGTAGATCGCCCACGCAGCGAGCACGGCGCCCGCGGAGCCGAGCTCGCGGACGAGCACCCCCGTCGTGGTGAACACGCCGGTGCCGATCATGCTGGCGATGACGGCGAGCGCGGCCGTCGATGTACCGAGCCGTCGCGCAGGAGCCGTCGTGATCACGACAGTCTTCGTCGCGCGCCCTCAGAGCGGCGTGAGGAACAAGATCTCGGCGACCGGCATGATCACCAGATTCGCGCTCGAGGTGTCCGGCGAGAACGTCACGCCGCCGGTGCTGAGCACGCCCGAGCCGGGGAGCGCGGCGCTCGCGTGCAGCGCGCGCTGCGCACGCAGGCTCACGGCGCTCCCGCCGCCCGATTCACGTACGGCGCGATCCGCCATCACGTTGCCGGTAAAGCGATCGACGCTTCCCTGCGCGGTCATCACCAGGTTGCTCACGCCGCCGGTGACGACGAACGAGCCATCGTCGAGTCGTGCGCTCGCGCCGAGCGCGTGTGGTGCGCCCGCCAGAGTGCCTGCGGTCGCGCCGCCGGTGAGCCGCGTGGTGAAGCTGCGCTCCGGCAGGCCGGTCGTGCAGAGCTCTTCGGCGCCGCCGCTCGAGCCCGCGAATACCGGCGCCATCATCCCGACGACGCAGCTCGGACCGAGCCAGCCGACGGCGAGCAGATGACTGCCGCCGCTGCCGACGTTGGCGAGCTCGGGGCGAAGCAGCGAGAACTCCGGGTGTGGCTCGCCGGTGCCTCCCGCGAGCGCGGGAAAGCCGGTGCTCGTCGCCGCGACCAGCGAGCCGTTCGGCATCGACGCGCTCGGCTGCGACCAGATCTCGGCGAGGTCGTCGTTCGTCGCCGCTGCTGTGCCACCGACGATCCACACCTTCGCGCTGGTGCCGGTTCCGATGCCGAGCGCGCTCGGCAGCGTGCGCGCCGAGCGCAGCGTGGCGCCGTCGTTCGGATAGACGCCGTAGCCGCCTGCGCGTCGATCGTCGTAGACCTCGTAGCTGCGCACGCCCTCCGGGTTTGCGCCGCCGGCGAGCAGCACGTAATCGGTGCCGGGCACGGACGCCGCTGCGTGCATGAAGCGCGGACCGTTGAGCCGCCCTGGCGTGCTGGGCGCGTCGGCCGCGCCGACGAAGCCGCCGCGACCTTCATCGCCGTTGCGCTCTGAGTCGCTCTCTTCCGGATTGCGCTCGGGATCGAAGATCTCGAAGCTCTCGCGCGCCGTCGCCGCGCCGGCTGCGTTGCGCGCGTAGAACGCTGGCGTCCAGCCGCGTGGCGCTGCGATGTCACCGACCGGCGAGAACACCAACATCGCGTCGCTCGCGCCGCCGGCGAGCAGCACCCGACCATCGCGCAGCAGCGTCGCGCTGTGTCCGCCGCGCGCCTCGAGCAGGCGGTCGACGACGCGTAAGAAGCGCCCGCTCGCCGGGACGAACAGATACGCATCGCGCGACGCCGTCGCCGAGAAACAGTGCTCGGTCGCCGCGAACGGAGCGGGGCACGTGTCGATTCGGGTGATCGACGAGAAGCCGCCGGCGATCAGCACGCGACCATCGGTGAGCGCCGTCGCAGTGTGCAGAAAGCGCCCTGTCAGCGTCGCGTCGGGCGTCACCGTCGACGTGCCGATCGGATACATCTGCACGTCGACGAAGCGGCGCTGACCGGCCTCCAGCGTGAATGGACCGACGCGACCCACATAAACCGGCGCGCGCGACGCGCTGAGCCCGGCGAGCGCGATGCGAATCGGCACGCCGGTCGCCAAGCCCTCGAGCGAGCGATCGGGACGCCCGTCGCCGTCGTCATCGGGCAGATTCGCGACGGTGAATTCGCGCTCGAGGCCAGACTCGTCATCGTCGCCGGTGAAGACGGTGATCGAGATCGAGGAGACCGCGTCGGGCAGCGTGCCGAGCGGCTGATCGAGCCACGCGATCTGCATGCCGACATCGACCGGCGCGTCGGCATCGGTGGCGCACGCGCCGAGCGCGAGCAGCGCGGCAGAGACGAACGCGAGACGGCGCGCGGGCGCGCGAAGGAGCGAGGCGGTCACGAACGAAGTCACGGCCCGCGACGTTATCACGGCGCGCGCGGTCGATGCGACGTGCTCGTCGCGGCTATTCGTCGTCCGGGGAGTCCGCGTCCGGCTCGCCGCTCGAGAGCGCCAGCACGCGCTGATAGGCCTCACGCTTGCCCAGCGTCGTCGCCTCGGCGAGCTGTCGCGCGGCGTCGCGCACCGTCGCGCCGCTCGCCAGCGCCGCGCGTACGATCGACTCGACCGCGTCGTCGCTCGTCTCCTCGGCCTCGGGCTCCTCGCCCGTTCCCTCGACGACGATGGTCACCTCGCCGCGCGTGCCGTCGGCAAAGCGCGCCGCGAGCTCGCTCAGCGTGCCGCGCGCGACCTCTTCGTAGGCCTTGGTCAGCTCGCGACAGACCGCCGCGCGTCGGGTCGCGCCCGCGCTCTCGGCGAGATCGACCAGCGTGTCGGCGAGCCGGTTCGGCGCCTCGAACAGTACGGTCGTCTGCGGATCGCGCGCGAGACGCTCGAGCGCTCGCCGTCGCCGCGCGCCGCTCCGCGGCAGAAATCCGACGAAGCGAAAGCCATCGGCGCGCAGCCCAGCGACGGTCAGCGCTGCGAGCGGCGCGCTCGCGCCAGGCAGCGCCTCGACGCGCACGCCAGCGTTGGCGGCCGCGGCGACCAGCGACGCGCCCGGATCGCTCACGAGCGGCGTGCCCGCGTCGGAGACCAGCGCGAGCCGCGCACCGCCGAGCAGCTCGTCGACGAGGCGCGTCACGACTTGCGGCGGCGAGTGCGCATGGAACGCGCGCAGCGGCGTGCCGATCGCGTGGCGCTCGCACAGCTTGCGCGTGTGGCGCGTGTCCTCGGCGAGCACCGCGTCGACCTCGCGCAGGACGCGCAGCGCGCGAAGCGTCAGGTCCTCGAGGTTCCCGATCGGCGTCGCCACGACGTAGAGCACGCCGCGCGGGCGAGCGATCGCTCCGCTCTCCGCGCCGCTGTCGTCGACCGTCACGCCTCGAGCACTTCGTCGCCGAGCTGCTCGCGCAAGAAGCGCTCGAGCTTCTGTTGCAGCCGCTGCTCGATCTGGCGCACGCGCTCGCGGCTCACGCCGAAGACGTCGCCGAGCTGCTGCAGCGTCTGCGGATCTTCGGCGAGGACGCGGTCGCGAAAGATGACCTCTTCTTTGCCGGTGAGGCGCTTGCCGAACTCCGCGATCTTGTCGTGCAACATGCCGCGCACCTCGGCGTCGGCGAGGAAGTCGTCGGAGCGACCGAGGTTTGACGGCAGCAGCTCGACGCGCGCCGGTCCGTGCTCGCCGTCGGTGCCCGTCGGCGTGTCGAGCGAGACGTCGTTGCCGCCGAGGCGCCGGTCCATCATCTCGACCTCGTCCGTCGTGACGTCGAGCCGCTTCGCGATGGCCTCGGGCGTCGGCTCGATGCCGAGCGCAGAGAGCCGCGCCTTCTCCTTTGCGAGGTTGAAGAACAGCTTGCGCTGCGCCTGCGTGGTGCCGATCTTCACCAGTCGCCAGTTGTTCAAGATGAAGCGCAGGATGTACGCGCGGATCCACCAAGCGGCGTACGACGAGAGCTTCACGCCCTTGTACGGATCGTACTTCTTCACCGCCTGCATCAGGCCGATGTTGCCCTCCTGCACGAGGTCGAGGAGGTTCTTGTAAGCGCGCCGATAGTCGTACGCGATCTTCACTACGAGGCGCAGGTTCGCCGTCACCAAGCGCGCTGCGGTCTTCACGTCGCCGGTCTCGGCGTAAGTCACCGCCAGCGAGTGCTCCTCTTCCGGCGTGAGCAGCGGATAGCGCTGCACGTCGCGCATGTACGCAGCGAGCGGATCTTGGCGCGACAGCGAGTCCGTGCCCGCGCTCTTCTTGCGCTTCACCGGCAGCTTCACGTCTTGCGCGGAGACGTCCGCGTAGACCGCCGCGTCATCCGCCGCGAGCGCATCGTCGGAGAAGGCGTCTTCCGGCGCGTCGTCGCCATCATTGCCGCTCTCGCCGCCGCGCCGCTCGGAGACGAGCTCAGCCTCCGTGTCGATCGGTGCAGAGTCGATCGGCGCCGAGCTCGTCGACCCGGCGCGCTTGCGCTCGACGTTCGACTTCTTTGCGCGTGGGGTCTTCGGCGTGCTCATGCGGAGCCGCAACATGAACCGCGCGCCACGCAGTGCGCAAATGCTCTTCGGCGCGCTCAGCTCTTTGGCGCGAGCAGGGCAGGGCGCAGCAGCACGACCAGCTCTTCGTACTCGGAGAACAGCGCGAGCTCGATGCCGACGCGACCATCGCGCTGACGGCGCGACCAGACGAACGTCGGCTCGATTCCCGCGCTGTGCTTCGCGGTGGTCTCGGGCGCCTGCCACGACGGGCCGACGTACTCCGCGTTCGACAGCACCTCGCCGAGGCCGTCCTCGTCGACCAGCGCGCTGCACACGGTGATCTGCACGTGGTCGAGCGCGTTGAGCGTCTCGAGCGCGCTCTCGATGTTCGAGAGCACGACGGTCTCGGCGTACGGCAGGCCTTCCGCCAGCGCCGTCGCCGGGACCGCGAACGACTCGATGACCAGCTCGACGCAGCGACCCTCGCGCTCGATCGAGCCAATCACCAGCAGGCCATCGCGCAGCGCCTCGCCCAGCAGATCGAGGTCGCCATCGCGCAGAATGTCGACGATCTCGGTGCCGATGTCTTCGGGAAGCACGAGATACGCGTCTTCGTCGCTGACGTGGAACGGCGGCGAGAGCGTGATCGTTTCGGCCTCACCACGCACCACGGCCGCTATCGCGTCGCCCTCTGCGAAGACGATCGACAGAGGCACGCCAGAGAAGACCTCGTGCGCTGACGGTGCGGCTGCGATGGTCTTCGACGGTTGCGCGACGAGATGCATGATGGCGATCCTCCGGGGCGGGAACCTAGCGGCGCCGATACGCTCGGTCCAAAAAGCGGCGCGCCTTTTCTGCGCCCGTGGCTTTGTTTGGGTGAGCGGGTGTAGGCTCGCGTGTGATGTTTTACCGCGTGCCTCGCTCCGCCGTCGCGCTCGCTCTGGTCCTCGCTTCCGCCGGTGCGCTGTCGATGTCGGCGTGCTCGGACAGTCCCATCGATGCCGCGGCGCCGGGCGATCCGATCGGCGCGTCGCGCTCGTCGCTGACCGCGGCCGAGCGTCGCTCCCGCGCTGCGCTGATCCGCGACGCGGCCGCTGCGCGCGACCTCGAGCAGGGCTGGCTGCTCGCGGGGATCGCCGACGCGGAGACCGGCATGTCGCACTGCTGGTCGGAGCTCACCTGGGCGTGCATGGGCCCCGTGAGCGCCGATTGCGGCGGCGGGCCGGTCGTCGCCGGAGCCGGCGATGGGCCGTGCTCGCTGCGCCAAGGTGGCCTCGGTATGTTCCAGTTCGACGCGGGAACCTTCGACGACACGCTCGCGCGCGAAGGTGATCGCGTGCTGACGATCTCCGGCAACACCGACGCTGCCGTCGACTTCGTCATCGCGATGGTGATTCGCTCCGTCTACGTCGCCGGCATCGACAACGCGGCGCAAGCGCTCGAGTGGATGAACGGCGTGCGCGTCGACAACGATCGCTTCATGCCGTGGATCCAGACGGTCACGCACTACTACAACGGCTGTACGCCCACTGGCTGCGGCGTCTACGACGCGCGCTACGCGAGCTATTCGAGGCACGCGCGCGACACCTACGCCGAGATGGGCGCCGACTTCTGGGCGACCAGCGTCGACTACGCCGCGACCTTCGTCTCGCAGACGTTCCCGCTCGCGGCCGCGCCGTTCGAGCTCACGCCAGGCGCGGAGATGAGCGGCTCGATCGTGCTGCGCAACAGCGGCGCCGCGACTTGGCAGCCAGGCGTCACGCTGCTCGGCACCACCGGCCCGCGCGATGTCGCGAGCCCACTCGCGGGGCCCGACTGGCTCAGCACGGGCCGCGCCGCGAGCGTCGATCGCGCCGTGCCTCCCGGCGAGACCGGCACATTCGCGTTCACCGTGCGTGCGCCCGCCCTCGCTGGGGAATACCCGCAATATTTCAATCTCGTCCAAGAGGGCGTCGCGTGGTTCTCCGATCAGGGCGGCCCGAGCGACATGCAGCTGCAGGTGCGCGTCACCGTCGCTGGCACGGCGCTTCCGATCGATGCGGGCGCGCTCGACGCGGGCACGATCGACGCGAGCGCGATGGACGCGAGCACTGCGGCTGACGTAGACGCTGGTGCCGTCATGCGTCCGCACGCAGACGACGTCGGCGGCTGCAGCATCGCGGCGCGCTCGACGACGCGCGTCGGCGAGACGTACGCCGCGCTCCTCATGCTGGCGCTCGGTGCGCTCGTCGCGCGCAAGCGGCGGCAGCGCGCTACCCGCTGAGAGCGCGCGGATCAATCCGCGGGCTGCTAGGCTCTGCCGATGTCGCGCCGTACCCAGTTCGATCTCGCGATCAACGGTGGACTCTTCTTCGACGGCACCGGCGCGCCGGGCGTCGTGCGCAGCCTCGGCATCCGCGACGGCAACGTAGTCGCGATACGCGAGACGCCGTTCAGCGCGAGCGAAGCGCGCGAGATGGTCGACGCGCGCGACCGCTGGGTGATGCCCGGCTTCGTCGATCTGCACACGCACTACGACGCGGAGCTCGAGGCCGCGCCGTCGCTGTCGGAGTCGCTGCGCCATGGTGTGACGACGGTCCTCGTCGGCAGCTGCTCGCTCGGCACCGTGCTGAGCACGCCGGTCGACATCGCCGACATGTTCACTCGCGTCGAGGCGATGCCGCGCGAGCACGTGCTGCCGCTGTTCGAGGCGAAGAAGGATTGGTCGACGCCGGCCGAATACCGCGCGCACATCGACTCGCTGCCGCTCGGGCCGAACGTCGCGGCGTTTCTCGGGCACTCCGATCTGCGCTGCGCGACGATGGGGCTCGATCGATCCGTCACCAAAGGTGTGAAGGCGAGCAAGGCCGAGCGCGCGACGATGGAGCGGACGCTGAACGACGCGCTCGACGCCGGCTTCACTGGCCTGAGCCTCAACACGAACCGCTGGGACAAGCTCGGCGGCACGCGCCATCGCTCGCAGCCGCTGCCTGGCACGTTCGCGTCGTGGAGCGAGATCGACGCGCTATCGTCGATCGTGCGCGCGCACGGCCGCGTGCTGCAGGGCATCCCCAACATCTCGGCGAAGTACGACATCTTCCTGCTCTTCTTCGAGAGCATGGGCCTGTTCCGCGCGCCGCTGCGCACGACCATCGTCTCGCTCGCCGACGTGCGCTCGAACCGCCTGCTCTATCGCGTGATCGCCGGCCTCGCGCGGGTCATGAACGTCGTGTTCCGCGCCGACGTGCGCTTCCAAGCGCTGCCGCTGCGCTTCGAGATGTTCGTCGACGGGCTCGACGCGCCGATCTTCGAGGAGATCGGGGCAGGCACCGCGGCGCTCCATCTGGAGGAGATGGCCGAGCGACGTGCGCTGCTGCGTGACCCGAAATATCGCGGCTGGTTTCGTCGCCAGTGGACCAGCCTGTTCATGCCGAAGGTGTTCCACCGCGACTTCCGCCAGTCGCGCATCGTCGCGTGCCCGGACGCGACGCTCGTCGGCAAGTCATTCGACGCCGTCGCGCGGGAGCGCAAAGAGGACGTCGTCAACGTGTTCCTCGACCTCTGCGCGGACCACGGCGACGCGCTGCGCTGGTTCACGACCGTCGCCAACGATCGGCCGAAGCACCTGCGCAACATCCTCAAGCACCCGGACATCTTGATCGGCTTCTCCGATGCCGGCGCGCACCTGCGCAACATGGCTTTCTACAACTACGCCCTGTTCATGCTGCGCATCGCGCGCGACGCCGCGCGAGATGGAATTGAGTTCATGAGCATCGAGCGCGCCGTCTACCGCTGCACCGGTGAGCTCGGCAACTGGCTCGGCCTCGATGCCGGTGTGCTCGGCATTGGCAAGCGCGCGGACCTAGTGGTCGTCGATCCGGCGCAGCTCGACGCCATCGACAACATCGAAGAGGCGCCGATGGCGGAGCTCGGCAACTTCCCGCGGATGGTGCGGCGCAACGACGCCGCCGTGCCCGCTGTCGTCGTCAACGGACGTCTCGCCGTGCGCGATGGCGTTCCCCTGCCCGCCGTGGGCCGCGAGCGCGGCTTCGGACGATTCCTCGCCGCTGGAGAGGCAGCGCCTGGCCGCGTGGTACCGGCGTATGACGATGTGTCAGCGATGCGCGAAGCAGCGGCGGAGTAGCGCGCCGCTGCTCGCGCGACAGTTCAGCGCGCGACCCAGGCGAGCGCGACGTGTTCGACGCGCAGATCCGCCTTCTTCGCGCGGATCGACTGCTCTTCGATGGCGATGCGCGCTGGCTCGTGCGCGGCGCCGATCTCGGCGAGGCGGCTCTGCACTTCGTGCTCGAGCGCGATCACCGTTTCACGCGCCGTTTGCGCTTGTGTCTCTGCCTGCGCGACCTCGTCACCGCGGCGCGATGCACGTTGGGCGCGCTTGGCGGCGGCCACTGCGCCGCGCACCGCCGAGCCTCGGCCGAAGATCGCGCCGAGCACGCTCGAACCGATCTCCAGCGTCTGGTTCACGTGGCTCTCTTGGTGCAGCGCTCGTGCGCGCGCGAGCTTGTCGTCGGCCGCCGTGAGCTTGCGCCGCGCGCCCTCGACGCGCGCTCGGAACTTCTCGCGCAGCTTCTGCGTCGCCGCGTCGCGCTGCTCGCGCGCGACCTGCGCCGCGCGCGCTGCGAACGACTCGCGGCTCTCGCCGAACGCCGACGTCAGACCAAGCGCCGGCGCCGTCAGCAAGATCAGCGGCCGATCGCGATAGACGTGCTCGGCCGCGGTCTTGCGCCACGCCACGTAGCTCTCTGCCCGCGCAGCGCGCGCGGCGAGCGGCGCGAACGTCGCGCCCGCGGGCGGCGCCGCTGCGCCTACGGGCGGCTCCATGAACACCCACGCTTGCGCCCACGCCGGCGCATCGTCGATGAGCGGCGCGACCAGCGTCGGCGCGAGCCACGTATCGAGCCGCGCGGATGCCAGCACGTAGCGCGCGCTGAGCCGACACAGCACATGCGGCACGTGCGCAGCGCTTGCCGTCGCCGAGCCCGCTAGAAACACCTCTTCCACACCCGCGCCGACGAGCGGACGCGCGTTCGTCGTCGCGAGAGACGCGACGCCGGCTGCAGGCGATGCCACTGCCGCGCGCGCTCCGTCTTGCGGCGCAACAGCGGGCGCGACCGACGCCGTAGCGGAGAGACGCGCGATGTCGGCGCGCGTCAGCGGGCCGCGCAGATACGAGAGCGCCCAGCGCGTCTCGAACAACACCGGCGCACGCTCGTTCACGTCGTGCAGCAAGAACGTGCGCTTTGGTAGGCCGGAGAGCGCCGCGTCGATCGACGCGCGATGGAACGCGCCGCCGCTCGCCGCGCTCACGCCCTCGAGGCCATCGAGCACGCGCGCCTTGTCGCGCTCCGTCTGCAGGCGGCCGAGCATCCAGGTGCCGGTGTTGGACAGTCCTTTGTAGTCGAGGTCGACCGGGTTCTGCGTCGCCAACACCACGCCGAGCCCGTACGCGCGCGCCTGCTTGAGCAGCGTGAGCATCGGCGTCTTCGACGGCGGCATGGCGACCGGCGGAAAGAAGCCGAACACCTCGTCCATGTAGAGCAGCGCACGCAGGCTCGTCGTGCCCGGCTGCGCGCGCATCCACGTCACGAGCTCGCCGAGCAACAGCGTGACGAAGAACATGCGCTCGGCCTCACCGAGGTGCGCGATCGACAGGATCGACAGGCGCGGCCGCCCATCGGCGGTCCACAGCAGCCTGCCGATGTCGAGCGGCTCGCCTTCGAGAAAGCCCGCAAATGCAGGCGAAGCGAACGCGTTGTTGATCGAAAGAGCGATCGACTGGCGCTGCTTCGCGGGGACGACGCTCTCGAGGTCCATCGCGCCGATGCGATCGAAGGGCGGCGTCTGGATGCGCCGCAGCAGCTCCGCGAGATCGAGCGCGTGGCCCTCACTCCACGCGCTCAGCAGCACGTTCGTCACCAATGTGTGCTCGGCGCTGCGCATCGGATCCGCGTCGAGTCCGACCAGACCGAGCAGCGCCGAGACGGTCGCTACTGCGCGCTCGCGGGCGAGCTCAGCGTCGGCGCCGGCCGGCGGCGGCTCGAACGACCGCAGCAGCGACAAGCGCGCACCGGCAGATGCGCCTGGCGTGTAGATCGTGCGCTCTACGCTGCTCGCGAAGCGCGCGATGC
>Ga0209181_10001800_pt1 | contig 36352 bp, 31 predicted proteins | sample MAT05_FD_187208 | JGI IMG/M metagenome (GOLD analysis project Ga0209181, IMG submission 187208) | Freshwater microbial communities from Lake Fryxell liftoff mats and glacier meltwater in Antarctica - MAT-05 (SPAdes) (version 2) | ecosystem: Environmental > Aquatic > Freshwater > Ice > Liftoff... | reverse complement strand
AGCCAGGCTTCAAGGCTAACTGCACGAACACCAACAACGGCGAAAAAGCCCGAAGCCCACTGACTGCCGTTGTTGGTGTTCGTGTGGATGGCAGGCAGCGGTGGCACCACCAACAACTAGAAAAGTGATAACGATAAAATTGTACATCCAGTAAATGTTGTTGGTGAAAGCCAGGCTTCAAGGCTAACTGCACGAACACCAACAACGGCGAAAAAGCCCGAAGCCCACTGACTGCCGTTGTTGGTGTTCGTGTGGATGGCAGGCAGCGGTGGCACCACCAACAACTAGAAAAGTGGTAACTATAAAATTGTACATTCGGTAAATGCTGTTGGTGAAAGCCAGGCTTCAAGGCTAACTGCACGAACACCAACAACGGCGAAACCTCAAACGGCGAAACGTCCTCGGCCCTGCACAGGGCAAATGGAGAGACGTTGCTTTGAATAAATTTCCTTTGCCTTGCGCAGGCCTAAAGGACATTGCCGGGAATAAATAATGAAAATTGAAAAATGCCTTCTTAAAGCAACAACCCGGGACAGACAACAGCTACATCAGGTTAAATCACCATTTGCCTTCGGTATTCCAATGGACTTTTGTTATACAATTTCCTGAAAAGCCGGTTGAAGTTGGACAAGTTTTTAAAGCCGGTTTCATAACAAATATCCAAAATAGACTGGTCCGTTTCTTTCAGTAGTTTACAGGCTTCATTTAACCGCATTTCAATTACAAAACCCAGGAAAGATTTTTGTGTTCTTGATTTAAAATACCGGCAAAATGCAGACTCAGAAAGATTCATCAGTGCAGCGGCATCACCGATGGTAATGTCATCTTTATAGTTAGCTACAGCGTATTCCAATACCTTGTGCATTTTCAAACTGTCACTTACATTGATGCCACTGATCGTGTTTACTGAGAGTGGTTGCAGTTCATTGGAAGCAGCCAGTATTCCGAATATTTCAATGAGATGTTTCAGCCTTCCGGTTGTGCCGGCTTCCAGCATTTCAAATAATATGAACTTTATTTTTTTGTTGGTTTCACCAGTGACCATCAGGCCGTTCATGGAGAGCGAAAGTACCTGTCGCATACCGGTCATTTCGGGGCAATAAAAAAAATGAGTGCCTAAAAAATCTTCTAAGAATTGTATTACAACAGAACTTGGTTTTATGCTAGTCCCCGGTAGATAAAACGATTGATCCGCCATAAAAAGATGCGGAACGTTCTTTCCTATAAAAGCCATTTCTCCCTGATGGTATTCGGAGAAGCTGTTGCCAATAAATCTTTTCCCAAAGCCGGTTTCACAATACACCAGTTCATATTCTTCGTGAAAATGCCAGGGTGTTTCAAAGTAGGGCGAGGTGTAACGGTTTACAACAAACGAACTGCCTTGTGCCGGCGGAAGTTTTTGATAAAGGGCGTTTTTATTTGGTTGCTGACTTGTCAAAATAGTATCATTAAAAGTTGAAATGATGTGGTAAGCTACAATAAAGAGGGCTATTTTGCATCATAATTTGGAACTTATTTCCCTGAACGATATTATCCTGACTTGCTAATGTTACTTCAAAACAAAATTATCGTAATCATCGGTGGCACCACCGGTATCGGCTTATCAGCTGCAACCGCCTTTGTACGGGAGGGGGCCAAACTGATGCTGGTAGGCAGAAGTGAAAACAGTTGTAACCAGGCAAAAGCCTTGCTCGGTGACGCGGTTTCCATCTACCCCGGCGATGCTGTTGATCCTGCAACTGCCATTAACGCCATCAAAGCTTGCCTCAAACAATTCGGTGGGTTTGATGGCCTGTATCATGTAGCAGGTGGAAGTGGCCGTAAGTTTGGTGATGGGCCGCTGCATGAATTGACGCTCGAAGGCTGGAATAAAACACTGGAATTAAATCTTACCAGCCTGATGCTTTCGAACCAGGCAGCCATCAATACGTTCCGTCAGCGTGGTACTGGTGGAACAATTTTGAACATGAGTTCAGTGCTCGGATTTTCTCCCTCTCCCAAATATTTTGTAACACATGCTTATGCGGCTGCAAAATCCGCCGTGATTGGTTTTACCAAATCGATTGCTGCTTATTATGCAATAGATAATATCCGTGTTAACCTGCTGGCGCCCGCGTTGGTTGAAACACCTATGTCGGAGCGGGCCAGTAAGGATGAGACGATATTGAATTTTGTAAAAACAAAACAGCCATTGGATGGTGGCAGAAATGGAAAAGCGCAGGACCTCGATGGGGCAGCTATCTATTTTATGTCGGACGCATCCGGGTTTACCACGGCACAAACATTATATGTAGATGGTGGCTGGGAAGTTTCCGAAGGACAATACAACAACGATTAATATGAAACAAGCGATCGGTATAGACCTTGGCGGTACAAATGTAAAAGGCATCCTGCTGGATCAGCAGGGTAATATACTTCATCAGCACATCATTCCTACAAAGGATGATGCCGATGGAAAATGGCGTGACAATGTTGTCGCAATAGTTGACCATCTAAAAAAATTATCTGTGGGGCCCGTTGATGTAATTGGCCTTTCCTGTCCCGGACTAACCAATGCAAAAAACACCTGTATCATTCAATTGCCAAAACGCCTGGAAGGCCTCATCAATTTCGACTGGGAAGACCTATTTAAAATAAAAACAGTTGTTATAAACGATGCCCATGCAGCATTAATTGCAGAGGCAAAATTTGGCGCATTGCAAGGATATAAAAATGCCGTGCTGCTAACCTTGGGTACCGGTGTAGGCGGTGGCATATTGATCAATGGGGAATTGTACCAGGGACAACACCAAATGGCCGGGCATTTCGGGCATACTTCTATCAATCCCCACGATGATGAATTAAGCATTATTGGCATGCCCGGGAGCCTCGAATATGCCATTGGCAATTATTCAATTGAACGCCGGTCACTGGGGCGCTATAAGTCAACCCTTGAGTTGGTGAATGGTTACCGGGAAAATAATCCTTTCGCTACCTGGCTATGGCTCGATAGTGTGCGTAAACTGTCGCTGAGTCTTGCCTCCATTGGCAATTCTTTATCACCCGAAGTGATTGTATTGGCAGGTGGAATTACACAAGCCGGTGACTGTTTGCTAAAGCCGTTAAAAGATTTTTTTTCCATGTACGAACAATGGCCCAGCGATAAAAATACCCCGGTATTATTGGCAAAATTCAGTGATTTGTCAGGCGCCATCGGGGCTGCCGCTTTTGCATTTAGTAAAATTTAAAAATCAACAATGAGTTATACAACAGATTATTTGAACAAATGCCAGGGCCTGGCAACAACGGTTGCTGCACAGGAAAGCAACATATTGGAAGTTGCTAAAATATTCTCGGCTTCCATCATTGCCGGCAGGATGGTGCATTTATTTGGAAGCGGGCATAGTCGAATTATGGTAGAAGAAATGTGGCCCCGCTATGGATCCTTTCCAGGCTTCAACCCCATCGTTGAATTATCACTTTCCTTTCACAACCTGGTGGTGGGTGCCAATGGACAACGGCAGGCGATGTTCCTGGAAAATGTTCCGGGATTCGCTGAACAGATCTTACGAAATTTTGATATCAATGAAACAGACTCAGCACTGATAATTTCCTCTTCAGGTTGCAATGTAGTGCCGATCGAACTCGCCGAATTGTTTCAACAAAAGAAAGTAAAAACGGTGGGCATCATTTCCAAATTACATTCAGAGGCAAGTACCAGCAAACGCCCCGATGGGAAAAAGCTACAGGACTTTTGTGATATCGTGTTGGATTCTGGCGCACCCGTTGGTGATGCCATGATAAAAATTGAAAACCTCGAAACACCTGTGGCGCCAGGTTCAACCATTGGATCCTGCATGCTGGTGAATTGCATCAAGGCAGAACTGGCAAACCTGTTAACACAACATGGGCATCCGCCAAAAGTGTTAACTGCCGGTGCTATCATAGGTGCTGAAAAGGCAACTGCATTGTTCCAGGCTGCTTATGATGAACATGCACATCGCTTGTCGAGGTTGTATAAAAAAGTAGGTATTCAAAGTTATGTGTCAAAAGAAAACTAAGAAGCTGTTTGAGCTAATTAGTTTGAATACCAGCAGAGGTGTTTCATAGCATCATCGTTGTGTCACTCCCTTGTACTGAATACCAATTGGCAACATTTTAGACAATATAACCAATAAGAAAATTAACTCAAACAGTTTCTAAGTATGTTTAAAAATATGCAAACCCTTACAGCGGTTGATATACTGGTGATTGGCGCAGGCTCGTCTGGTTGTATGGCAGCACTGGCAGCGGCTACGGCAAAAAATTATAGTGTAATGCTGGTGGAAAGATATGGTTTTGCCGGAGGCACATCCACACAGATGCTGGATACCTTTTATGGTTTTTTTACACCCGGTGATACACCAAAAAAAATTGTTGGCGGCTTACCCGATACCGTAGTGAATGAGCTGGATCAACTGGGCGAAATTTTTTTACGACCCAATACTTACGGTGCAGGTACCGGGGTAAATTATAATCCTGAGCGGCTTAAAAATGTATGGGATAATTTATTACAGCAGGCAGGCGTACAACTTATGTTGCACACAGTGTTGATAGATGTGAATCAACAAAGCAATGGGGCATACGAATGTATCTTCTGGAACAAAGGGGGCTTTTGGAAGGCCAACCCCAAACGTGTTATTGATGCTTCCGGCGATGCGGATTTCTGTCACCTTGCCGGTTTCAAATACGAATTGGCAGGCGAGTTGGAACCTGCACAGAGTTTGACCACCACTTTTCGAATGGCGAATGTTGACCTGCAGGAATACGAACTGGCCGGGGGTAAAAAAATGCTGTCCGAAAAAATGCTTTCCACCACTCATCCATTGCCCCGCAAAGAAGGATCGGCCCATGCCATGAATATAGAAAAATGTATTGCAACCGTGGCAGTAAAAGTAGCCGGGCTAAACGCACTGGATGCTTCAGATTTAACACTGGCCGAAATAGAAGGTCGCCGCCAGTCATTTGTATTTGAACGATTTTTTAGGGATGAAGTGCCGGGATATAGCCACGCTAAGATCATCGGTTTATCCAACCAGGTAGGTGTGCGGGAAACAAGACGGGTATATGGCGAGCAGCGGCTTACAAAGGAAGACTGTATGTCGGCTGGTATTCCTTCAGACAGTGTATTGCTTTGCGGTGCGCCCATCGAAGATCACCGGGCAGGCAAAGGAGGCGAACAGGAAACGTTTTGGCAATACATTCCAAAGGGTGGGGTATATGGTGTGCCTTATGGAACACTGGTGCCTGCTGGCAGCGAAACTGTTTGGGTAACGGGCCGTTGTTTTTCAGCAACGCACGATGCACATGCATCCTGCCGGTCGATGGCGCAAACCATGGCCATGGGAACAGCAGTAGGAGTAGCTGTTATACAATCGCTTGACAATGATGAAGAGGCTGCTCAAATAAATACGTTCAAACTAAGAACAACTTTGCATCGGCAGGGTGCTATCCTCGAAACGCCTGGTTCAACGGCGTACACCGGCAAAAATGAATGGAACTTAAATTTTAAGGATTAGGTATATTAATAGCAAGTCACGGTTAGGCGTGGCCTTGAATAAAAAGTGCTAGAAATTTTACACATCAACCGTTAAGAAATCAAGGCTGTTTGAGCCGGCACAACCTTTAAATTATTAAACTCTTGCGGCGAGTTCCTTGATTTTAGGTTGATGAGGGAAATTTCAGCCTTTTTATTCACAGCCTTGATTTTTTTTGTTACTTTTTTGCATCAAGGCAAAAAAGTAAATATGGTGTAACTCAATACTGAATAGGCTTTGCGAAATAAATACTTAATCCTATAAATTTTAAATAATATGAGTTTTGCAAGAACGATACTGGGTGATATCCCGGTAGAAAAAATGGGTGTCACTTACTCGCATGAGCACATCGTGATAGATGAATGTTATGCCACCATTGCAAACCCGGAATTTTTACTCAATGATCCGCAAAAAATCGCCCTGGAGCTGATCGGTTTAAAAAAACTCGGCTGCTCCACCATGGTAGACACCATGCCGGTGAATGCAGGCAGAAATATTTTAACTTCAGTGGCGATATCGAAACAGACCGGTATCAATATCATTATACCCACTGGTATACATTTGGAAATATACTACCCAAAAAGTCATTGGCGCTATCAATACTCCGCTGACCAGTTAACGCGTTTATTTGTTGCCGATATTGAGGAGGGAATAGACAAAAATGATTACAATGGCCCACTGGTAGATCGCTCGCCCCACAGGGCCGGTCTCATTAAACTGGCCACCGGTGATGAACCTTTTACAAAGCACCAGCAAAAAATATTTGAAGCTGTTGTAAACGCTCACCTGGAAACAGGAGCACCTATTTTAACGCATACCAACAACGGCAACCATGCCATCGCCCAGGCTGAACTATTTTATAAACTGGGTGCTAATCTCAGTCACGTAGTATTGTCACACGTAGACCGTAATAAGGACCTAAGCTATCATATCGACCTGATGCAAACGGGTGTAAGTGTTGAGTATGACAGTTCGTTTCGCTGGAAGCCCGGGTCACCGAATTATACGTACCAGTTTTTGGAAAAATTGTTACCAATGTTTCCAAATCAAATCACCGTGGGTATGGATGCTGCAAGAAGTGCTTACTGGAAATCCTATGGTGGCAAACCCGGCCTCGATTACCTGCTCACAACCTTTAAAGACGAAATCAATAACAGGAATTTAAATGATTACCTTGATAAACTTTTTATAGAAAATCCTGCCAGGATTTTCAGTTTTGAAAAAAATATTTCATCACCACAAACAGCCTAGCAATGCAACCCATACCAATTAAAACAACAGTCGTAGGCTCTTGGCCATTTCCCGGCTGGCTCGAATTTGCCGTCAGTAACCTGGAAAAATTTGGCCCGTCCGATATCAATGAAATGATTGAAGATGCAGTTGTAAATGCGATCCACGACCAGGTAGCAGCGGGCCTGGATGTGATTTCGGATGGTGAACAAACCAGGCTTGATTTCAACCTGTCTTTTTACGGATTTTTAAAGGGCATTGTTCCCAATCACCAGGAAACAAGGAAATTTGGTCCGCCTGCCCATGACCAGCGAGGTAAGCATTCCGTAGTTGAAGCCATTACGGCCCCAAAGGGTTTGGGAGTGGTGGAAGAGTACACAAGGTTAAAAAGACTTGCACCGAACGGTCAATTGCTGAAAGTTTCCATACCCGGCCCTTATACACTTTCCGGCAGGCTTTTACCAGGCGGAATATATAAAGACCGCTGGGACATCACGGAAGCTTTGTTACCGATTATTGCAAAGGAATTAGATGACCTGGTGGCAGCGGGCGTATCGGAAATTTGTATTGATGAACCGTCCATGTCATGTTACGCATACAAGGAAGACACCAAACGATTTGTTGATATTTTCAACAGGACGGTTAATAATATTGTTGGCAAAACGAGGATCGGCACACATCTTTGTTTTGGAAATTTTAAAGGAAGATCGGTGGGCAAAAAAACAATCGCTCCAATGCTGCCAGATTTTCTTGATCTGAAAGTAGATGAACTGCACTCCGAAATGACCATCCTTAATTTTGCTGAAATTCACCTGCTGGAACGCTTCGCCGAAAAAATGGATGTAGCTGTTGGTGTAATTGACGTGAAAAGTTATTATATTGAAACCGTGGAAGATATCCGTGAAAGGATTTCAAAATGCCTGCAGTATATCCCAGCCGAAAAGCTCGCCGTGGCATCAGATTGTGGCATGTCGCAAACAGCGCGGTGGGCCACTAAACAAAAGATTACCAATATGTGCGAAGCAGCAAGATCAATGCGATAAATAATGAAACTTATCCAGCCAATACAAAAAGATGTACAACTGTTGAATGACATTCGATCGTTCAACAGCGATGGTGCATTTAAAATATGGTGGTTGGGTCAGAGTGGGTTTCTTTTAAAATGGAAGGAAAAATGTTTATTGTTCGATCCCTACCTGTCAGATTCGCTCAGCATTAAATACCAGCATACAGATAAGCCGCATACGAGGATGAGTGAATTGGTAATTGATCCATCCATGCTTGATTGTATTGACATCGTTACCTCCAGTCACAATCATACCGATCACCTGGATGCTGATACCCTGGTTCCAATTTTAAAAAATAACAAAGGAATACAATTCATCATCCCGGAGGCTAACAGAGATTTTGTGGTACAACGGGTGCATTGTGACAAAGACTTCCCGGTTGGATTAAACGAAGGTATTAAAGTTGAAGTGGCAGGCTTTTTAATAACAGGAGTGCCATCAGCACACAATGCGGTGGAGAAAAATGAAAAGGGAGAATGTAAATTTATGGGGTATATTGTGCAGTTTGGAGGGTACTCAGTCTATCATTCGGGAGATACCATCTTGTTTGACGGACTAGCCGGGATTTTAGCGCCTTACCAGCTAGATATTGCGTTACTGCCCATCAATGGCGATAAGCCAGAGAGAAGGGTAGCAGGTAATTTAGATCCCCGGGAAGCAGCCTCCTTAGGAAAGGCGATCGGGGCAAAGCTGTTGATACCGCATCACTATGACCTCTTTGAATTCAATACGGAAGATCCGGCGATCTTCGAAGTGGAATGCAGGCAACATGAAGTACCTTACAAAATATTTGGATTGGGAGAAGGCTTGATTTACCGGAACGACTAGTGTATTGACAAATAAACTATGTTACATTTTTTGGGTTATCATAACCGTTCCTGATACATAAAAACAGGTAGTTCGAAGGTGTTTTAAAGTCCCATAGGGGACTAAATATCGGTAGCTTAATAGCATTATATTTCAATAAAGTCCGCCGCGGCGGAAGTGATATAAGAGGTCTCTTGAAATTATGTATCACGTCCGCCGCGGCGGACTTAGGACAATATTGTATTTTATTACTACCGATATTCTGTCCCTAACGGGACAAATTGACGCATTAACAAATCACAATTTGAATGCCTTTTCTTTTCGGAAGTAAATGCTTCATAATTAAATTCTCAATACACCAGATAAGTTTCTAACAAGAACCAGCGAAGGGGAAAACACAATAACTTAACCAAATAAAAACGATTGCTATGCAACATTCAAGAAGAAAATTTTTGAGGAATTTAGGTGGGTCTGCTGCGGCCCTATCCCTGGGAGCACAGGCCGCTGCCGCACCAACTGCCATACAGCAGCAGCTCATTCCAACCACCAGGGTCAGCTCCGTCGATAAAATTCGAATCGGGCTAATCGGTAGCGGTATCATCGGTCATTATGATACCGATACGGCGCTGAAGGTAGATGGTGTGGAACTGGTAGCTGTCTGCGATCTGTATACCGGTCGGCTTGACCGGGCGAAAGAAAAATGGGGTAAACAAATATTCACCACCAGGGATTACCGGGAATTGCTGGCTAAGAAGGATATCGATGCGGTGCTCATTTGTACACCGGATCACTGGCACCAGCGCATAGCCATTGACGCAATGAAGGCCGGCAAGCATGTGTATTGTGAGAAGCCAATGGTTCAAAAGATCGAAGAAGGCCAGGCGATTATCGATACACATAAAAAAACAGGTAAGGTCTTCCAGGTAGGCAGCCAGCGTGCAAGCAGTGTGGCTATATTGGAAGCAAAAAAATATTTCGAAAAAGGTGCCATTGGCGAATTGGCTTATGTGGAAGCTTATTGCGACAGAACCGACGCCATGGGTGCCTGGCAATACTCTATTCCTACTGATGCATCGCCTGCTACGGTTGACTTTGATACATTTTTAGGAAATGCGCCTAAAGTGCCATTTGATGCAGAACGCTTTTTTCGCTGGCGTAATTATAAAGATTATGGAACTGGCTCTGCCGGTGACCTTATAGTTCATTTGCTGACCGGCCTTCACGCCATCACCGGTTCCATTGGGCCCAATAAGATATTCGCCCTGGGCGAAGTAAATTATTGGAAAGATGGCAGGGATGCTTATGACCTCATCAATTCTTTTATGATGTATCCTGCAACAGCTACATTACCATCCTTTCAATTGTACACCCGCATTAACCTGGCCAGCGGAGAAGGCAAAGGTGCCTTCGGTATGAAATTGATCGGTACTGAAGGTGCACTGGATATTGGCTGGAATGATTTTAAACTGATGACGCTCAAAAGAAGTGCAGCACCGGGCTACGGCGGCTACGATTCTTTTGACAGCTTTTCTGCAGGGCAAAAAGAAGATTTTAAAAAATGGTATGCTGCAAAATACGGTGATAAAAAAGGCGGCTTCGAAATGGGTAAAACCATCGAATTTAATGCACCGTCCGGGTATGATGACCGCCTTGATCACATGATCACTTTTTTCAATGGCATCAGGTCGGGTACTCCCATTATAGAAGATTCCGTTTTTGGTTTGAGAGCAGCAGGCCCTTCTATTGCCTGTAACATCAGCGCCGCACAAAACAAGCCACTAAACTGGGATGCCAATAAAATGAAATTAGTTTAACAAACGGCCAGGTTAAAAAAATAAAGCGGAATACTCCAAATTTTAAATACGAATAATGAAACTATCAGACCTCAACAACCCACGCAGAAAATTTCTCCGGCAATCTGGTACCTTATTGGGTGCTGCCATGCTAACCCAAAGCTGTGCCGGGAAACTGTTGGCTGCCAACGGTAAGGGGAAAACGATCAAGGTAAATGGGCACCTATGGGTATACGCCAGTAAGTTTCCGCCTAACTGGGATTGCACGCCCAACCTGGAAACTGTATTTGCAGATTTTAGTTATGCCGGTATTGATGGCGTGGAGCTTATGGAGAGCACCCTTCGCTACGACGATTCTGTTAGCCGGATCAATGGCTATATCAACAAACACAAAGTACCGGTATCAGGCTCTTCTTATGGGGTTGGGTTTAATATGTGGGATGCCAGTCAGCATACAAAAATAATGGACGACATTAAAATTGTAGTGCCCCGCTTAGGCCAGGTAAAAGGTAAAATATTTGGCATATCGGTTGGAGAAGCAAAACGGTTAAAAACACCGGCTGAACTGGATGCACAGGCAAGAATATTAAAACAAATCATCGCTGTGTGTGATGACAATGGAATTGAAGCCAACCTGCACAACCATACCTACGAAGTAGAAAACGGTATGCACGATTTGAAGGGTACCATGGAAAGGATTCCAGGAATAAAGCTTGGGCCGGATTTGAATTGGCTAATTCGGGGCGGCGTTAACCCGGTAGATTTTATCAAAACTTACGGCAAACAAATCGTTTACCTCCATATCCGTGATCAATATGCAGATGGCAATTGGACTGAGTACGTAGGGCAGGGGGTTACCAATTTTAGTGATATCGCAAAAGCATTGAAGGCACAACTTTTCAATGGCAATGCCGCTATAGAACTAGCTTTTCCCAATGGTTTTACACCGGCGAATCCATTGAAAGAAGATTGGAAAATGAGCCGACAATATGTAAAGAGGACCTTCGGCTGGTAAGGGCATCTTACTATACTGCGCTACGGATAAATGGGTGCGTTTTTTTGCTCCCCATTGAAACGATGTACAAGTGTGATAATTTTTCTTCTAATCAAAAAGAAAAATAACAAAATCATATTTGCCAATGAAGCTTAATTGAAAAACCATTGCCGGGCTCATAAAAAAAGACTTCACCAGTTACCCCTTGTTTACTATAACAATATTTTTAACACACAACTGTTGAATTATGAAAATAGCCATGTTAGGCTCCGGCTTTATCGCCCGCTTTTATGCTGAATCACTTCATGCGCAAAGAAGAAAAGATATTGTTTATTCTGTGTACTCCCGAAACATTGACAATGCCAAACGGTTTGCGGAAGATTATAAATTGAGTCATTTTACAGATGACATGGAAGCGGCTATTAACGACCCCGAGGTAGAAGTGGTGCTGATCTCCTTACCAAATCATTTGCATGCACCTGCGGTGGAAGCCTGTGCAAAATATAAAAAGCATGTACTGTGTACCAAGCCACTCGGACGCACAGCCGCCGAAGCCAAACGCATGTTGCAATTGGTGGAAGCTGCCGGCATATTTGGTGGCTACCTGGAAGATCTTTGTTATACTCCCAAGTTTTTGAAATCAGTCGCCAGCATTCAGCAGGGAAGTATAGGACGGGTACTGTGGACAAAGTCGAGGGAAACACACCCGGGGCCGCACAGTGACTGGTTTTGGGATAAAGAAAAATCCGGTGGCGGTGCTATCATCGACCTGGCTTGTCACTGCGTGGAAATAAGCCGGAACTTCATTGGCAAATCGGTAAGGCCTGTTGAAGTGATGTGCTGGTCGGCCACACAGGTGCATCCCATCGAAGCGGAGGACCATGCTATTGGTTTGGTGAAATATGCAAATGGCGCCATAGGGCAGTTTGAAGTAAGCTGGACATTCAGGGGCGGTATGGATTTGCGGGATGAAGTGATGGGCACTGAAGGTACCATTTGGATCAATAATTTTTTACGTACCGGTTTCGAAATGTTTAGCACCGGAAAAGGAACCGGTTATGTTGCCGAAAAGGCAGAAATAAATAGCGGGTGGCTCTTCCCGGTAGGAGATGAGAGCCATGAACTGGGCTATCCCAATATGTTCACCGATATGTTTGATGCTATTGAAACAAAACGTCCGCCACTGGAATCATTCTATGATGGCTATATCGTGAATGCCATACTCGATGCAGCCTTGTTATCCGCAAAATCAAAACAATGGGAACCCATCCAACTTGATATCTGGCGGGGAGAAACAACCACTGCTGAACAGCAAACAGGGACTGATTATGACGACGAATATTATCTTATCAAAGAAGAGGTATTGCCCAATGGCGATCAAAAGTTGATATTGAAAAACAAGCTGACGGGTGAGGTAATTCAAAAAAATAAATAAAAGCTTCGAATGGGACAAATCAATTTGCCGCATAAAGGGTAATGATGTAAAAAAGTAATAGCGGAAAGATACAAAATTGTAGGGGACGCCCATTGAAAGGATAATTGAAAGCGGCGAATATGCCGTCGGCTTTTTTTGACAAATTTTAAAGATTTAAAAGATTTTCATGAAAGCCTGGTAAATGTATGGCTTTACTTTAAGGCGACAACTGAGGTGGAATATGCCATCATCCATTGGATAGTTTAAACGCTTACAAAGGCATCTCAAAGATAATTAACAGGTAAACATTGTGAAGTATAAAAATACATCCGGCCACCTACAGCCCCGGGTGTATTTACTGGTACAGTATTGAAAAGAGCAGGTGTTTATCTTAAGGAATAAAATTTTCCCATAGCTCCTTTACCAATTGTGGCTGTGGCACAAACAGAAACCTTTCAGGTTGGCTTTCAAACTGTGTATATATGGGTTGATCATTTATTTCAAATTGCTGGTACGTTTCAGGGGTTTTTACTATCAACCTGCTTTCTCCGTAAGCAGGGTTTTTTTGCCATGATATTTCGCCTCCCTTTGTAAGTAATGGAAACCACGCCAGTCCATTGTGTTGTCTTACTTTATCATACTCAAACCCGTATGCCCGGTCGCACCATGCGCCAAAGCTGAGTGGCACGGTGGGATCAGCGCTGATGGTTGCATGTGCCCATCCTGGCGGAACAATAACCACCTCACCGGGTTGAGCAATTACCGCAAAGCAACGGCCCGGATCATCCTCCGCAGTTTCCTGCATATAAATGATGGCCTTGCCCTGCCATATTTCGTACACTTCCGGGGTTGACCAACCTGATTTTGGAGAAAGCTTATGAATATGCCCCTGGCTGCGTACCGGTTCTTCGCCCAGCCGTCCGGCTGCGTAGGTGACCGCACCATACAGCAGGTGTAATGATTGTAACAATGGTTGATGTTCCTGTTTGCCTATATCCATGGCAATGGTATAAACGGGATCTGGCCCATCGCAGCCAGGATTTCTCAAACTTTTACGGATGGCATCCAGTGATCGGTTTTCAACAGTTGGGCCAAATACGCCCTGTCCATAGGTAAAGCCCATGGGTGCAGTAGTTGGATAAATATCAAACCCGGGATAGAAGTTCATTGCAATCATTTTTTATTAAGGAGTATAACTTTTTTGACAGGCCAATGTTGCGACATACCTGCTATTGATTAATTTTAAATAGGCAGCCATAATTTTTTTCTGCTACTTTTTTGTATCAAGGCATAAAAGTAATTTGCATCTAACGTAATACCCCCATGCCTTTTTGCGAACTAGTGGATTGACAAATTAAATTTGTAACATTTACTTTAAAAAAACAAGTATTTCGCCGGTTATGTATTTCGTCCCGTTAGGGACCAAATATCGGTAGTTATATAAATTATGAGTAAGTCAAGTTCCGTAGGAACGTGATAGCACTTCAATTTTATCACGTCCGCCGCGGCGGACTTTAAACTTGAATAAAATTTTTTGTCTGCCGATATTATGTCCCTATGGGGCTTGAAAATTCATCTTCATTGTTGCAAAAAAAAATTGGCAGTACACTAGCTACCTAATTCAACACGATAACTGCCATCAGGCTTTTATTCGCACAAAACCCTTTAGCGTTGCGCATTGCCGGCCATCCGTTGTACCATAAGGGCTTATTTGGTATTCGCCCACGCCGGCGGGAACTATAAATACTTCTGCATACTGCACAATAAAAGGCTCAAATGCATTGGCCCGACTATCAACTATAACAGCATCTCCCTCTACTAAACAAATCACGTGTACGTTTCCGTTAGTATGGTGTGTCGTTGTTTTTGTAAACCAATGCCTGCGGGTTTCTATAAATTCGCTTTCATGTAAACCGGTGCTTTCTTCAATCCATCCATCGCCTTCAGCCACTTTTTCAACCCGGTTCAGCAGGTTTTTACGGGTCCATTCAGTGGTACGATCCCAAAGAATATTCTTTTTGCCATGTTCAATATTGATGGGCCGGGGCTTTCCATCCAGTCCCAATCGCCCCCAATCCCAAAGCTTGAAGGTGAAAATATATGGTGTTGCGCTAATTTCAAGTACCATGCTGCCTTTTCCTGAACAATGTACTGTTCCTGCAGGAATCAGCACATGATCGTGTTTTTTAACCGGCCAGGTTTGAATGTGTTTCTCGGCTTCGAAAGGTTTTCCGCCATACTGCGCTTCTTCCAGTCCGGTTATCATTGCTTCAGGGTTAACACCTTCTTTCAGGCCGAGATAAACAAAGGCATCGTCTTCAACGTCCATCATGTAATAGCTTTCATCCTGGGTATAGGACATGCCAAATTTTTCACGGATGTATTCGGTAAGCGGGTGTACCTGTAAGCTCAGGTGACCGCCTTCCATCGTATCTAAAAAATCAAAACGGATAGGGAACTCATCGCCAAAACGGCTGTACACCGCTTGTCCCATCAATTCAACCGGGTGAAGAAAGACCAGGTTGATAGCGGGGATCTCAATTACATCATTTCCAAATTTTAATAGAAGGCTGTTTTCTTCGGGTACACAATTAAAGCACCAGGCATAATTGGTAGCAACTGGATCAAGGTTGCATACTTCCTTCATCCATTGGCCGCCCCATGGGCCGGGATCAAAAAATGGCACAAGGCTGAAGGGGCGGGTTGTTGCCAAACGTAGCCCTTCAAAAATAGCGGCAGCTTCCACCAGTTTGGGCTCGTTAATTTTATTGGTATCCAGTACAAAATCCCATTGATGGAACAAGATTTTTTTTAACCGGTCGCAAACACGCCAATCTACAAAGAACCCCTGTTTGTAAAGCAGCATCCAGTCTGGTGTGTCCCGGTTTTTTACACCGATATTGTCCACCAGGTGTTGCCTCATCCGCAACTGTATTTCCCAGCGGGCCATATCTGCATACACCAGTAATGCAGGTTGATCACATAACAAAGATGCACCCGTGCCATAAACGATGATGGTGCCATCCCCGGCGGATTGTATTTCCTGTTGAATGGAGCGTAAACTTCCTGTATCAAAATAGGCATCCATGGTAAGCCGGGTGAGGTAACCGAAAATGCGGTCGTTCGTAACATCCGGGAACACCAATTGCTCTATCACTTTTTCGGGCAACATATAATCTGCTGCATTGATAAACCGGTTGTATTGCAAATGTTGTTTTAGCTGCTCCCTTACTTCTTCATGCAACACTCCCTGGTAGGTTTCTATCACTACCACTTTATTGGAAACTGTAAGTGTGCTGATCACTTCGTTTAATTTGGAACAGATGGCATCCCATCCTTTAGTTACGTTAAATGCTGTACTCTTTACTTCCACGCAGGGTTGGAGGTTGAAGGCTGATTTTTTATCAAGGTATTTTTGCTTCATGAATAGGTGGTTTAGCTTTTAATGGTTTGTATTTGGTTACAGATGATGCAACCGTTTTCTCACGAGGTAATCAGCACCGTACAAGGCGGCTGCATCCGGGTAATGTGCCGATATCAAGGTAACTTTTCCCCAGGGTGTCCAGGCATGTTGATTTACTTTTTCCTGTAAAGCCGGCAATAATTTGGATGCGCTTTTCATGATACCACCACTCAGGATCACCCGTTCGGGGTCAAAGGCGTGTATCATGGTTATGATGCCTGCAGACCAGGCCGATATGCAATGGGCTAAAACTTCTTCCGCCACCTGATCCTTGCCGGCTACCTGTTCAAAAAGGGTGTTAAAGTCAAGTGTCGTTGCATTGCTTAAAGTACTGTTTGAATAACCGGGATGTTCCTGGATAAGGGATGGTAATCGCCAGGTGGCGGCTTCTGCTTCTACACAACCGATATTGCCACAGGTACACAGCACCCCTCGGTGGTTGATGGTAAAATGGCCACCCAGGTTGCCTGCCTGGAAATGTTTGCCATTTAACAACTGCCCGTTTATGAGTACTGCGGAGCCGATGCCGGTGCCCAGGGTTACCATTACCAGGTCGTTACAGTTTTTGCCATTGCCATAATGCCATTCGCCAAGCAGGGCCATCTTGGCATCATTTTCCAAATAGAGTGGTATGTTCCAGGTTTTTTTTGCCCATCCTGGCAAATCTATACCCGGGCCGTCATCATATTTCTTATTGGTAGCAATGATTGAATTGGATGTTGAATTTACCAATCCTGCGAATGAAAAACCGATCCCCAATAAATCCCCGGCAACTAAAAGGTTCCTGGTAAGTAATTGGTTGATGCTGTTTTCGAGCGGTATCAATTGCGGTTGAAGTCCCGAAGCGGACAGTGCCACCAGTTCCGATCGGTCTGCCAGGTTGCCCTCTTGTAGCAATCCAATTTTTATCACTGTTCCACCAAGGTCTATTGCAATGGTATGTGTCATAATGTTAGCATTTCAAATGGGAGTGTTTCAATTTTACAGGGAATGAAGATGTTTGGTGTGTTTATCTGTTAGCAAGATCTTTTTCCAGTTCTTCCAATGTTTTTCCTTTTGTTTCGGGAACATATTTCCAGACATAAATTAAATTAGCCAGGCAAATCAAAGCAAAAATGAGAAAGGTAAATCCGCCGCTTAATTGCTCCAGCATAATAGGGAATGCAATGGTAACAATGGTACAGGCGATCCAGAGGGCAACAATGGCGATGGACATGCCTTTACTGCGCAGCCTGTTGGGGAATAACTCGGTGGTTACTACCCAAAGTGCCGGTCCAAGTGATGCGGCAAAAAAAGCAATGTAGCCAAGAATAAAAACCAACACCAGCACGCCTGTTGTTTCCCCCATAAAAAAGATTGCCGACAATCCTGCCAGCATCAGGGTCATACCCAGTGAGCCGATCACAATTAAAGGCTTTCGGCCAAAACGATCTATCAGCAGCATGGCTACCAACGTAAATACCAGGTTGGTGCCTCCGATGGCAATGGTTTGTAATAATGCTGAATCGGTCGATACGCCTACGTTGGCAAAAATTTTCGGGGCATAATACATGATAGTATTGATTCCGGTGATTTGCTGGAATACTGCCAGTATCACACCGATGTATAACAATGGTTTTACCCTGGGAGCTAACAAATCACTATAAGTGGAAGCCTCCTGCACCGAAAGGCTTTTTTCAATTTCACGCAATTCAATAGCAGCAGTTTTTGTCCCGGCGGTTTTTAACAATACCTGGTAGGCTTCATCATTGAGCTGCCTGGCTACCAGCCAACGCGGACTCTCGGGAACAAAAAACAAACTGGCAAACAACAGTACAGCCGGGGCGGCCATTACCAGCAACATCCACCGCCAGTTATTTTCACCCGTATTTACCAACAGGTAATTACTAAAAAATGCAATCAGGATGCCCACTACAATGGCGAGTTGATTCAATGATACCAGGGTGCCACGGTATTTGGCCGGTGCCAGTTCGGCTATGTACATCGGCGACAGGATAGAAGCCACCCCAACCGCAATACCTCCCAGTACCCTGGCCATGATGAACAGGGTTAAAGTATGCGCCGACGCACTTCCTATTGCGGAAATGAAAAACAACAATGCAGCCAGCATCAGCACTTTTTTTCTGCCATATTGATCACCCGCTTTGCCGGCAATAAAAACCCCGGCAATGCATCCCAGCAACAAGCTACTTACTGTCCAGCCAAGTTGCACTTCGGTTAATTTAAAATAGGGTTGAATAAAATTAATGGTACCGGAAATAACAGCGGTATCAAAGCCAAATAAAAGCCCTCCCAGTGCGGCTACAATAGATATCAGAACAACGTATCCTTTCATGTGTAATTTTTTATGTATTCCTGAATATGCTTTTTAGTACGTGGTGTTATTTAAATTGTATTGCTGTTGACCAATATTGGCACCCCATCGATTTCCACCAGTCGGGCAGAGAAACCATGGGCGGCAATTTCTTCATAGTTGTATCCGGCATCGGAGGGCCAGCATGCGCCAACGATTAAGTTTTCATTGCCGGTATTGGACAACCGGTGTGCAGTTTCGCCCCCGATATAATGCAGGCTTCCCGGGTAAACTTCCTCTGCCCAGGTATTCCTTTTACGGTCCATTAAAAGCAGCATGCCTTTCCCCTGTACGCCCCAATAAAATTCGGCACGGTCACTCAGTGCATGAAAATGCCCCTTCGTCATAAAGTATTCGTTACCCACTTTACCGGGCATGATCGTTGACGTGCCAAAAAATAATCCTGCGGGTGTGTTTTCCGGTACCGGAAACCACACTTGTACCGTATAAGCCATCGTTTCGGCAGGCAATGCATTTACCGCTTCCTGGTCATTATAGATGGTCCCGGTTTCAGCAATACTACGCTGCTGGTTAAGTACGGGTTCGCCGGATAAACTAAAATCGGGTAGCCCTATTTTTACCGGCGTGGAAAGGATTGATAAATGTTTCATGGGGTGATTGGATTAAGATTGAAATATTGGTAATTGTTTGTATCACCTACTTTTAAAAAACGCCTGCTAATCACTTTTTCTCCGTTAGGTGGAGTAAATTCCGCCACCAGCACATAGCCCCCGTGAGCGGCAGGAAGTTGTAGTGCAACCGGGATATCTGTGCGTAAAAAGGAGGGGAGGGTCACGGTTAATCGTTGTTCGGAAGCTACCCGACCTTTGGCATCAACCAATTTGATGGTTACTTCACCTGTAGTTTCTTTCGATAAGTTATTAATGCCAACAAGATTGAATAACAGGGTGGAAGATGGCTGATGGGGCAATAAAATTTTAGTATACCGTTCGTCGGTAAGATTGATGAAAGTGGCAACAGGTGCAAACGCATGTTTAAACCATTGTAATGTAGGTGTTGGTTCCAGGTTGCGGATATCGCCCTTAAACCAGTCGCCGGTATAACCATAATTATTGGCCAGGTAGCAAAACGCAAGTACACCTGCAATAGAGGGTTCACTTCTTAACCATTCTGTTTCCAATTGCATCCAATAAGCCTGCAACTCCCAATTTTGTTGGGGGGTGGAGTTTTTACCCAGGTAATATTCATAAGTTTCCACCGTTAATTTACTCGGTGTACCATTGCGCCAGAGCCAGATCCATCCATATTCATTTACCAGTTGGGCAGATGAGGATTCCTGGATATGCTTTATTTCTGTTGGTTTGAAATCCAGGTTACCCAGTGGGTAAAAATTTTTATTTGAGCCGGGCTGCAGGTGACTGATGCGTCCCTGGTAAGGATGCGGTTCATCCATTTCGTCATTCGCCATTTTATCGCCGGTCATATACCCTGCGTCCCATACCCGTGTGGGGTCCAGTTTCTTTAATGTTGGTATCAGGGTGTTGCCAATATAGTCATCCCAGTTTTCATTGATAGCATCCCAGATCGCAATGCTTGGATGATTGCCATCCGTCCATACCCAATCGGTATATTCTTTTTTTACCTGTTCATCCCAGCCATGGTTTTGCCAGTAAAGCCATTCGTTCTGGAACAGTAAGCCGTATTCATCCGCAAGGTCGTACCAAAAATCGGGTGCAACACCAACGCATACACGCATCATATTCCAGTTGAGCTTTTTAGGATGGTCCACCAGCAGCTTTTTTACCCAGGCCTTATCCCAAACCAGGTTACTGCAATCGGGGTCTTCAAAAAAACGTTGCAATGTTACATTGGTACCCCGAAGAATAATTTTTTCACCATTGAGGTAAAAGAATTTTCCCTTTCGTGTAAAGTCACGCATGCCAAATTGTTTGCCCACTTCATCCGAAATTGTTTTACCGGATGATAAAGTGGCTTTTACTACATATAGAAAAGGACGGTCGGGCGACCAGTTGGTAAATTGTGCGATGGGGATTTCCATTGCTGCCTCAATGATGTTATCGCGTTTGGTATTATACAAGGCGTTTTGGGAAGCCACAATTTTACCCGTTAATTTTTCTGAAACCGTGATATTGAGCAGGACGGAGTCGCTCATGGCACCACCGTAAAATACCTGCGCCGGGTAATGGTTGCGGATTTGCGCTTTGACGGTTATTTTTTTCGATGCCACGGAGGGCAATACCAACAAGCGGTTGATGCGAAGTTTGCCGGTGAAAGAAATCAACACATCATCCCAGATGCCTGGCAGGTAATGTTCCTTTTCCTTGTCTGTTCCTCCGGCAGCTTCGCTCGGTAGCCACACCCGGTCGCCCACACGAATTAGGATCTCATTTTCCATACCGGGTTTAAGTGCATGGGTAATAACGAATTCTACCGGTGTGTAACAAGCCATGGATGTGCCCATGTCAATTCCGTTTACAAATACCTGGGTTACATACTGGCTTTTTTTAATGGTAATGGTAGCCTCCTTTCCCTCAAGGTTTTTTGGAATAACTACCTTCTTTTTATACCAGCTATACCTTGGCGTGTAATCAATATCATAGAGGTTATGTTGCTCTTTTGCTTCCACTTTGCCAGGTTGCTTAAAAAATTTGTCGTAGTCAACAATGGCAGGTGTTGCCAGGTGAACTAAACCTGGTACGGGTATGGTTCGGGTAAATTGTACCGGTGGAAAAGCGGTAGTGGTTTGATCAAACTGCCAGGTGCCGTTTAAATCAATGACGGTTCGGTTATTATTGGTTTGTCCAAAACATAAAAAAGGCAAATAAAAAAGGCAATAAATAGCAAGTCGTTTCATATAGATGTTTAAAAGGATGATCTTTTAAAAAGTACAAAGGGGTTATCAATTTTAAGCCGCTCCTGTTGAAGGATCATTCCTGCCATGATTTTACCCATTTGAGCAAAATCAGTGGAAATGGTGGTAATGCCCGAGGCAACAATTCCTTTTAACGGGGTTTCATTATAAGAGACAATCCCGAGATCGGTGCCCAGCACCATGTTTTTTTCCATCGAATACCTAACCAGCCATTCGAGATCACGGTCATCTACCACCACAAATGCATCGCCCTCTTTTATAGAAAAAGATTTTACATCACTCACTACTTCTGCAGTAATGGGATGTTGCTGACAAAAATTGGTAAAGCCGTTGATGATATCTTTAAAGTGTGATTTTTGGTGACTGGTTACCAGGATCATCCGTTTGTATTTTTTTACGAGGTCCGAATTGTTTTTCAGGATGTTGAATATATCCTGTTCAAAGTGTTGGCATACATAAGGATACAGGTGGTGGTACTCTTTGCGGCCCTGGTCCAGAATGAAAACTTTTTTAGGGGGCAGCTTGCTGATGGAAGCCAGTGCATCAGGATGGTTGACCGGCATAATTACATAATGCGAATAATTACCAATGGCTCCATCAATGATAGCCTGGAACATTTTCAGGTTATTGTTATGAAAAAATATCTGCTCGCTGCCCTCCTGATGAATAGCCTGTTTAAAAGCATCATATAGGTCTTCCTTATAAGCAGTTAACTTATCAAACACCAGCAACACATTGTGTTGATAGGCGGCGTCTTCCTTTTGAATAAAGTAACCTTTCCCCACCTGGGAGGTAATAATTCCTTTCGCCTTCAATTCATTGTAAGCCATTAATACGGTATCCTGCGATAAACCATATTGCTTACACAGCATATTAAGGGAGGGGATTTTATCACCCTTTTTTAATTCACCCGCTTTTAATTTTTGAAGGATTGCGTCAATGATGTGCCGGTACTTTGGGACAGCAAGATTGTCTTCAAACTGGATGTTAAATGTATTTTTCATAACCATACCTCTAGGCAGTACTAGGTAAAGGTATGGTTTATTTTTAAAGTTTATATTGTCAATAAAAAAAATCCGAATTTTTTTTACAGTAATTGATAGTGGAAACACAAAATGAGTTAACACCTACGGAAAATGGTTATCTCCTTATATATCCGGCCGTTGCAATTAGTCATTCAGCAACCAGTATATAGCGACCATACAATGACTTACCCACTGACCTTGTTTTACCTTGCCGATGATAATCAAATGTCATATAAATTATAAACCGATAAAATATTAATATCGGGGCGATACAATGCAACTCATTTCCGCAATTGTTTACCTGGCTAGTTGCATTTGGCGAACGGCCGAATTAGAAAGGTTGCCCAATTATTTAAATTCATTTTAAAAAGCAAACTTTCTAATCTTTAAATTAAATTCAAGGAACTTTGTACTCTTTTTAAAATGCGGGAAATTTAGAATTTTTCGTTTTATAGCTGCGAACCCAGGTTTATATTTTTGTAGCATCTTGATGCATATTTGTCCTATATTTGGGCAACCAAAAATTGGTTTACCAATAGTCGTATTTTAAATTGATTCTAGTACAACATGTAGATTGGTCGCATATGAAGAGAATAATCGTTTTAGGCTTATTACTGAGAATTTTAATAATCCCCAACTTAACTTTACGGGCATGTTACCAGGGGCAATTTTACAGCTATTACTTTGCAAGGTTCCTTCCCAGGTAGATGGATTTTTCAAAAAAGTAAACTTTTTTATTTCCGGTCGCAGACGCTCAAACCGGAGACTATTAAAACAGAATTAAGAAACTACAATTTTTAAATTTAAATACTATATGAAAAAAAGCAACTTAACCTTTTTAATGCTGATTGCATTTTTTATGATTGGTATTGCAAATGCCCAGGATAACCAGCTTACAGCAAATGAAAAAAAAGCCGGCTGGAAATTATTGTTTGATGGTAAAACAACCGGGGGATGGAAAGGTGCTTTCATAAGCAGCTTCCCGGCAAAAGGCTGGAAGGTGGAAGATGGCATGCTGATGGTGGAACCATCCGGCGGAGCCGAATCTACCAACGGAGGCGATATAGTAACACTGAAAGATTTTGACAATTTTGATTTATCCGTAGATTTTAAATTAACCGAGGGTGCCAACAGCGGCATCAAATATTTTGTAGATGCAAAACAGGCTATCCCCTCAAACCCGCGTTCGGCTTTTGGCCTGGAGTTCCAGGTGCTGGATGATGCAAAGCATCCCGATGCTAAATTGGGCAAAAATGGGAACCGTACTATCTCATCCTTATACGATTTAATTCCGGCCATCAGCAGCAAACCCGCCAGGGAAATTGGTGAATGGAATACCGCCCGTATTGTGTCAAACGGCTCGCATGTAGAGCACTGGCTGAATGGTGTAATGGTACTAACTTACGAACGCAGCAGCGAAGGTTTTAAATCAATGTTGGCAGGCAGCAAGTATGCAACCATCCCCGGTTTTGGGTTAGTTGCCAAAGGCCGGATACTGTTACAGGATCATGGTAATAAAGTGTTCTTTAAGAATATAAAAATTAAGGATACAAAGTATGTGCCCGATACCCGTACAGGTAAACTACTAAAAGATATTCCGGGTGTAGTGTCATACACTTTCCGCAATAGTTTTTCAAAGAATGTTGCTGCAACATTGGATAGTATTAAAGCACTCGGCATTACCAATATCGAATTCTCCAACCTGTTTGGTAAAACCGCTGCTGAATTAAGACAATTACTGGATGCAAAAGGAATGAAGTGTACTTCTTTTGGTGTGGGCTATCCAGACATTTTAAACAACATCAAAAAGGTAGGCGAAAACGCCAAAACATTGGGAGCCTCCTTTGTACGTGTTGCCTGGATACCACATAATAAAGGAAACTTTACAATTGAGACGGCTAAAAAAGCAGTGGAAGATTTTAATGCCGCTGGCAAAATATTAAAAGAAGAATTTGGCCTCAGCTTCTGTTATCACAATCATGGCTATGAATTTCAGCCTTTTGAAAAAGGGGACTACTTTGATTATATAGCTGCGAATACAAATCCCAAATATGTAAACTTTGAGTTGGATATTTTATGGGCCTTCCATCCCGGTGAAGACCCGGTGGAATTATTGAAAAAATACCCAACCCGCTTTAAGCTGATGCATGTAAAAGATTTACGTAAAGGTGTTATGCATGATTTTACGGGCGGTACTCCTGTTGAAAATGATGTGGCTTTAGGCTCTGGCCAAATTAATATTCCGGCAGTAATTAAAGCCGCACAAAAATCAGGCATTCAGCATTATTATATTGAAGATGAAAGCAATGATGTGAACATCCAGGTACCCGTAAGTTTGGCTTTATTAAAATCACTGTAAATGAAAATGGGTAAAGTGATAAAGTTTTCGGTACAGTTGCTCTTAGTTATTTTTTTTACTCAAATAGAAGCATCGGCGCAATTGTCGCAATGTAAAGCAGTATTAAAAAATGATACGCTTGCATTGGAGAACAGTAAGCTGAGGCGAACCTTTGCCTGGAACAATGGAGAATTACAGCATATAAGTCTCTTTAACAAAACAAGTAATCAGTTGCTCAGCGGGCAGGTTGCTAATGGTAAAGCTAAGGGCGGCTATGATTGCGTGGGTACGTGAAACGGGCAGCAAGGTATTGGTTTGTCCGGAGATGACTTACCAGGTTGATATTATGGACGAACTGCTCATTAACCCGCTGCCGGAAGATGTAAAACCATTTATTGTAAAACGTAGGTATTGGTTGCCGGATGAAGCTGCGTCAGTGTATGCAAAGGCACATACCGTGTTGAGTTTTGAATGTCATTCACCTATTATTGCCGCCGCCAATGGTACGCCCTGTTTCAACCTTCGTCAACCGGAAGATACCATCAAAGGACAAATGTATTACGATTTAGGTTTTAACGACTGGACTTTTGAAATTGACCAACCGAAGGAAAACAGGTAGCAGATAGTTTGCGGGCCGTGTGGAAAGATTATCCCGCTGCTAAAGCAAAACTGAAACTAAGCATGAAAAAAGTGGATGCGATATATAAAGAAAGGGGTATGACAATTTCAAAACTGCTAGCGGCAAAAAGTAAATAAACAACTTTAATGTATTTTTATATACCAATGGCAAATAAACTCGCAATAGGAATTGATATTGGCGGAACCCGGACAAAATTCGGGTTAGTTGATTTGGAACAAGGCGTGGTAATTGATACCTTGATTGTACCAACAGAGAAAAAAGACGCTACCATTTTCCTGGAAAAAATCGGGTTGGCCGTTGGTCAATTCAGGGAAGTTGCCGCTCAATTAAAAAAAGAAATTGTTGGTATCGGCATGGGAATTCCCGGTTTTACTACAGCCAATGGAGTAGTAACCACTACCTGGGGTTTTTTGGATTTCATGGAAAACTACCCTGTTCAATCAATTATCGAAAACGCTTTCTCACTACCATGCCGTATTGATAATGATGCAAGGATCGTATCATTGGGAGAAGCATTGTATGGAAAGGGTAAAGGTTTCAAAAGAGTGTTAACATTAACCCTGGGTACAGGTGTAGGTTTTGGCTTTGTAGTGGATGGCCATTTTACAGAACCGTTGCCACTGGCACACATGGGCGGTCACATGAAGATAACCGATAATGGTGAACCCTGTTATTGTGGGAAAACAGGATGTTTGGAAGGATTGGTTTCGTCAACTGGTATCATCAACCTGGCAAAGAAAAGAAGTGGGTTAACAATTGAATTATCCGCTGAATCTATTTTTACTGCAGCAGCCAATGGAAATGCAGATGCATTGGAAGTAGTGCAACAGGTAACCAGTTATTTGCATACTGCAATTCATAATTATGTGAACCTGTTTGCACCGGATATAATCGTACTTGGCGGCGGAATTGCAAAGGGGCTTTCCTCCTTTTTAGAAGAGATAAAGGGGATTGGTTATTTGTCACCTTATCCAAACTATGATTTTCAAATAGCAGTCTCCCAACTGGAAGAACAGGCAGGAATGTTGGGCAGTGCAGCGTTATTTAAAGCCCCCCTGCCCCCCGAAGGGGGGTGCTAAGAAGGCTCTTTCAAAATTAAGGCAACATTTACATTTAAGTATGGGTTCAATGATAGCACAATCAAATATCCACATTGGTATGATGTACAAAGGAGTCCCGGGGCAGCACACAGCCCGAACCCGGGGATTAAAGATGAAAAAGCGACTGATCCACCTGGCTGCTTTTTTGCTGGTACAAAAAAGCTTTGATGATTTAGCCACTGGTAAATGTGTGAGATCGATAAAAGAAAAATTAATGTATAACCAACCAAAGTATGAACTTTAAAAATAACGCATGGTTTGTATATGCTGTTGCAGCCGGCCTTTTATGGGGCGTATGGGGTGTGGTGGCCAAATTGATTTCAGAGGATGTAAATCCTTTTATGAATCATTTGCTGTTTACCGTGGGCATGTTATTCACGGTGCCCTTTGTTGCCAGGAAATGTAAGAAAACGGACTTTAAATTAAAAGGGTTGATATGGGGATGCATAGCGGGTTGTTTTGCAATAGCTGGAAATATTGCGGTGTTTTATGCTTTCTCTAACGGGGGGCAGGCTTCTATCGTAATACCGGTAACCAATCTATATCCATTGGTAACAATTGTAATTGCAGTATTGGCTTTTAAAGAGCGGTTGAATATCGTTAATCTGGCGGGTATATTATTGGCAGTACCAGCCATATTGTTATTGTCGGGTGAAACCTTGTTATTCACCGATCCCTCCGCTTTTTTTAAAGGCATAGGATTAAATGAATGGTTTCTTTATTCACTCGCTGCCATATTTTGCTGGGGTATTTTTAGTGCGGCGCAAAAAGTTACTACCAATCATATTTCTGCAGAATGGTCTTATGTGGCCTTTGTCTTGACTTCATTGTTGATTGCGATCGGCTTTTTGCTTTCAGGTAAAATACATTTCAACCTTTCATCAAAAACGTTTTCCTTGGGTGCTTTGGCTGGTATGTTGAATGGACTGGGCGTACTGGCAAGCTTTGCCGCTTACCGTGCCGAAGGGAAGGCCGCTGCGGTTACTACTATTGCCGGCGCTTTGCAACCGGTTTTCACCATTGTACTGGCATTGTTATTTCTAAATGAAAATTTATCCGGTATGGAGTTTTTGGGTATCGTACTGGCTATTGGCGGAGCGCTGATGCTTTCGTATGAAAAAAAGAAAGTGCCTATTATTGCTGTTTAATATTTTTAATCATAAACGAATTCAACTGCTATGTTATCAGAAATTAAAGAGATGCCGGAAAAGGCAAAAGCATTTTTAGAAAATTCAGGCGCATATTCATTGCCGCTTGCCGTACCTTATATTGGAATGGGGTCTTCCTATTTTGCACCACTGGCTTTCAAATATATGGGTATCCAAATTTATCCTGAACTGGCTTCAGAATATTATAACTATTTGCATGATGGTACAAAAATTCTATACGGTGTTTTGTTGTCTCAATCGGGTAAGAGCACGGAGGTATTGTGGTGTGCCGGTTTGTTTGAAAAATTTACCGCCATTTCTAATGATATGTATAGTCCGCTTTGCACATTTGCCGCTGCTGCCAAAATTATTCCGTTGTTGGCAGGAGAAGAAAAATATTCTTCTTCCAAAACATATATCAATACCTTGCTGGCATTGTTTAAAGGATTTGGTATGGATACGAGTAATGCTGTGCAATTGTTAATACAAAATGAAAATAAATACCAGGAGCAGGGGAAGGCTATAGCGGATGCCATTTTTGATTTGCTACAGGCCGGAAAAGTAAACGGCCTATACATCACCGGTAGCGGCCCTAATATTGGTACCGCCATGCAGGCAGCACTGATCATGAGTGAAAGCACTAAATTAAATTTTAATGGTTTGTCCATGGCGCAATACGATCACGGCCCGAAGGAAACTGCGAAAAACAGTGTAGTGATTAATATTATTTCGAAAGGAAAATCGTACGACCGGTCAAACAAATTGTCAACCATTATTAAGTCGGCGGGCGCATCCGTATTTACCATTGAGGAACCAGAAGCTACTGAAAATGAATCCATCCTACACAATATGATTCCGTTTAATTATATGGCATATTATTTATCCCTGAAATTAGATGTGCAGGAAACTTTTGTGGTTGGTGGAAAAGTAACAGAAGTGAACCTGTTGTAATTTTTTTAAAAATGGTCGTTTGTATAATTATCTAAACACAATCATAACCTATCCCATCATGCAAAAGAATTATAAAATAATATTGTTGCTGGTTTTTAATTTGTTTTTTAGTGTTGGTATTATTTTTTCTCAACAAAAGGAAGCTGCCAAATCAGATAAATCCGTATCTGAAACTTCCATCTCACTGCCATTCTTAGGTGAGGTAAAGCCCAGGTTGGCAAACGAAATCGAGGCATCCAACTGGATCCTTGGTTGTGAAACCCTTGACCGTGATTTTGCTGACTATGATGCATACAAAGAGTACCTTGTTCCGCTTGGGATTAAGCGCTTACGCTTCCAGGGAGGATGGGCCAAAACGGAAAAAGAAAAAGGCGTGTATAACTGGGCCTGGTTAGACCATATTATTAACGACGCCACCCAACGGGGACTGGAGCCCTGGTTGCAGTTGTCTTATGGTAACCCGATTTATAAAGGTGGTGGTGGTGATAATTTAGGTGCCGGTTTACCCTATTCAAAAGAAGCGCTGGCTGCATGGGATAAATGGGTAGCCGCAATGGTAAGCAGGTACAAGGGTAAGGTAAAAGAATGGGAAGTGTGGAACGAAGGAAACTTTGGGGATAATTTACAAAACACGCCGGAAGTGGTGGCAGCTATCAATATCAGAACGATTGATATCATTAAAAAGATTCAGCCTGGCGCACTTGTTTCAGGCTTGTCATTGGGCCATATCTCCTTGTCTTATGCTGATACATTTTTTAAGATTTTACATCAGCAGAAAAAGCTTCATTTGTTTGATAATATCACCTATCATGATTATGTATACAATCCGGATGCGAATGATTTACTGGTGGAACGGCTGAGGGATATTTTAAGAAAGTACAACAATAAAATAAAGCTCCGCCAGGGAGAAAACGGTGCGCCATCCGGACCCGGTTTTGGAAGAGGTGCAATCGGTGATTATGACTGGACAGAATTATCACAGGCCAAATGGGATACACGCCGGATGTTAGGTAACCTGGGCCACGATATTGAGTCAAGCATTTTCACCATTATTGATATCGCCTATACCAGCGGGCCAATCAGGAAACTAAACATCAAAGGGTTAATTGCATCCGATACAGCTAAAAAAGCAATCCGCACAAAATTAGCTTATCGGTCCATCCAGTCGGTAACATCGGTTTTCGACAATAGTTTGGAGAGGATCAGGGATATGCATTTTACTTACGAAAAAAAATCAACCGTAAAAAGGGACCAGGTTCTTTACACAAAAAGCACCGACAGAAGCATTGCTGTATATGGCTACCGCAACAAAAAAAGCCAGCTCCAGGTGTACAGCATTTGGATGGATGAAACAATTCCTTCCAATACCAATGACATGAAAAACCTGGATTTTTCCTTTATCAACGGAAATTTTAAAGAACCCGTGTATGTGGATATTATTACGGGTAAAGTGTATGATATTCCGGCAAACCAATGGAGCCGGGAAGGTAATATTTATAGTTTTAAAAAGATTCCGGTGTATGATGGCCCCATCCTGATAGCAGATAAAAGCTTGATCATGTTAAATAAATAATCGTTTAAAAAAAGGGAACAGGCATATTTTACAAACGAATAAAATATACAACGATGACCAGCCATATTAAAGATTTATCAACGCAGCACCAGCTCATTTCAGATATGTTTAAATGGCCTGCCCGCCATGCAGACTGGGATCAGTATAAATTATCCAGTGAGCAAATTGATTTTTTTAATGAGTATGGTTATCTCAGTAATATAAAACTGCTGGAAGAATGGCAGGTAGAAAAACTAAATGAAGAGTTGGCTGAAATAGTTGATCCATCTCATCCGGCAAATAATTTGTTCCATGAGTTTCATAGCAATGAATCTGCCGACCCCAATGCGGTGTTGTTTCATGCGTTGGGGGCATGGCGTATTACCAATAGCTTTCATGATGTAATATGGAACCCGGCTTTTGTAATGGCTGCAAGCCAGATTTTTGGTAACCACGCTGTTCGGTTCTGGCACGATCAGTTGTTTTGTAAACCTGCAAAACACGGAGGTGTAGTAGCCTGGCACCAGGATTATAGCTACTGGACAAGAACCGGCCCTATACAACACCTTACCTGCTGGGTAGGATTAGACGATGCAACAACTGATAACGGTTGTCTATACTACGTTCCCAAAAGTCATAACTGGGGCTTGCTTGATAAGCCAGACCTGGCAGGTGATATGAATGGCCTGATGCAGTATTTAACCGAAGAACAAAAAGCTGAGTTTAAACCGATTCCTATTGAGTTAAAAAAAGGCTATGCTACTTTTCATCATCCGTTGATGGTGCATGGCTCTTATGAAAATAAATCGGCACAATCAAGAAGGGCTTTTGTATTGAATGTATTTAAGGATGGAACAAAATCAAATACAGATGAAGTTTTGCTGCAAGGTGTGCCGCCAGTAAAAGCCGGCAATAAGATGGAAGGGCAATTTTTTCCTTTAATATTTAATCCTCAAACAATTTAAATTTTACAAGCCATCAACAATTCTAAAAATATGAAACCAATTGCCAGGATATATTTTGCACTCCTTCTTTTAACTTCAACTGCTTGCTTGGCACAAACACCATTAGCAGTAAAAGTTATTGTAGCCCCCGACCACTCCGATTGGATGTATAAAACAGGCGAAAAAGTAAAGTTTTCAGTGACCGTTTTAAAAAATGGCAACCCACTACCCAATACAAAAATTGTATATGAATTTGGCCCTGAAAGAATGAACCCAACAAAAACAGACAGTATTACTTTAACCAATGGCAAATTCGATATAGATGGCGGCACATTAAAAGAGCCTGGCTTTTTACGTTGTATTGTAACAGCCACTGTAGATGGGTTTACTTACCGCAACCTGGCTACAGCAGGATTTAATCCACCAGGCATACAACCAACGGTTACTTTACCCACTGACTTCAACAATTTTTGGGATAAAGCAAAACAGGATTTAGCCAAGGTACCAATGGATGCAAGGATGCGGCTGTTGCCGGACAGATGTACAGGCAATGTAAATGTATACGAGGTAAATCTTGGCAATATCAATAACTCAAGATTATATGGAATTGCATCTATTCCTAAAAAAGAGGGAAAGTACCCGGCCATTATGATTCCACCAGGTGCAGGTGTAAGACCTTATTATGGTGATGTGGCATTGGCAGAAAGAGGGGTGATTACTTTTACGATTGGTATACACGGCATTCCGGTAACGATGGAAGAAAATGTATATGCCAGTTTACGGGAAGGTGCATTAAGAGGTTATACCAACTATAATTTGGATGATAAAAATAATTATTACTACAAACGGGTATATCTCGGTTGTGTAAGGGCAAATGATTTTTTAGTGAGTTTGCCACAATATGATGGTGAAAACCTCGGTGTTACAGGAGGCAGCCAGGGTGGTGCATTAAGCATTGTTGCAGCAGGATTGGATAACCGGGTAAAATACCTGGCAGCTTATTATCCTGCACTCAGCGATCTTACCGGTTATTTAAATAACCGTGCCGGAGGATGGCCGCATTTATTTTATGCTAAGTGGGGCCCCACCAATAATGTAAAAGATAAAGTGGAAACCATTGGGTATTATGATGTGGTGAACTTTGCAAAATCTCTGAAAGCAGAAGGATCGTATGCATGGGGCTACAATGACGAAACTTGTCCGCCTACTTCTATGTATGCTGCTTACAACAGCATTAGTGCACCAAAACAATTACTGCTCAATTTAGAAACAGGCCATTTTGTTTACCCGGAAACGAATATTAAAATGAACAACTGGTTATTGGGTAAATTACAGGCAAAGTAGAAATCTATATCAATTACCATTTGATGAAAAAAAATCACCATGAAAAAATCAGGAATTAAAAATAACATCGTTCCTCTTTTACTGGCATCTTTATTTTTTTCCTTTTCCTGTGTAGCGCAGAATAGCAAAAGTATTGTGATAGAAAACAGGAGCCAGTTCAACTTTACAGATAAAATAATTGCTGTGCCCTGGCAACAGGTATTAGATAAGGTTCCTTCTATTGATACATCGAATTTAAAAATAGTTGATGCACTTACAAAAAAGGAAATCAGTTATCAACTGGAGTATGCGGGTAACACGACAATACAAAACCTGTTGGTGCAGGTAAGCATCAGGCCAACAAGTTCAATTAAACTGTTGCTGCAAAGAGGCAGGCATTCGTTATTTGTTATAAAAGCCTTTGGCCGTTTTGTTCCCGAACGCAAAGATGATTTTGCCTGGGAGAATGACAGGGTCGCTTTCCGCATGTATGGAAAGGCATTGGAACTTACGCCAAAAGAAAATGCGTATGGTATTGATGTGTGGGTAAAACGCACCAGCCGGATGATTGTCAATGAGCGGTATAAGCAAGCTGAATACCATGTAGATCATGGCGATGGATTGGATTATTATCATGTTGGATTAACCCTGGGAGCTGGTAATTGTATGCCCTATGTAAACGATAGTATTTATTATTCAAAAAATTTTGCCGGCTGGAAAATATTGGACAATGGCCCATTGCGTACTACATTTCAGTTAAGTTATGATGCATGGAATGTAAATGGTAAACAGGTAACTGCTGTTAAAACAATTAGCCTTGATGCAGGTGTACAATTGAATAAAATATCTGTTGAATATAATTACACCGATACAGGAAATCTTCCCCTGGTGATTGGGATTATAAAACGCCCGGAAGCAGGGGTTGAATTGTTGAATGAACAAAAAGGCATACTGGCCTATTGGGAACCGAAACATGGTGCAGATGGAACTACAGGGGTGGCTTGTATTATTCCTGCACCTGTTAAAAATATGCAGGTGAATAAAAATCAACTGCTGGCTTTTTCTGAAATGAAAAAAAATATGCCCTTTGTATATTATGCCGGTGCAGTGTGGGATAAAGCAGGCCGCATTAAAAATGAACAGGAATGGTTTGCTTATTTGCAGCTATTGCAGCAGCAGTTAAGTAACGAAGCAATTGTAGTTAAATGAGCCATGTAAGAGTTGAGTATCAGTAAAAGGATGCAAGGCCGGCCATATATGTGGAAGATGCAAAGGGCTGCGGCTGTAGAATATTTTAGTTGCCAATAAAAATCTCGTTGCTGATAAAACATTGTTTAGGCAAAAAAAAGTGAGTCTGAATTGTTCAGATAAAAAATAATTATTCCTCAATCTTATCATCATGATCCCACATAAACAAAAAACCTGCCTCGTAATTTTAATAATCCTTAGCCAGGTAGTGGAATCATTTGCCCAAACACCTTTGTGGCAGGGTAATGGCCGGATAGTGGTTAGTGCCGATGGCAATGAACACGATCATGACGACTGGGCAGCAACGCCGCTTTCGCTGGCAATTATTGCCGCCAAAGGATTGCAGCACAAACTGCCTGTTTATATTTACTCAGATCACATTTGGGGAAGTAACCATGAGCACCCGGGTGTTAACGGCGTTACTCCATACGAACAAATGAAAGAGAGCGCACTCACAGGTGGAAAAATGTTTGGATTTAAAACCACAAAATTTATTTGTGCGGTTGATAATCCTGAAATTGCGTACGAAGCATTAAAAGAACAGGTTAATCAATCAACACTAAACAATCCTCTTTTTATTATTGTAGCAGGCCCTGTGCAAGTAATCGGTGAAGCTGTATCCAGGGCAGATAGCAGCAAAAGAAAATTTGTAACGATTATTTCTACAACAGATAAATGGAACAATACCCATGCTGACGAACCATATACAACATGGGAAAATCATTCAGGTTGGACCATTGATAAAATAAAAAATAAGTTTGCACCTGTTGAAGGCGGAGGGATTAAAATTGTTTTAATTCAAAGCCAGAATAAAGGGCTAAAGCGAAACTGGAAAGAGTATGAATGGGTAAGGAATGCTCCTGAAGCGAACGACCCTTATTACAGGAAAGGAAGCTGGACATGGCTTTTCAACAGGCTTTGTATGAGTACGAAGCCTATGGGAGAAGATAGAGATTATTATTATGCCATTGATGCATCAGATGCCGGGAAGGTCATTTTTTTATTAACCGGCAATGATACAGCAACCCCTCGCTTTTGTTATGAGATGATGAAAGCACCCACTGCAAAAAGGCCGGTTCCAAAATTGAAAGACAGAACAAAGAAGGGGGTTCTCACTTACCTTAAAACAGTTATTCAAAACAACCAGGTAATAGCAGGACAACAATGCAGCGAAACACCTGATGTAGCTGCAAACAATAAGAAAGCTTTTCAGTCAATCTTCGATTCTACCGGAAAATACCCGGCATTGTTGGGTTTGGACGATGGTTATTTTAAGGACATTGATATGCAGTTGACAAACCGGTTTGCGATGGATCATTGGAAAAAGGCGGTTTGGTAACCATCAGCTGGCACGCTGATAACCTCTTTTCGACGTTGTTGGTATGCAGATCAGGTCGTGTGTGAGCGTACCAACATCATAGCTTACTATTGGGTTAAGGTCTATCAATCTTAGAAGTTGTTGGTGAACCTTCCCTGCGTACTCATCCGCACAACACACAACAACGGCGAGGGTGGGCTTTCGAAGAGATTGGCACCACTTTAGTCCGAAGGCCAGTTTCGCCGTTGTTGGTATGCAGATCAGGTCTGTGTGTGAGCGTACCGACAACAAAGCTTACTATTAATGTTAGAAGTTGTTGGTGAACCTTCCCTGCGTAGTCCTCCGCACGACACACAAGAACGGCGAGGGTGGGCTTTCGAAAAGATTTACACCGCTTTAGCCCGAAGCCCAGTTTCGCCGTTGTTGGTATGCAGATCGGGTTTGTGTGTGAGCGTACCAACAACGTTTTAGTTAAAGGCGATCAGCCTTAGAAGTTGTTGGTGAACCTTCCCTGCGTAGTCCTCCGCACAACACACAACAACGGCAACGGATGGGCTTTCGAAAAGATTGGCACCGCTTTAGTCCGAAGGCCAGTTTCGCCGTTGTTGGTATGCAGATCGGGTTTGTGTATGAGCGTACCGACAACAAAGCTTACTATTAATGTTAGAAGTTGTTGGTGAACCTTCCCTGCGTAGTCCTCCGCACAACACACAACAACGGCAACGGGTGGGCTTTCGAGTGAACCTTAGAAGTTGTTGGTGATGCATCCCTGCGTAATCCTCCTCACAACACATAACAACGGCGAGGGTGGGCTTTCAACCGATTGTAAAACGCTGGCTTAAACTTTTCGCCGTTGTTAGTATGCAGATCGGGTTTGTGTGTGAGCGTACCGACAACAAAGCTTACTATTAATGTTAGAAGTTGTTGTTGATCCTTCCCTGCGTACTCCTCCGCACAACACACAACAACGGCGACAGTGGGCTTTCGAGTGAACCTTAGAAGTTGTTGGTGAACCTTTCCTGCGTAATCCTCCGCACAACACACAACAACGGTGAGGGATGGGCTTTCGAATGAACCTTAGAAGTTGTTGTTGATCCTTCCCTGCGTCCTCTTCCGCACAACACGCAACAACGGCGAGGGTGGGCTTTCGAAAAGATTGGCACCGCTTTAGTCCGAAGGCCAGTTTCGCCGTTGTTGGTATGCAGATCAGGTCTGTGTGTGAGCGTACCGACAAC
>Ga0209181_10001797_pt1 | contig 36377 bp, 29 predicted proteins | sample MAT05_FD_187208 | JGI IMG/M metagenome (GOLD analysis project Ga0209181, IMG submission 187208) | Freshwater microbial communities from Lake Fryxell liftoff mats and glacier meltwater in Antarctica - MAT-05 (SPAdes) (version 2) | ecosystem: Environmental > Aquatic > Freshwater > Ice > Liftoff... | reverse complement strand
GCATCACCTTTGATGTCCCACAGGTCCGCGGTGGCCTGGAGTTCTATCCCTCCGCCCTCGACAAGGGCATCCGCAGCGAACAGGCCCTCAAAGTCGCCCTGGCCGAAATGTACGTTCAGGGCGTTTCCACCCGCAAAGTCTCGGCTATCGTCGAAGAACTCTGTGGCACCTCCGTCAGTTCCGCCCAAGTCAGCGCCTGCGCCGCCAAACTCGACGTCGAACTCTCGCTCTGGCGTTCCCTACCCCTGGGGGCCACCCCCTATGTAGAGCCTGTCCCAGCAGTGGGCCCGGCCGATGGCGTGCGTGCTCAAAAGGGCCAAGAAAATCGGGCACAACGACCGAAGAACGGTGTCATGCCCGAGATCGGGTGGTTATGATGTCTTAGTCACAAGCAATCCTAACGCCCTATGCGCGACGTCATATCACTCCAGACCGAGTTCCGTCCAGTTCTTCCCACTGTTCGCGGGAACGTCGACTATCAAGAATTCACCCGACTGATGGCGTGATGTCGCACCTGCTTGAACTTGGCAGCGCGACCACGACAGCCCCGTATCAAGGCTGGTGGATTCATTCCTAGCCGCGATCGATCGGTTGTCGAATGCAGATACATTAAATAACGACGACTTCGCCGCGTTTCACGCCGTATCCACTCCAATTTGCGCCTGAGTAGGCGGCTATGTCATGGGGTGAATGCCTCACTCTTTGGATTCGCCGAGATTCTTCTTTCGGATCGGCAAACGATGACCACATTTCTTGGCCGGGGAGAGTCGAGCATGCAGAATGGGGTCAACTCATAAGAATTAATAAACGCGATGGCACTGGAGAGCCTGCCTGTATGGCCAGGAAGCTTCGGGTCGTGGTGGCGGGCGGTGGTATCATGGGGTGAAGCGGGGCAACCGTCGCTGTGCTGTGCACGGCGATACGGCATCTGGGTTACCGGCTGGTCGAGGTGTATCGAGGCATTTCCGGTTTGAAGTACCCGGCAACGGCGCAGGCGGTGAAGGGGTTTGGACAGGTTTTGGACAGGTTTTGGACAGGTGCTGGCGGCTAACACGGAGCGGGAACGATTCATCCGGCACATGTGGCGCGTGCTGTAAGTGTGACGCACGGGTGGTGTGGAACGATCTGCACGCGGTGCGGTAGGGCACCATGAGCGGATGCAATAATTGATTGTCGAGACTCGACCCCATTCTTTCGCGGGGTGAGGCCCCCCCTTCCGAGGTAGGGTTTTACCCCATAGAGAGGCAAGCCTTCCCGCCCTACGCTCCATTGATGCCCGTTCCGTTCGCGGTTGGAGGGGGGTGAGCGATTTCCGGCCAGTCTAGGTCTTCACCCAGTCCTTCGTTTTGGTGATGAACGAGTTCGGCAATGTCCGAGTGCAATGCCATCCATAAGCGCAGCACCCAATCCTGCCGCCATCCATGGCAACGGGACTCTTGCTCCAATCCAAGATTCTAGGGATGGGCCGCGAAGAATCCTCGTGGCGGATGACGATGTCTGCATCGTCCTGCTCTACCGGAGGGTCCTGATTCGGGCTGGCTACCAGGTGGACGCGGTTGCGGACGGTGAAGCGGCTTGGAAAGTGCTTTCAGCCGAGAACCTGGCGCAGGACCACTACCAACTCTTGATCACCGACAACCTGATGCCCAAGTTGTCCGGGGTTCAACTGGTCAAGAAGCTGCGCTACGCGCAAATGGCCCTGCCCATCATCCTGGCGTCCGCCGATCCACCCTCGAACACGGACGAACTCCAACTAGCTGCGCTCCTCGTCAAGCCGTTCTCCCCTCTGGTATTGCTGCAAGCTGTGGAGGAAGTTATGCACGCCCCAATTCCAACCGGCGCCACACTCAGACTCAGGAAATGTGCCCGGCAACTCCTCGCCTTTGAGGCTGCATCCGCCCCAACCACATCCGTGAGTTCAGCGCATTCCGCGGCGTTTCGCGTTTGTGAGAGGCTGCGTGGGCCGATCAGTGAACTGGCGGGCATCGGCGCGTATCACTCGCTCCTTTCGCGCTCCTTGACCCTGGCCGGGGCGGAGATTCCATGGCTGGATGCTCTGCGCATCCAGCCTGACGCCTCATTCGGAGGGTGGGACAGAATAAAAGGCACACTCACCTCGCGCGGGATCGCCGACGCCGAAGTGGCCATCGTATCGCGATTACTTGGACTCCTTCTCGCTCTCATCGGACCGGCCCTCACCCTGAGTTTGTTGAACAAGATCTGGCCAGCGATGGACGATCCGAAACTTTAAGATGTCAGACCGATATGAGAAGAGTAAAAGCACCTTCCAACGGGCGATTGAGCCGAGTGAGGACGCCGGATAAGGTTGAACTCCGCCAGATACCGACCGGCATCGCCGGCTTGGACGATATCATTGGCGGCGGACTCCCTGAGTTCTCGTTCAACATCATCGCGGGCGCCCTGGGTAGCGGAAAGACCACGATGGCGCATCAAATCGTCTTCGCGAATGCGACCCCGAGACAGCCCGCACTCTATTTTACCGTCCTCGGCGAACCCGCGCTGAAGATGCTGCGCTACCAGCAGCAATTCTCCTTCTTCGACCCAGCCAAGCTCAACAAATCCATTCGCTTCATCAACCTGAGCCAGGTCGTGTTGGAAAAAAATCTGAACAAGGTCTTGCAGGCCATTGAACGGGAGGTCGGGGCGTCAAATCCCAGCATCGTGATGGTGGATTCCTTCCGCAACATCGCCCCGGAACATCTCGGCGCTGAGGGCGAGATAGAAATGCCGGGTTTCATCCAGCGCTTGGCCGTGTTGCTGACCAGTTGGCAAGCCACCACCTTCCTGATCGGGGAATACTCCGAAGAGGACATTCGCGACAATCCGGTGTTCACCGTCGCCGATGGTCTGTTCTGGCTCACCCAGAATGTGGAGCGCAACTCCGTCGTGAGAAAGCTTCAGGTCCTCAAGTTGCGTGGACAGGATTCGATCCCCGGTTTGCACACGATTCGGATCACCCGCGATGGGATTCAAGCCTTCTCACGGACGAGGGGCCTGCCGGGGAGAAAGGTTTCACCGGGAACGCGGCGGCGATTGTCCATCGGTATTCCCGAGCTGGACGAAATGATGGGCGGGGGCATTCTTGAGGGCGACAGCGTTCTGATCTCCGGCCCTTCGGGGACTGGAAAATCGGCGCTGGCGACCCACTTCCTGGCGGAGGGTCTTCGCCACGGAGAAGCAGGGGTCGCGGCCGTGTTCGAGGAACGCCCCGAAGGCTACGTGGCACGGGCCGCCTCATTAAATCTGGACCTGACGAAGCCGCAAGGGCGCGGAAAGCTCGAGATTCTTTATCTGCGTCCGCTCGACCTCTCTGTGGATGAATCGCTTCAGGCGATTCTGGGTGCGGTGAAAAGAACGAATGCGAAACGACTCGCGATCGATTCCTTGGTGGGCTTTGAGATGGCCCTGTCGCCCGGTTTCCGTGAGGACTTTCGTGAGTCACTCTACCGTATGATCGTGGCCCTGACCGATGCGGGGGTCACGATTATCACCACGGTCGAAGTCGTGGACAGCTTTGACTCGATGTCCTTCAGTCAGTACGCGATCTCGTTTCTCACCGACGACATCATCCGGCTTCGCTACGTGGAGATCGACGGGCAACTTCGCAAGATCATCGTCGTGATCAAGATGCGCGGGGGCAACCACAGCAAGGACATCCGCGAGTATGTGATCAACGAGAAAGGTGTGGTCATCATCGGCTCGCGAATGACGGACTACGCGCGATTGACCACCGGCCTGCCGGAGCGAATCGGGTCGATCAACAAGGCGGCGCCGGAGCCCAAAGCCACAGCGTAGCGACCCGTGTGAAGACGCCCCATTTCCCGCAAGGGATCTTCGTCCCGGTTGAATTGCCCAGGAGCCTCAGGATCCCCCCTACAGCACCGCGACGTAGATCAATGCCCGTGACTATTTGCCCGACGGCCTAAAGCAGAGTGGGGTCAAGTCACGAGAATGGTAATACGGGATGGCATTGGAGAGCTTGGGTGCATGGCTAGGAAGCCTCGGGTCGTGGTGGCGCGCGGTCGGTATCATGGGGTGAACCGGGGCAACCGCATTGACCGACCAGCGAGGTGCAGTCCGGGGTGGTCGCAGCGCTTCAAGTCTCGACGGCACCGCCGGGCGCGACGGCGAGCGGCAGCGTAAAGAAAAACGTCGAGCCGCGGCCTACAGTGCTTTCGACGCCGATGCGGCCGCCGTGGCTCTCGATGATCCGGCGGCAGATTGCGAGCCCAAGGCCCGTGCTCGGTTCACCGGCCGTGCTGCGGACGCTCGATTTTCCGAATACTTTGAAGAGTCTGGGCAGCTCCGCCGCGGGGATGCCCTGTCCTTGGTCCTGCACGGCGACGGTTGCGAAGCCGTCCGCGCTGGTGACCCGCGCAATCACGCGCGTGTCGCGATGGGAGAACTTCACGGCGTTGCCGATGAGATTGTTGAGCACCTGTTCGAGCTTGCCGGCGTCGGCGAGAACCGTCGGCAGCGCGGACGGCGGTTCGCATTCCACCGCGATCGCCTTGGGGGTCGCGAGGACGCGATTGAGTGCGACGTGGCGCCGGACGAGTTCCGCTAGGTCGACTGGGCGGAGATCGAGCGTCAACTGCCCCGACTCGATCGACGACACGTCGAGCAGATCGCTAACCAGTCGGAGCATGAATTCGCTGGTGGTCTTGATGGTCGAGACGAACTCCCGTTGTTCTTCGCTGAGCACGGGGCCAGCCTCGATCTCGAGGAATTCGCTGTAGGTAAGAATCACCCCCAGCGGGCTGCGCAGGTCGTGCGCAGCCATGCCGACGAAGCGATTCTTCTGCTCGTTCAACTTCGCCAGTTCGGCGTTTGTGCGGGCGAGTTCGCGATGAAGGTTTGCCAGTTCGTTGTTCACCTGGGTGAGTTCATCGTACTGCGCGTCGTCGCGTTCCCGGCGGTGCCCGGTCGCGAGCGACAGGTCCTTGGCCGTGGCCCGCTGCGCGTTCGCCTGCTCGTTGTTGATCTGCATCATCTCGTCGCTCATTTGCGCCATGCCATGGCGGGAACAGGCGCCCACCACGAGCAATCCCTCCGCGATCCGGGCACCGGCGAAGTGCAGCAGGTGCAGCTCCCCGTCGACCGAAACGGTGATCTCCCAATCGTAGGCCGCCTGGCGTTCCCGCAATTCCGCGATGAACCGGCCCACCTTTTCCCGGACCTCCGGATCCGCTAGGTCGGCGAGTGGCGATCCCGGCGGCATGCGCGCTGCGAGGCCGAGATCGTCGCGCAGCACGCGGACGACGTTGCCCGCCGGATCGCAGAGCAGCGCCAAGCCACGGGCCTCGGGGAGCGGGTTCATGCGGCGGCGCCGGCGACGATGCGGTTGGCTAGAGCGACGGCGTGGATCGCGTCGGGCGCGGAGCCGTCGGCGCCGACTTTGCGCCACAGATCCGGGTCCCGATTGAACGGATAGCCTCCGGTGATAATCTTCACTCCAGCGCAGGCCGGGTTCTGGCGCACGGCGAGGATCAATTCGCGCGCCGCCTCGACGTGATAGGAAATCGTGACCGAGACCGCGAGGACGTCGGCGTGGCGCGCGGTCACCGCGCTGATGACGCTGGAGTGCGGCGTGTTGGCCCCGAGGTAGAACGTGTTCCAGCCGTCCATCTCAAAAAAGTCGGCGACCATGCGCACGCCCAGTTCGTGCAGATCGCCGGACACACAGGTGGCGACGAGGGCGGTGCCCTTCTTCTCCGTCGCGAAGATGTAGGGATAAAGCTGTGACATGATCAACTGCGTGGCGGCGGTGCAGTAGTGTTCCTCGGCCACGGTTATCCGGTTGGTCTGCCAGAGGCGTCCGATCTCGTGCTGCGCTGCCTGGAAGACGTGCAGATAGATTTCGCGCACCGGCGTGCCTGCAGCCACGGCATCGAGCACGAGGCGGCTGGCGAAATGGCGCTCGCCGCGACGCAACGCCTCGAAGTACTGGAGCGCCAGCGGCGTGAGCACTTCGCCGCGGTGCAGAAGCGTCGGCAGGTCGTCCGGCATGGTTGGCATGGCCTCCACGGCCGCCAGAACGATGCCGGCGGCGATCGCACCATGTTGGGCGGACATGTGTTCCTGCAGGACTTCCGCCAGGCAGCGGAGATGAAAGTCGAGATCAGCGGCCAGCACCTTGCGCTGGACGAGCATGACCTTGACCCACGCCACGTAGTCGAGGAACAGCCCCGCGTGGTCGAGCGCGATGGCCTGGGCGAGAAACGAGAGATGGGAACCGGCGTCCTGTAGTGATTTTTCACGGGCGGTCTGGCCGTAGCGCTGCGCGAGGTCCGGATGCCGGGCAAACTCGCGTTCGACCAGCGCCGCCGCCAGATCAGTGCGCCGCTGCAGGAGTTCTTCGCTGATGAATCGGGACGTGGGGCTCACGGTACGGTCACGAGGCGACGTATTCGAAACGGCTCAGGCCGACGAAACCCGGTCGCGGAGTTTCCGGCTCGGCCGATGCGGCTTGGGGGCGAGGGCTGTGGCTTCGTTGCGTCGTGATACGGACAGACGACACTGGTCGAGGTGGATGGGTTCATGGGCCTCGGTTATGCGGGCACGCATCGTTGACGCGCGGAGGCTCCGTGCGCGAATTCCTGCACTACACCCTGGGCCCGGATGGAGATTGTTGCGAGCTATTACTCGGCTTGTCGCGCTGGCCGCACTGCCAATTCATAAGGCGGATCTGAAATGCGCCGGTGTGGATCCCACCGGTTGTCGCTTCCGTGCGAGGCGTGATTGTGCACCTGCACGGCTGCGGAAAAGGGTCTTAACGGACGGCATGGGAAGTGTCAAACGCGTCCTTCGGTGTGCGCTTCGTGGTGAAAAACCATTCCGGTCCCGAAGTGAGGTGAGGGTTTGGGAGCTGGTCGTCCGACGTGATCGGTGACCTGGAAGCCGGCTCTGTTCAAGGCGTCGGGTGTTAGGTGGGTTCTCGGTGGAGGCGGGGGCCCCTAGGTTTGACGAGGGCGGCGGTTGCCGAGGGCGCAATGGGCAACTCACCCCAGTACCGCTATGGTTCAAATGCGCAGAGAATGAACACATGGACGGGGATGTGCCCCCGTCAAACCGAAGCAACCAAGATAGAGAATTATGAAACTCGTTATCCTGATACCGGTGGCCCTAGCCACATTCGCCCTCGTGGGCTGCGACCAACAGAAAGCGGCCATTGACGGCAACAACGCCGCCACCCAGAACGCCATCGACAATCGCAAGGCGGCCGTCGACGCCAACGCCAAGGTCGCCGAGAAACAGGCCGACGCGGACGCGGCGATTGAGAAGGCGAAGATCGAAGCCAATAAAGTGTCTAACCAGGCGGAACTGGATGCCGACAAAACGAAAGCGGACGCCAGGGCCGCATTAGAGAAGGCCAAGGTCGACGCCAATCCAAAGTAGACCCGCTGATGCGGGCCGCGTCCGTGGGATACGTAGGAAACTGGGTCAAACATAGACATTCGACAATCTCTGCAAGGAGGAGCCGTGCGGATTTGGCCGCTCGGAAATGTATACCATTGCAGTGAGGAACCTCAGTCCCATTGAGGTTCAATGGGGATAATTCATAACAGGTGACAATCGAGCAGTGTCGGCGCGGGGGTGGGCCTGTGGTTGGGTCACGCCGACATGCACCGACACGAAGCGTCCGCTCGACTCGCGAGACCTTCGGTGGACCCGGGAGTGAGGCAGACCTCTACCCTACCGCCGAAGGTGCGGTAGTTCTGCGAACCCAAGGGCCGGTTCAGGGAGACCAGCAAACGTGCTCTGTCGAAACCGTCGCGGGTTCAGGCACCTAAGCTTCGAGGCATACCCCCCTCCATCACTGCTCCAATGCGCGCCGCAAGTTCAGAACAAAGCGTTCCCGTAGGGTTAAAAAACTCATGCGGCATCCGCTTCAAGTCCAACACAAGTTCTTCGCGGTTGGACCCCATAGTTGGTTGACCACCCATCTTGCGATCGCTTTCCGGCGGCATTCCTCCAGCTCGTTCGTTCGGCAGAAAAGCTGGCTCAAACACTACTAGTTCGTTCTTAAAGTTAGTTTGACGACCTACTCGGAGTGGCGAGTTCTTTAAGGCCTTCGACAGTGAAATCGCGGTCGGTGTAAGTCACGGTGTGCCTGATGCGAGAGCCATCGAGCAGGGTCAATGAATCCGGTCGCGCTCCGCTCACTTCGAGATTGGCCGGGATTTGCTGGCCGGCGTCGGTGACCACGCGGATTGTGTCGATGCGGCGGAGCAATTGCCCGGAATTGGCGTATTTCTCTACACGGAGCGGGACGAGGCGCCGCGCGTCGATCCAACTCCTCACGCTGCCATAGATCGAGCGATCGTCTTTGCCCGGCTTGGATTGGAGGATCTGGCAATTCACGCCGCTCATCTCCCCGGTGCCGACGATTGCCTGATCGTCCCACGCGAAGAAATTATCGACGAGGTCCTCGTACGACAGGTCGCTGCCGAGCAGTGGCTCTTTTAGGTCGTCGATCGGGCGCAGGGTATTCGGCGGGACGAAAACGAAACCACTTGCGGGACGGTTTCCAATTTTCCGGAGGAGCACGGATTCGCCCTTACGTTCCTTAGGATAAAGCACTTGGTACACAACTTCGGCGGAGTTGGTCGCTCGCCGTTCTTTGATTTGAAGCTGGAGGATTTCCGTGGTCGCCCCCTTGATCTCCAGCCGGAGGCGCAGATACGACGCGCCGTTCTGGCGGAATGCGCTGAGCTGGGAAGCAAGGTCGTTCGCTGTCATCGGCGTTGGGCTTTCGTCGGCGCGCGAGGAGCACGCGAAAGCGAGACCAATGATGGCACCAGCAACCGGGCGGGACATTATGCGGAAAGGTTTCATATGAGTTGATGTGGATTTTTAGCCGTGTAAGGCGTGGCTCGGCATCAGACGGGAACTCCGCCAGGCGGGATAGATGCCGCTGAAAACGCCGACCACAACCGCGATGACCACAGCCAAGATGAGAAGCTGCGGACTCAATTCGGGCTCGAGCAAGCCGCGGATTGCCGGTGTGGTGACGAGGAGCTTTACGCCCACCACGCCCATCATCACTCCGCCCACGCCCCCGAGAAACCCGAGCAACGCCGATTCCCACAAAACCATGCGGAGGATGCGACTGCGTTTCCAGCCGATGGCGAGCAGCACGCAAATCTCCTGGGTGCGCTCGAAGATGGTCATGAGCATCGTGTTCATCACCCCGAGCACGCCGACGAGGACGGCCAGCAATGAGGTGCCCCAGCTCATCGCGCTGATCATGCGATAAGCCTGGCTGTCACGGATGTGCTCACTCGCGATGACGGCGCGAGCCTCGGGAACGAGACCGGTGATCTGCTCGCACAGCCGCGTCAACTCCTCCTTGCTCGTCCCCGGCGTGACGCGCAGGTCAATGATGTTGATTTTGCCTTCGTTGCCGGTGATTTCCTGGAACAGCGGCAGAGACAGGATGACCGAGCCGTTTTCGACCACCGCGCCACCATCGACAATCCCGACCACGGCGAGTTCCTTGGTTTCGAGCTGGAGGGTGTCGCCGACTTTTTTCGCCAGCACTTCAGCGGCAGTTGTGCCCAGGACCACGGCGCGCTCGGTGTCGTCGTTCGGCAGGCGCCCGGAGACGATCTTGAGGTTTTTCCAGGCAAAGCCACTCCACTGCCGCGCGGACACGATCATCATCTCAGCTTTCTCGACGCTGATCAGGTCCACGAGCAGGGTGCAAGTTTCAGCGAGATGTGGAAGCGGAGTGATGCGTTCGACGACAGTGGCACTGAATGGTTTGGGCGTCAGCCCCCTGCCCATGTTGCTGACCACGATGTCGGTGCCGCGCGACTTCATGCCCGTCTCCCAGCTCGTCTCGAAGCCGCGCGAAATCCCGACCAGCGCGACCACGGCGGCGATGCCGATCGAGATGCCCACGATGGTGAGCCCAGTGCGCACGGGCCGCCGCATCAGTCCACGGGTGACGACGGTGAAAAAGGTCATGAGGGTCGCGGGTTGATGCTGTCGGCGAAAATCTGACCGTCCTTCATCTCCATGACGCGCTCGGCCTGCCGCGCAATGCCCATGTCGTGCGTCACGAGCACGAGCGTGAAGTTTTGCTCACGCCGCAAGCGCACGATGAGGTCGAGCACGAGCGCGGCATTTTCGCTGTCGAGATTGCCGGTGGGCTCGTCGGCGAGCAGCACGGATGCGCCGTTGGCGAGACTGCGCGCGATGGCGACGCGCTGCCGTTCGCCGCCGGAGAGCTTTGATGGAAAATGGTGCTGCCGTCCTTCGAGGCCGACAAGCTTGAGCAATTCCGCCGCGCGCTGCCTGCGCTCGGCGGCGGAGCGGTGCGTCTCGAACATCGGAATCTGCACGTTCTCGATCGCGGTGAAGGTCGGCAGCAGATGAAACGCCTGGAAGATGAACCCGATCTCATGCGCGCGGTAAGACGCGAGATCGCCGTGTCCGGCGAGCGCCACTCCGCGATAGCGCAGTTCGCCGCCGCTCGGATGATCGAGCGCGCCAAGCATTTGCAGCAGCGTGGATTTTCCGGAGCCGCTCTGCCCGACGATGGTGATGAATTCGCCCTGCCCGATGCGAAAATCCACGCCTCGCAGCGCCTGCACACGGCCATCGTCGTATTCCTTTTTCAGCCCGACGGCTTCGAATACGCACCCCGCGCCGTCAGTGGGAGCCGCCATTAGCTTACTCCCTGCTTCGCCACTTCCCGCCGCGTTGTTCGCGTCACCCCGAGCCACTGCGCGCCGACGCGCGGGTCGGGTAGATTGATGAAGAGATCGTGCAGCGCCGCACGGAACGTGCGGAATGGCGGACGCTCCTCGGGCACGACAGGTTCGAGCGCATCCGTGTGCTGCGGCAGCTCGGGATGGGGCAGGCCGCTGCGCCAGTGGTGAACACCGTGATACGGCTCGTGGAGCAGCGTAAAGACCAGAAAGTTTGCCACCCAGCCCTCGGCCACGATGCTGCGTGTCGAGCCGTTTACTGTCGCGCCGGTGAGGCCGACGTGTTCGACGTATTTGCGCAGGCTCTGCATGTTTGCCGCGAACCAGGCGGGAATAAAATACGTCCAGAGAAAATACTTCCATGTTCCGAGCAGCGCGTCGATCGCGAGGATCGCGCCCCATACCGCGACGATGATTCCGAATTCAATCCAAATGCGTAGGCGCAGTTTCTTGTTCCGAATCGGCGACCCCTTGCGCAGAAAAATCCGCACGAAAAGGAACGGCGTGAAGAACATGCCCATCGTCAGCTCCAGCACCGCAGCACCGACGCGTGCCCACTGCGGCATGCGCGGATGCACGAAAGGCCACAGTTCCTCATCGCGCTCGGATGCCAGGTAGGCGTGATGCAATTGATGCGCCGCGCGGTAGAGGGTGAAGCTCATCAGGCTGAAAGTGCCGATGACGATACCGTCGACGTCATTAAGCAGGCGGCTTTTGCGCAGCAGCCCGTGCGACGCCTCATGAAAACCGATTGCCAGGCCGTGCATGAGATGGCTGGAGATCAGGACCAGCGGTGCGGCGATCCAGTAGTTTGCGTGATACACGGCAAAGCCCAGCGACGCCTGAGTGAGGAAGAACAGCGCCGCGAGCACGGGGAACGCGGCGCGGCTGAGCCAATGCGGCGCGTGCGGTTCGACTGAAGTCTCGATGGACGGCGTTACATTCATGACAGTTCCTTTGTCAGAACGGTGATGCTGGTTTCGGGCGAGCGACAGGCACCGGCGAGCAGATTCTGGAAGATGCGCCCAAGGTTTTCCACCTCCGCCTCCGGAAATAGCTTCGGTCGAAAAAGCCAGACGACTTCGAGTTGTTCGGCTTCCTCGGTGATTTCGCAGGCAAGGTGAAAGCGGGCGGTGCCAGTCGAGTGGATCCGCAGTTTCGCGGAAATGGTAGGAAGCGCCACGTCGGGAATCGGATGGTTTTGCAGCGCGAAGCGCACTTCGAAAATCGAGTTGTGCCCCGGGGCTCCCGCATCGCCTAAAGCGCGGGCGAGTTCGGCAAAGGGCATGGCGTTCGCGAAACAGTCCAAGGTCGTCTGATGCAGCGCGCGCAGCGCGGAGGAAAACGAGCGCTCGGGCTCGACCGTTCCGCGCAGCGGCACAATCCCCGCGAAGTAGCCCATGGTTTCGTTCATCGCCTGCTTTGTGCGGTTCGCGACCGGTGTGCCGACGAGGATGTCCTGCGCGCCCGTCCAGCGTGACAGCGCGATCTGAAACGCGGCGAGCAAGGTGGTGAAGAGCGTCACCCCGCTCCGGCGGGCGAGAGCCCGCGCGGCATTCGCAAGCTCAACGGGAAAGTAGGAAATCATGCGCTGATGCGCGCCCGTCGCGGTATCGGTCCCCTCGATGGCGCTCCAGATTCGGCGATAACCCGCGAGCTGCAATTTCCAAAAGGCGGCTCGCGGCTCCAACTCGACCGGCTGCCAGAAAGTCCGCTCAGCCGCGGCCCATTCGCTATACGTTTGGGGCACAGGAGGTAGAGTATCCGAGAGCCCCATCACTCCCACGGCGACTGTTTTGCGAAAGCGGGATAGCCCCATCACGTAAGCCGTGCATAGATCCTGCAGGAAGACACCCAAAGACCAGCCATCGGCGATCGCGTGATGGATCGAGAGCACCAGGATGTGGTCGTTGGAGGCCCGTCGCAACATATCCACCCGGTAGAGCGGCCCTTGCATTAGATCAAACGGCAACCGATAAGTTTCCTTCATCAGTTCCTCAAGCGCTTTCGGCCGCGCTTCGACGGAAGTGAGTTCACGGTACACCAACAATGCTCTGCCACTGGCCCGGATCATCTGCAAAACGCGCTCTTTTCCGGGAAGGAAGGAGATCCGCAGCGCCTCTTGCCGGTCCGCGACCCGGTTGATGGCCATCTCGATTTCCTTAAAAGTGAGCCTGCCCTTTACTTCGACGAAGCCACAAATGTGATTTGCAGGATCCGCCACCGCCACCGGCGACGTCTCCCACAACTCCCGCTGGGGAAAGGTGATCGGGTGGAGGCGGGCTTCGCTTCTTTCCAGCCGCTGTCTGAAAAGCGCGCGTTTGTCGCCGGACATGGTGTAGGCTTGGCCAGCCAGCGCGGAGTTCATTTCGGATCGCGAAGTTCGTCCGCGGTGGCGTCGACGCCGAGCAGACGGTCGATGTCCTCGTCGGACAACGCATCCAAATCAACATCCTCGGTCACCGAGGTTTCCACCGTAGCCGCGGCGGCTGCAGGTGCCGCAGGTGCGGTTTTGCCACCCATGTAGCCGACGATGAGCGACGCGATTTGGCCGATGGTGCGAGCGCGCATCAGACTGGTGGGTGGCAAAGCCACGCCGATCGTCGCTTCGAGCAAGTTCTCGATTTCGACGCCCATCAGGGAATCTAATCCGAGATCAGTAAGCGGCTGGTCATTGCGCAGACTGTCTGGCTTGACGCGCAAGACGGAGCCTATGACATCGCGCACGGCTGCGGTGATGATCGGTTCTCGATCTTTCAGCGCGGCCGATTCAATCATGAGCCGCCAGTCGCTCGTCACGCGGCCGCCCTCGTGACGTTCGACGGATGCGAGAATGCGTTCGAGCAACGGATTCTCCTGCACGCTGCGGAAGAATTGCCGCCACTTTGCCCAGTCCACGCGCATCGCAGCAACCTGGGTGTTACCGGCGACGAGGGACGCTTCGAGAAGCGACATCACTTCACCCGGTGAAAGTTCCGTCGTGCCTTGCCGTGCGAGGAATTCGGCGACCCTTTCATTGCGCGCGACGTAACCTTCGCCGCCGAGCACGCCCCAGTTCATGGTCAGCGCTGGGAGGCCGAGGGCGCGACGGTGATAGGCGAGCGAGTCAAGGAAAGCATTGGCCGCGACGTAATTGCCCTGCGCCGAATTCCCAAAGATGCTGGAGATGGACGAGAACATTACGAAGCAATCGAGCGGGAGATGCTGTGTGCCCTTGTGCAGCAGCCACGCGCCATAAGCTTTTGGCGCCATCACGGTCCGCAAGCGCTCGCGGTTGAGCGCCGCAAGCGGCGCGTCGTCGATGACCATCGCGAGGTGAAACACGCCGCGGAGCGGTTGATCGCCCGCGCGGATTTCTGCAAGCAGTCGGGAAACATCTTCGGTTGAACCGGCGTCGGCGCAAACCACTTTCGCGTTCACGCCGCGGCCGCGCAGGCTTACGACGAAGGCTTCCGCTGCAGGTGTCGCCGCGCCGCTTCGACTACTGAGCATGAGATGCCGCGCACCGCATTTCACCAGCCACTCGGCGAGCACTTTTCCGAAGCCGCCGAACGCGCCTGTGATCAAGTAACAGCCGTCGGGCTTGATGACGAACGGTGGTGCGAGCGGTTCGCCGCGCCGCGGCACAAACGCCTCCTGGAAAGACACGACGACTTTGCCGATGTGCTTTCCGCTGGCCATGAGCCGGAACGCGGCGTCAATGCGAGACGCCGGGAAGGAGCGGAAGGGGAGTGGCGTGAGCGTGCCTTTCTCGACGAGTTCGGCAAGCTCGCCGAGCATCTCCCGAGTGAGTGCTTCATCGCCGCCGAAGACGGCGTCCATCGCTACGACATGGAACGACGCATTGCGCCGGAGCGACCAGAGCGGGATGCGCGAGTTCTGGTAAATGTCGCGTTTGCCGATTTCGATGAAACGGCCGAACTCCGCAAGGCACGATAGCCCCATGGGGATCGCCTCGGCGGCGAGCGCATTGAGAACGACGTCCACGCCGCGCCGGCCGGTAAGTTCCATGACGGCTTCGGCGAAGTCGCCGCGCCGCGAGTCGATCACATGCTTCACGCCGAGGATCTTGAGCAACCCGCGTTTAGTTGCGCTACCTGCCGAGGCGATGACTTCGGCGCCGAGGTGATGTGCGATCTGGATCGCCGCCATGCCGACGCCCCCCGCGCCCGCGTGGACGAGAATACGTTCACCGGCGCGGAGGCGCGCCACGCTCTTGAGCGCATGCCACGAAGTCATGAAGACAACGGGAAGCGTCGCCGCTTCTTCGAACGACAGTTTCCCGGGAATGCGGCGGACATCACCGCCGCGCGCCAGCGTCTGGGTTGCGAGGCCGAAGGCCGCGAGGCCAAACACTCGGTCGCCCGGCCCCACGTGCGTCACACCTTCACCGACGAATGTCACGATTCCGCCGACTTCGTCGCCGAAGATGCGCGCGTCCGGCGCTTCGCCGGGATAAAGCGCAAGCGCCTTGAGCACGTCGCGGAAGTTCATGCCCGCAGCCTTTACATCGATGAGCACTTCGCCCGGTCCGCAATTCGGCATGGCGAAGGGCGCGAAGCGCAGCGTGTCGAGGTGGCCGCGTTCGCAGGACTCGAGACGCAGCGGCACCGCCGGATCGAGCTTTTGTTGCACGGACGGACGTCCGCGCGTGAGGCGCTGCGCGTAACGCGCTTCGCCGCGGAATGCGATTTCACGCTCGGCGTCGTGACGCGGCAGTTCGCTCCAAAGCAAAGCGGCATCGTTCTTGGAAGCCACCGGCGGCAGGTCGATGCCGCGGCAGGAGAGGTTCGAGTATTCGTTGAGGATGACCCGGAACAGTCCGACGCTTGGCGCTTGCCCCACCGTTGTGGCGACAGTTTCGCGGCCCACCGGCTGAGCACCACGTGTGACGGCATCGATTCGCACCTCACCGCCAGGAATGGCGATTGCAAGCGCATGGCTGAGGTGCAGCAGGGCGTCGGCCCCCATGAGAATGTCGCCCTCGCCGACTTCCGCCGGCGCGTCGAGACTCCACAGATAGATGATCCGCTCAAGCGGACCTCCAGCCACGCAAGCTTCGAGGAGTTGCGTCCAATCTTCCGATGCCTCCGCGCGGAGGGTAAATTCGTCGGTCCCGGTCGCCGCGAAAGTTTTGCCTCGTCTTGCGATCCGGCAACGCGCCCCGGCAGCTCGAAGGTGCGTCGTCAGTTGGTCGCCCAGGCCGGAGGCATCGACTAAAATGAGCCACGATTTTTCCGAAGGTCCTTCCGCGTGTGCGGAGACCTTCGCGTCTTGCTCCCAGGCTTTGCGAGCAAACAGGCCAATCTGGCCTTCTCCGCCAGTCGGTCCGATCAGTCCTGGCAACGAAGCCGCCTCGCCAAAGCCTGCTTCCTTTAACACGCGCTCCCATTGCGCCCGCTCCAGCAGCGGATGGTGCGGGCGCAGTTCGCGGTCGGTGAAGCGCCACCAACCGCTGGTGAGACCGAAAACTGCATCAACCCACAACAGTGGCGTCGCGGTGTCCGTGAACACAAGGTTGCCGCCCGGCGCCAGCAGTTCGTGCAAATGGCCGAGCGTCGCCCGGACATCGCTCACCGCATGAACCACATTTGTGCCGATGATGAAATCGAATGAGCTCGCGGCCAGGTCCTGCACCGTGCCCGGTTTTTCGAGGTCGAATACCTTGCATTCGACCTCGGGGAATGCGGCTAGCTTTTGCATCGCACCGGGGAAGAACCCCGCCGAGACGTCGGTGAATGTGTAGGAGTGCAGGCCGCGTTCGAGCAGCGGCAGCAGGTGGGCGGACACGGCAGCGGTGCCGCCGCCGATTTCGAGGATGCGCAGGCCGCGGCCTTCCGGCAGATGGTGTTCCGCTTCCTGCACCGCCGCGGCGATCGCGGCCAGCCAGGGGATGTTGTAGAAACCGTCGCCGTAGAATTGATCGAGCAACTCCGCGCCCCCTCCCGCGAATAACACCTGCACGGCGTCCTTTTCACCGCGCAGGATCGGGCCGAGTTCAGCACAATTTCCCGCGCAGAGCAAAGCCTCCGGCAGATGGCCGGGATGCTCCGCGATGAAAGAATGCAGCGCTTCTTGCGCCAAATCCGCGGCGGTGGCAAAAGCCGGCATCGTGCGATAACCCGCGGCGTCTTTCTCGAGCAGGCCGCGATTTGCGAGGCCGGCCATCATCCGCTCGAAGGCCGCCCGCATTGGTGCAGCGACGCGCAGCGAATCGGCGGCGAACTTTACCCCGGCAGTCGCTCCCATTCCGCGCAGACCGCGCGAGAGTTGCGCAGCGGTGAGATCATCGCCCGCGGCCATGGCCGCTTGCACTTCCGCGCGACCACGCGCGGCGATGACTTGCTCCAGCGCGTGCGCTGCGGCGGCTTGCAGTTGCGCGAGCGGCAGCGGCGGGCGCGGCTTGGGAGCGGAAGACGGCGTGCGCTCCCAATCGATATGGTAGAGCACATCACGCATGCCACCCGGAGCGCCCGAGCGGCGGACGCCCGCGACGCTGATCGCGCGAAACCCATCGACGAGCACGCACGGCTGTCCAGCTTCATCGTAGAGACTGATCTGGCCTTCGACGAATTCCTGGTTGCACTGCAAGACCCTAGCGCGCACGCGCACGGACGCGCCCGGCGAGCGGAGGAAAAGGATGCGCGCAAAACGCACCGGCAATTTCATGCGCGAACGGCGATCCTCGATGGTCGCGGCACCGGCGGAGAAGGTTTGCAGCGCGCCATCGAAAAGCACTGGGTGGAGCGCGTATTCACCGGCACGGGCGGCGATGACCTCGGACAACGCCACGCGGCCCGCCGAGTGACCCACACCCGCGGAGAGTTCGTGAATCGAGCGGAATTCTTTGCCGTAGCGCAGCCCTAGATCGCTCATATAGCGATAGAAGTCCTCCACTTCGACCGGCTCGGAGCCGGGTGTCGCCGCGCTTTCCCAGGTCGTCCCGGCGAAGACCGATTCTGTGCGTTCGCCCCGTATCGACCCGACGACATGCAGGGACCACGCAGCGCCTTGCTCAAAGCGGCTATGGATCGCGAACGTTCGCTCGTTGGGGTCGTAGGAAAGCTCGATATGCACGCTCGAGGCCGGCTCGGGCAGGATGAGCGGCTTGCGGATTTCGAAATCCTCGACGACGAACGCGCGGCCTTCAAACAACCGCACGCCCGCTTCGAGGATGAGGTCCACGAAGCCCGCCGCGGGGAAGATGATGTGGCTCTCCACCTTATGATCTTTGAGAAACGCCATGTGGCGGGCATCGAGCCGAGCGGTCCAGGTCGGCATCGCGCGCGGCAGACCAATACCGAGCAGCCCGCGCCCGCCTAGAGCGAGGCGACCTTCGCGCCAGTCGCTCGCTTCATGCCACCAGCGGCTTTTGTCCCAAGCGTAAGCGGGCAACGAGAGCAGCCGGCGCGAGGGAGTCATCGCTGCAAAATCCAACGGCACGCCGGCACGATGGAGATCCATCGCGGTTTCGACCAGCGACTCCTGCTCCCGCTCGCGACGCATCGAAGACAGCACTGAAACCTTGGCGCTCAGCCCCGAGAGACATTCCTTAAGGGAGCGAACCAAGGCTGGGTGCACGCCGATTTCCAGCCACACGTCCACGCCGAATTCCGCCAGCGCATTGACCGCCGACGCAAACCGCACGGGCTGCCGCACGCCTCGTCCCCAATGGACGGCACCGCACGTTTCGCCAGGGCAACGCCTGCCGGTGACGGTGCTGAAAAACGGAACCGCGTCAGCCTGCGGCACGAGATCGGCGAGTGCTTTCTCGAGTTCTTCGGAGGCCGGCTGCATAAGCGGGTGATGGAAGGGATGATCGACGCGGACGAGTCGAGCGAAGACGCCTTGCGGCTCCACCTCGGCGAGCATTGCTTCGAGCGAAATGCGCGCGCCGGCGAGGGTCAGCGAACGAGGGCCGTTGATGGCGGCGATTGTGACGGTGCGGTCATAGCGTGCGATCAACGCATGCGCTTCATCTTCGCCCAGACCCAAGGCGAGCATGGTGCCTTCGCCGCGTGCACAGCCGTCCATGAAGCGCGCCCGGAGTACGATGATCCGCGCGGCTTCTTCCAAACTGAACACGCCAGCGAGGCAAGCCGCGGCGATCTCTCCGACGCTGTGCCCGACGATCGCCGCGGGATTAATGCCCCACGACTTCCACAACTCTGCCAGCGCGACCTGCATGGCGAAAATCGCCGGCTGTGCGATCTCGGTACGTTGCATCTGCGAAGCCTCCTCGGTGCGAGCGAGTTCCTCGACCAGGGAAAAGCGGGCCCACGGTTTCATCGCGGCGGCACAACGTTCGAGGGTCGCGCGGAAGACTGGCTCGTGGCGCATCAGTTCGCGGCCCATGCCATACCATTGCGCGCCCTGTCCGCTGATCACGAAGGCGATGCGCGACGGCGCTTCGCGGCGCGGAGTGAAGGAGGTGCGGACCTTCGAGCTTTCCTGCTTCACGCCGAAGCCGTCGAGTTCCTGAACCAGCTCGGCGATCGATTTTGTGACGATGGTGAGCCGATACGGGTGGTGATTGCGCCGAGCTCCGAGCGAATGAACAAGATCGGGCAGAGACGGCGAGTCGCCATTGGCGTGCGAACGTTCATCGAGCCATTGCGCGAGATGCAATGCGGAGCCGCGCAGCGCATCCTCTGTGCGCGCGGAAAGAACGATTGGCCAGGTTCTTTCGGTGGGTGTTTCAAAATGCCCGTGGTGCAGACGTGGCGGAGCTTCCTCGATAATGACGTGCGCGTTGGCGCCGCCGAAGCCGAACGAGTTTACGCCCACGATGCGCGTGCCGTCGGTCTCCGGGAATGGTTCGACCGTGGAGTTCACGCGCAGCTTCAATCCATCGAAGTCTATGTTCGGATTGGGCGTTACAAAATGGAGATTGGCGGGAATCTGCCCGTGCTTGAGCACGAGCACCGCTTTCACGAGACCGGCGACGCCGGCGGCGGTTTCCAGGTGGCCAAGGTTGGTCTTCACCGAACCGATGAGCAGCGGGGATGCGGTCGGACGGTCGGCGCACAAGGCTTCCGCGAGGGCCTGGGCTTCGATCGGATCGCCCACGGCGGTGCCCGTGCCGTGCGCTTCGACAAACCCAATCCGCGACGGCGCGATACCCGCGTCTCTGCAGGCGTCGCGGACGAGCCGCGCCTGCGCCTGCGCGCTCGGGAGCGAGATGCCGTTGGTGTGGCCGTCCTGGTTCAGCGCCGTGCCGATGATCACGCCGTGGATCGGGTCGCCATCGGCGATCGCCTGCGACAGACGCTTCAGCAGCAACATGCCCGCGCCTTCACCGCGGACGAATCCATTAGCCGAAGCGTCGAACGCCTTGCACTTGCCGTCCGGCGACAGCATTGAGGCCTGGGAGAAACCGATGAAACCACCGGGCGTGATCATCACCGTTACGCCACCGGCGAGCGCTGTGTCGCCGCGTGCGGTCCGAATGTGTTCGCACGCCGCGTAGACAGCGGTGAGTGCGGATGAGCAAGCGGTGTCCATGGCGACGCTCGGGCCGCGCAGGTTCAGGCAGTAGGAGATGCGGTTGGCGGCGATGCTGTGCGCACTGCCAGTAGGCGAATGTGGCGAAATGCCATGGCAGTCCCAGGGCGTGCCCTGGATCACCTGGTAGTCGTTGTGCGAGATGCCAACGAACACCCCTAGGTCGGTGCCATTTTCAAAATCGAGCACCAGGCCCGCGTCTTCGATCGCCTCCCACGCCGTCTCGAGGAGCAGCCGGTGTTGCGGGTCGACGTAAGGCGCCTCGCGCGCCGAAATGCTGAAAAAGTGACGATCGAACTGGTCGATGCCATCGACAAAGCCGCCGCGTCGCGCGATGGACTTCCCGACAATTCCCGGCTCCGCGTCATAATAACGCTCGACGTTCCACCGATCCGGCGGAACGTCGCTGACGGCCTCGCGGCCCTCGATCAGGAGTTTCCAAAGCGCGTCGGGGTGATTGATTCCGCCGGGGAATCGGCAACCGATTCCGATGATAGCAATGCGGTCCTTAGACATCTAAATTAAAGGGTCTTGTGTACGCACCGCACAAATGATCCGGAGTAAAGCAATCCATCAAGGGCGCTTAGTAAGAGAGTAAGAGCCTGTCCAATAATACCAAAAAAGAAGTAGTAGCACAGTTCCAATTAATTCTTTTCAAATGTATTGGTTCGAGGCAAGCACTTATTCGCGTATGGTTAGGAAAAACGCGGCGTTCACGAAATGGGGGGTGAACAGCCCATATATTACGCTGGACTCCAAACTATTATACTACTAAAAAAGGCAAAGAAAAAGCCGTACCAGTTTAGCACTTGGTCTGGTAAGTTCTGGAAAGCACAATCCGAACCGTCTCGGAGCGAACGGTCGCCAGTGGGCGACGTTCCAAGTAGGGAGCTCTCATGTGTGGCATCGCAGGCATTATTGATCTAGCGCAGCAACGAGCGGTGCCGGACGAAATCGTGGAGAGAATGGCGCGTGCCCTAGTGCATCGCGGCCCGGACGAAGAGGGCTTCTTTTTTCAACCCGGCGTTGCGCTGGCGTCGCGCCGGCTAAGCATTGTTGGCCTCGCAGATGGCCAGCAGCCAGTGACCAATGAGGAGGCGAACGTCGTCGTGGTCTTCAATGGCGAGTTGTTTGACCACCTAGAAAAGCGGGCGGAGCTGGAAGCGCGCGGGCATCGGCTGGTCAAGCACTGCGACACGGAAGTCATCCCCCATCTTTGGGAGGAGCATCAGCGGGGGATGTTCGAGCGGCTACGCGGGCAGTTTGCCATCGCGCTGTGGGACCAACGCGGCCGACGCCTGCTGCTCGGGCGCGACCGATTCGGAATCTGCCCGCTCTACTGGACGCGGCAGGGCGATTGGGTGCTGTTCGCGTCCGAGATCAAAGCGCTGCTGGCTTCCGGCATGGTGCCGGCGCGGCCTGACCGGCGGGGCATCGACCACATCTTCACGTTCTCCGCGTTGCCGGGGCCGATTACGTGCTTCGACGGCGTGGAGTTGCTGCGCGCCGGGCACTTTCTCGAAATCACGCCCGGCGGCGAACGCGGCCGAGACGCCGAGATCGCAGACCGCGCCTACTGGGAAATGGATTTTCCCGATCTTGGTGAAGAAGAACGCGGCGATGACCCGAGGCGTCTGGTCGATGAATTTGAACAGGTCATGCTGCGGGCCGTAGACAAGCGGCTCAAAGCGGACGTGCCAGTCGGCTCATATTTGTCCGGTGGCGTGGACTCGAGCATGATCGCGGCTCTCGCCTGCCACCTGAAGGGCTCGGCGATCAACACCTACACGATACGCGTGGACTCGCCCGAACTGGACGAACTCGACGCGGCCAACCTCGTCGCAAGGCACGTCAAAACCAAGCCACCGATCGTGCAGGATTTTCGCGCGGAGGACGCAGTGAACACCTACCCGCAGCTCATCCAAGCTGCCGAGGCACCGGTGATCGATACGTCATGCGCTGCGCTGCTCCAGTTGGCCCGGCGCGTTCACGAGTGCGGCCAAAAAGTCGTGCTTACCGGCGAGGGCGCGGACGAGTGGTTGGTCGGCTACCCGTGGTACAAGGCCGCCAAACTGATCGAGTATCTCGACATCCTGCCGGGCGTGCGCCTGAGCGACATGGCGCGCCGCAGTTATCTGCGGCTGAAGAATGTGCCGCAATATCCACGCGAGTTCCGGCGCCGCATCGAGGAAGCGATCGGCGGTCCGAACGCGTGGATAGATTCCTACGGCCTGCTCGGTCTGTCCAAACTCCGCTTTTATTCCGAGTCGATGCACGAGGTTCGCGAGCAGGCGAACCCGTGGGCCGATCTGCAGTTCCCGCTCGATCGCGCCAGACGCTGGCATCCACTGAACCGCGGCATCTGGGTCGCGGGCCGCGTGACCCTCGCCGGGCACCTGCTCCAGGCAAAAGGCGACCGCGTGGCCATGCATTCCTCGGTGGAAGTGCGGTATCCGTTTTTGGATGAGGAGGTCTTCCAGTTCCTTGCCAGGTTGGACTCGAAGTGGAAGCTGTGTGGTTTCCGCGACAAGCATCTGCTGCGTCTGCTGGCGGAGCGCTGGCTCCCGGCGTCCGTTTACAAGCGGCGCAAAGTGATCTTCCGCGCACCGCTGGATAGCTTCCACATGGATCCCGAGCCAGCCTTTGTCGGCCAGCTCTTGAGCGAAGAATCGTTGCGTCGCACAGGCTATTTCGACGCAGCCGCGGTGCATCACTGGCGGCGGGCTTTTCGCCAGATGCCGGAGGGCTCGCTGCCGCGTCTCTCCGTTGAGGGCGGCCTTGCCGCGGTGGTGGCCACGCAGCTTTGGCACCACCTCTACATTGATCCGAACCTGGCTGAACTGCCGAAAAACGTCAGCGGAGCTTCTTGAGAATCTGCCGCCCGAGATTCTTGGTTTCCGGATCGTCTTTCTCCGTCTCGGCCATGCCGAGCCCCCTGGTGATGAACTTTCGCGCGTCCTCATCTCTGCCCATTTGTGAGTAGGTGCGACCGAGCTCGATGTAGTGCATGAGGCGATTGGGGTTGAGCGCGATGGCCTTCTCGTAGCAGCGCACCGCGTCCTCGTATTTTGCGGGGGGCAGCTTGCTATACACAACCTGCGCGAAGACCCGCTTCACCGTGCTAACCTCGGCCAGTGCCAGATACCAGCGGCCCAGGACGTGACAGGCCAGATCGTTCGTCGGATCGAGTGCGATCACCTTATCCACCGCGACTTTGATAAGACGCGAGTTGGCGATCCGCTGTTCGGTTCCCTCGAACGGCAGCATTTTTCCGTAGCTGATCGCCACGGCAAGTTGCGCCTCCGGATTGTTCGGTGCGAGAGCCACCGCCCGTTGGGCAAAGTCAACCGCCGTGATGCCGAACTGTAGTTTCTCACTAGCATTCGTGGCATCACTCATCAGGTGCCGATACTCACGGGCTATGCGCACCAGGAGCCTGACGTTATTCGGTTCCAGCTTTTCCGCCGGAAGATAATACTCCAGCGCCTCGGCGGCCTGCAGTTTGGCGTAAAAGACATCGCCCCTTTGGATCAGCTCCCGCGCCGATTCCGCGCCTGTCCCCGTGCTCGTGAACGCCAGCGCCAGTGCTGCCAAGAGAGCGTTGAAGAGAAATGAAGGTCGCATCACGGCAGCAAGTCGGGAAATGCTCTATTGTATAACGCATTTAGCATGGCGGGCTTCATCGCGCCACGAGGTTTTCCTCATTCATCTTTTGACCGCGGCCTCCACCAGCCGGCCAGCGTTGAGCAGTTCCGCCTCGCCCAGCCGCGGCCCGATCAATTGCAGGCTCGTCATGGCCACCTCGTCATCATGCAGCGGAATCGGCAGCGCCACTGCCGGGTTGCCCGCGAAATTCACGGCCACCGTATTCTGCAGTTTGAGCATCTGCGCTTCCAGGATGCCGATTTTTAAATTCGGCGGAATCGCAGGCGGCGGCGTCTGCATCGTCGGCAGAGCGATGAAGTCCACTTTCTTGAAGAGCTCTTTCAGCTTGTTTTGCCACTCCGCTTGTCTCGCAACTGCCTCCCTATAACTCGTTGGATAAGCAATCCGGCCGGCGAGGATTGCAGATTTTGTACGGGTGGATACACCCAGCGCGTGACGGAACCTTTTGTCGCTGATCCAGGCGCCCGCGGTGGCGATCGTATTGCCATCCTTCGTGGCCTGCTCCCACTCCTCACGGAAGCTGTCGTCCAGCAGGACGACTTGGAAACCCGTTTTCTCGAGAGCCTCGTCCACCGCTTGATCAATTTTCAAGTCGGTGCCTTGGAGAATGAGACGCCCAATCCGAATTTCTTGGGCGGAGGGTTTGGCTGCCACGGCCCCGGCATAAAGGGCGGCGAAACCGTCCTGCAAGAGATCCATTCCTTGCACCGTGTGGGCGATGTCCTTCCCCATCGGCCCGACCGTATCCAGGTGCTCCGGTTCGATCGGGAATACGCCTTCGATGGGAACCAAACCATGCGTCGTTTTCAACCCTACGACGCCGCACCAAGCGGCGGGCACGCGGACCGAGCCGGCCGTGTCCGTCCCGAAGGCCACGTCAGCCATTCCACTTGCCACGGCCACCGCCGAACCGCAACTCGAACCTCCCGGGAGCAGGCTGCGCGTGCTGCTGAGCGGACTTGTGGGCGTTCCGAAGTATTCGTTGAACCCGGAGGAAGCCAGCGCAAATTCGCTCAAATTCGCTTTGCCAACGATGTGGACATTGCGCTGCCGCGCGATCGCCAAGCACGGAGCATCCTTCTCCGCAGGTTTGGCCTTGGACACACAAAATGGGAAGAAACTCCCCTGTGCCAAGCGCTTCGAGCCAGCCGTCGTTACCACGCCATTCATGTCGATATTGTCCTTCACGGCCAGCTTCAGCTGGGTGCTGTTCGTTGCGGGTGGCCAGTAGACGATGAAAGCTCGATTTCCGGTGAGGCGCGGGTCGACGCTCGGCAAAAGCGAGCAACCGCTTAAAAAAGCAATCGACGCCATCCCGAGCAGGAACGATTTGCAAACAAAACAGCGGAATGGTTTCATACGGAAGGTTCCAATTTAGTTCGGCGCGCGAGTCAAAGCCAGAAATGTTTTCCGCGCACCGACGCCGCGAGTTGACCCAAACTCAAGGACACGGGGGAGGCAAAGCTGAGGGGAGACAAAAGGGATCGTTGACTCATGACAAAAGGACACCGGGAAATGGTGTGAATGCGAATGAGCCAGTACTGAAGGAAAACTGGTTGCCCAAGGTGCGAGCTCGCTATGAGAGGCGGAGCTGTGAGGTCAAGACTCGGATGCCATACTGTCCGAAAACTCGAGCATCTCCAACTCACAATCAACGCCCGGTGTTCGTAGCCCTTCGCCCTCATCGGCCGCCCGAAGAAGTCATTCTTTAGGATCGCGATCCGGCCTTCTGTCTGCGGTCGCCGGCGCTGGATCTCGCCAAATCGCTTCCCCTGCCGCCGCCGCCGAAGCTCCTCCGCTCCGCGCGGACACAGTCCATTGAAGACTTTCTTGCCCGCGAGTAGTTCCTGGTTGGCGGCGCTGTCGAAGCCCCGATCACCACACACAGCCTCGATGACTCCTGCGCCTATCCGAGCCTCCATCCTTTCGAAAGTCGCTTCCAACTGTCGATTGTCCGCCGGGGCACTCTCCCGGTGCAGGCACCAGTCGACCACGAGCCCCTGAGCCTGTTCCGCGATGAGGAGAGTATTGCCGAACTCCACGTCCGCTCCCGTTTTGCCTCTCACGATCACGTGCAGGTTTCCGTCGTACCGGCGAGAGGAGATGGCTCATCTCGCGCTGGGACATATCACTCTCTGGCGCATACCCGAAGGAACCAAGCTCGCCAGTTATCCCTGCCAACAAGATCACGTCAGTGCCGCGACTGGCTTTGCCGCGAGTGCGGATCTTGGTCTGGCCGCGTATGCTGCAGGGTCCGGGCAGATTCGCGTCATAGATTTGCGCGATGGCAGGGAACTATGGAGGGCGGTGGCATCGAAAGACCGCATCACCGCTCTGGCGTTTTCACCGGACGGCAAGACGCTGGCCTCCGCCGCCGGCTTCAACGAGTCGGACATCCGACTGTGGGACATAGCCAGCGGCCAGGAAATCGGCCGGCTGAAAGACGACACTTCGTTCGTCGGCTCCCTGCACATTTGGCAGGCTCCCTGCTGGGCGGAGATCAATGCGGCGGAGGCGAAGGAGAATGCGGCGAGCCAACAGCCATGAACCCGAATCGCGAAAAAATCCTGTTCCTGTCCCTACCCCGACCGATTGGTTTGATCGTAACCGTCCGGCGGACCCGTGATGCGGTCAATGGCTGAGGGCGGCTCATAGCCGGGTGAAAGGACATTCCTTGGTGGTGGGCTCCGCTGGGCGTCGGCGTACGCGCGACGAAATTCGAGCGATTCTGGATGGTTACGAAGCGCCGGGCAGAACGGCCACCAACTGGGACGGTGTCCCTTAAACCGAATCGTTCGTGTCTACATCTTGAACCGTCCCAAAATGGCTACGGGATAACCACCAGTTTCGCGATGCGACTCTTCACGGAACCCCCAGCACTCGAAACGGTGACCGAATATTCTCCGGCATCGTTCAGTTTGGCTGACGTCATGTTCAATGTGCTGCTGTTGCCAGTTAGGGCCATAGTACCCCTTTGCCAAGTGTATGTCGGCGGTGGTGTCGCTGAGGCGACGATCGAAAAGGTGGCGCTAGAACCGATACGAACGGTTAGGTCGCTGGGTTGCTGGGTGATTACGGGAGGCCGGTATGCCTTGATCTCGAGACCGACGGCCTCATTGCCCTGGCGGAGGTATTGCCCGAGGGTTGCTTTTCGGTAGCTCGATGATGAAACGGTGATGACGTAGCTTCCGATTTTTTCCCTGCGGGTTTGGGTGCGAAGAACGAATCGTCCGGTCTGGTCTGTTGACGTTGTCGCACCATCAATCGAGGTTGCCACCGTGGCTCCGAGGATTCCAGCTCCCGTTTCGCCATCAATGACGCGACCTTCAAAGCGAACCAAACCGGAGAGATCATCGGCGCGGAAAAACGGGTAAGGCTTGGCGGGGGGATTGGTTTCCGGCGAAGAAGTTCCCCAGATTGAGTTGGAGGCTTGGAAAGCCGTTAATTCCCCCGCGGAAACCGTCTCCCGTCCATAGATCGCATAAATGGCGTTAAGCTGGGCGTCGAGATCGAGGCTACTCACGTAGTGAACGGTGAATTCAAATGCGTGCAACAGGGCGCTCAGCATCCGGGCATCCGCATAATCGACTGTGACGGGCGCGATCTTCGTCTCGTTGCTGCTCAGTGTCCGAAGGAAGTACGGGTCGTTGACCTTCGCGAGATTCGCCGATGCGCCTTGGACTTCCATGAGGAGGTTGGTTCGCAGGAATGAGGCGGCTTCACTGAGGCTAAAGTCGTTGGGAAGAATCGGGATGCCGTTCGTGTCGGTTGGGACACCGGCGTCCCACCGGTAGATGTTTCGGTTTGTGAGCGCCATCCCGAGGCGGTCGAGCATGGCTTGGGCAGTCGGCGGCCTGAGGGACGGTCAGAGGGCCGGACCTGGCGGCCTCGTTGATCTCGATGCGGCCGCGGTTTTCCTTGAGCAGATCATTGAGGCGCAGGACAGCGACGGAGTAGGTGGAGGTCTTGAGGCTTTGGCGAATGAGCTTGCCTCCGACCTTCGCGCGGGCGAGGTACCCCCCGGCTTTCGGGCCCATAGCTCAGCGGTTAGAGCAGGGGACTCATAATTCGAAAATGGGGTTTTGGACCCATTAGGAACCATAAGGATTCTCCGTGACAAAATGTTCACCATCAGAGTGTTGATTGGTGTGGTGTTGAGGAGCCACTTGGACCGGAAAAGACCCATTTTTGAGCAACCGGTATTAGATGCGGTATCAGATTTCGGATATCCAAACCGGTTGGATCTTCGTCGGCCCTTTCGGCAGTTGGTTGGCGGCACCCCTGGATTGCGGGATATCCGCGATACACGGATTTCATCCCCGTGCCGGGCGTTGACGTTTTCGTCCCCGGGCGCGGAGCATTCGTCCGTGATCGACGTGAACGAGGATTTTGGACGAGGCACGAGGACGCGGGTCGGCGGGTTCTGCCTCCTTGGAGTGGAGTTGGACGAGATTCAGCCGCCCATTCGCCGGCTCCTGATCCTTCCCAAGGAGGCCAACTTCGGCTGGGTTCACGCCGCGATCCAAGTCGCCATGGGATGGACCAACAGCCATCTCCACAAGTTTCGATTCGGCGACACCACCGTCTCCGACCCGGAATTCAAATTGGACGAGTTCGAAGGCGATCCGCCGATTGCCGACGAAGGAAAGGTCACCTTGAATGACGCCCTCTCGGCCAAGACCACCGATCTGATCTACGACTACGACTTCGGCGACTCCTGGAGTCACGTGGTGACCCTGGGAAAGCCGAAACCATCGCAAATCGGCATCGAAGGTCGGGCGCTCTGCCTGGAGGGCCAGCGAGCATGCCCTCCCGAGGACTGCGGCAGTGTGCCCGGCTACGAGGAGTTGCTTGTAGTGCTCGCAGACCGGAAGCACCCGGAACATCGGAGGATGAAGGAGTGGCTCGGGCGCCCCTACGATCCCGAGGCCTTTTCCGTGGAGAAGGTGAACCGATTTCTTGCGGGGCTCCCCTGGCCGAACGTGACCGAGCCCGCCTTGGGCAAGATCCTCCTGGCCCGCGACCGGGCGAAGTCCTGAGCAACCGCCGAAGTGGAATGGGAGTGCCCTGGTCGAAAAGGACTCGCCTGGCGGTCGGCTCAGGCGACCGGCACTACCAAAGTCTCTTCTGCGTGCCGAAGCACGGCCAACACCTGCTTCCGAGATACGCCTGGGAACCATTCAAGAAACACTTCCACTCGGGCTCCCCCCTCCAGGTTCTCGAACAAGGCTCTGACTGGAACGTGGGTGCCGCGAAAAACCCACGATCCGCCCACCTTGCCAAGTGTTCGTTCTACCGCGGCGCACTGGCTCCAATCCAGCATGCCTAACGCTATGCCCCTACACGCCCCTGGGCAAGCATCCCGGCGCATCGTCTGCTCGAAGGAACCGAGATCGTCCAGATGAACGGCCGCAGCTATCGCCTCCGTAATGCCCAGCAGAACGCGGGGCTGCGGAAGGCGATTCTTCAACCATCAGCAAATCCGCAGTCGTCATCGCCAACGAATCCAGAACCAGTCGCCGAGCGCTGGGCGAGTGCTGGAAGTCACCGTTCATCCCGCCGAGGCGACCTCATCACCTTGTGTCTGAACAAAGCGAAGCTGAGCCCGTTGCTGCTGCGTGAGGGACGCTATCTGTTACCGACCAATCTGAAGGAAAAGGATCCGACGCGGCGGTGGCATGTACATGTCCAGATTGTCGCCGTCGGACAGGGATTTAAGGACACCAAGGGCGACTTGGGAATCCGACCGGTTCATCACCAACCCGAGAAGAGTATCGAGATTCACGGGTTTGGGTGCTTTCCGGCCTACGTGTCTCCACGTGACCCTAGGCCAGCGGCTGAAGCACTTGGCACCCGGACTGACTTTCCGCAGCGCACCGGAGAAGTGCGGCGCGGTGGCGATGGTGGACGTGGACATTCCGACCGTGGCGACTGACCCCGAGGTCCGCCGCGAGATCGTGCTCACGCGATACACCCAGCCAGAAGCCGAACTGAGGCTGCTGCTGGAAAAGCTCAAACTCGATCTTCCCGGCCAACCCCCGCCGCGAATCGGCACATCCAACGTTCCCCGCGACGGTGCCCGCGCCCGACCGACAACACCGGCTGGACCTGCTGCGCCGCCAGCCCAGAATCAACCCAGACCAATGCCGCCATGAGCGAGTACGATCCAGAACTGGAGCACAGAATCCAGCTCGCCGAATCGCGGCGGGCGCAACGTGGTGACGACGACACCCTACACGACCCCATCGAGGACGACCCCGCCACGCGACGGTTGGTGCGCCGGGCCGAGAAGCAGGCGAGCGCCGAAGTCGGCGCTCCCGGCATGGGCATCTGCCACGCGATCTGGGGGCGTATGAAGGAGATTTTGAAGGACCAGCATGGCATTGACTGTTACTCACCGGCGGAGATGAACCCTGACGCCTGCTTCGACTGAAGCTATTCTTGAACGTAGGTCGCTTATGGCCACTGCGAGGCATGCTCGGACACGGCGATCGGCGTCCCCGTTTCGTCGTTGGATATGCGTGCTCCTTCCGACCCCGATGATGGCGCTGGCTTTGGGATGCAGCAGAGAGGCGTTCGTCCGCGACAAGGTTTACTCGGTCCTTCCGCAGATAGAGCAGGACATGGCGGAGGGGGGCTTGGATCAAGCATTCCCACCGGCTATTCTCAACCCATGGGTCAGGGCGCTGGACACGCAAAAGGTCGTGGCTCGTCTGGAGATCGCGGTCGACGAGATCCCCCAGTTCCGGCGAGCCGGCCTTTGGATGCTGAAGGCTTACGCGCCGACAGTCACTTGGCAGACGGTCTCCTCCCGGTACTCGGACCTTTCGACCAACTTGCCCAGCGTCGCCGGAGGCTGGTCGTGCGTGCCGATGAACTGGGTCGCACCTGGAGGGGCGGGTCTGCTTTTGACTGTGGTGCTTGGTTGCACCTCCCGGCTTTGTGTGCAGCCCGTCGATGCCCGAACAGGCGCTGTCATCACAAGCGCCCGCTTGCTCGACGAGGATCGACGCAGTCCGACGCTGTGCGGGTATCTGCTGTGGAATTCATCGGGCCGGGACACGAAGAACTGGCTCTCGATGGTCCCGTCCAAGCAGACCTTCGAATTGCGCCTTTCTGGGAGAACCTCGATCCCTGCGCATCAGGTTAAGATCAGCGCTACCGGCTATCACGAAGCCCAAATTCGCATAGGGTCCCGTGCCGTTGACGTCTGGTCCCCGGCAGGCAACCCGGTGCATCCCGGACTTCCATACCGCCTTTGCACAGGCACGGTCGCCCATGCCTTGCAGTCGGATGGCGTCCTGCTGATCCCGTTGGGCTCCCTCACCGACGATTTCGTCGAGTTGTCGAAGGGAAACCGATGACGATAGCGCGCCGGTTAGCGCAGGAACTTCGCGAGGTCGTCCCCCGCGGCTTTCAAAGCCTCGGTCGACGCGATGCGTTCGGCTCGGCGCAACGTTTCGGACAGGTCCAAATCGCCGGATTCCTTGGCCTGTTGGTGCTCGCGGCTGACGACGCGCGTGAAAGGCACCAGACCGGACCGGGTGTCGACGAGGACGACTTCGCACGTGCTGTATGCCTTGACCTTGTCCTTCGCGAACACCCGGCTCTGGGAATACGTGTCGTTGCCGATTCGGAAGATGACCAGCAGATCGGCCTGCATCCGCAGGGCGGACTCGCGCAGGGTCGGGATCGAAATCCGGCTGGGGATCATCAGGGACGGCAGCGGAGTGACGGAGGAGACGCGTTCGGTTGCTGAAAGGGCTTGGGTCAGGGCGTCGATCTGGGACTGCTGGAGCCGGAGGAACTCCTCGTCGCGCCAGAAGTACCGGCCGCCTTCCGGGAATCGGATGACGGCCAGCCGGGCCTTGGTCGGAAGTTCGACGTGGCTGCTGAGAATCCGCGCCACCGCTTCGTCGCTCAAAACGGCCTGGTCGGACGGGAACAGGGAGGTCGCGGGAGCCTCCTGATTGGCGTAGCCAGCGCGGGCGGGAATCGGCGACGTCGGCGGCGCAACCCGTGCACAACCGGTAGCCAGCACCGAGACCAAGACGGCCCAGACGATCCAGATCGTTCTCATGGATGTGCGCGAATTGCTCGGACCCATGGATCGGGCCGGGTTTTGCGTAGCTGCACAGTGGCCAAGCGGGATCGACTGTCCAGCGGTTAACCGAGGCCGTCCGGCCGCGCCAGTCCGGTTCGTGAAGGATCTTGTCGAGGACCGCCGCGGTCCTTTGCCAATCCAGCTCATTCTGAGCAGGATCAGTCGATTCGATGGCCGGCTGCATGGTGGCGGGCAAGCGGTCCTTAATCTGTTGGAGCGCGCTCCGCGCGCAGGGCCGTGCTGGCGATCCTGCGTGTCGTTGTGGACAACCACCCGGGGAGCGCGGGATGGTTCGAAAACCGGCCAGCCTGACGCGCCAGTTCGGTGAAGACCGCCTGCGTGACGTCCCCGGCCAGTTGGCGAAGGGCAGCCGAATGCACGAGATCGAGGTGACGATGAACGAGATCAGCGAACGCCGACTCGTCCCGATGTTGCGCGTAACGACGCAGGAGGACTGCGTCGCTTTGGGCGGCGGAAGGAGCCGCGGCCTCACGCTGAGCGGTGTCGGTCTGATGGCGGTCGAACGGCACGGCATCCAGTAATGGCCCCGAGTCGGAAAGCGCACACCGAAATCGCGGGAGCCGGCTGGGCCAGCTACTCCGGCCAAGCGTTGAGTCCCCCGATGAACACCTCGTCATATCCGGGGTCTGGGTCCGGGGCCGCCTCAGGTGTCCACGGCCGCTCGATGAAGGTATCCGTGCCACCGAGCAGTTCGCCGGGTTCGCCTTCTTCGGAAATGAAGCTGAGGATCACGTACCGTCCAGCCAGTCGGATCGACAGCTGGCCGGGCGGCGTCCGCAAGCCGGTCTGCTTCAGCACTCGCTTGAGCACCCGGGATAGCTGGCGGACGTCGGGGCACACGCGCTCTGCGGGCTGAGCGAACCGGACGCTCCAGACCGGGCGCGTTGGCAGACGTTCGATTATGGTCGTGCGGAAGCCGAGCTTCGCGAGGGGGTCGCGGATCAGGTGATGGTGCTCGCCCGGGGGCGGCGCCATCGCGAGCAGGAGGTCCTTCGTGAGCAGGTCGACGTCGCAGGACTGCTCCGGGCCGAGCTGAGGGGTGTGGCTCTGGGTCGGCAGAGAACGTGTCGATCCTTTGCTCATTTCCCAAGCGCTTCCTGAGCCGCGCTTGCCTGTGAGTTTGGGGTGTCCGAGCTTGGCGCAGGCGTGAAGCTCGGGCGCACGATGGTCTGATCCAGCTGGGCCTTCCATTCGTCCAGCGACGGCACGCGACCTCCGGAGCCCTTGGCTTAGGCGCGGTTCACCGCCTTACTGCTGTGGCCAAGAGCTTGTTGGGCGAAGCGCTCTGGGTAGCCCATTGCTTTGGCTCGCTGTGCCCATGCGTAGCAATAGCTGTGGAGGGTGACGCCCTTGATCCCGAATCTTTGCACCGCTGCTTGAACTCGGTGGCTGGATCACCTGCTCGAACCGTGCGAAGATAAGGGAGCAGCGGGCCGGCGGAGGGGAGCCCGTGCAGGATCACCTCCAGCTCCTGGCCGATCTGAATTTCGGCATGTTCACCGGTCTTGTGGTGTCGGTACGCAACCGTTCGCTGGTTCCAGTCGATGTCCTCCGCTCCGAGGCTGGCGATGTCGCCCTGCGACCCGCCCAGATGCCAGCACAGCTCGTAAATGGCTCGTCGCTCAGCGTTGCCTTCGCGCCCGCAGATGCTGCGTTGCTCCGCCTCGGTGATGGCGCGCTTCGAAGCGTACTGGACCTTGGGCCACTGGGGTTTCACGAGAACGGGACCCAAGAGCCAGTTCATATCGAGCGCGAGGTTGTGCAGCTTCCGCAGGAACACGTTCGTGGCAACCCTGCCGGCGTTAAGAGTCGCCCGGAAATCTTCCGGGCGGGTCTCGATCAGTTTTCGGGTTCTGATCAGGTCGAAGGCCTTGTCACGGATGGCCGTCTCCCACCGGCTTCGGGTCGGCCCCACGACCGACTTCAGTTTGGCTTCCATGACCGTCTGACAAGTCCTGTCGAGGCTCTCCGGGTCCGAGGCCATGAGGTACGCCTGGGCCATCTGGCGGTTGATCTGCGGCGTGCGGACCGCCTCGTTCATGGCATGGACTTGTCGGTCAGCCTCGTGAGGATGGCGGGTATTGAGGCTTTGGGCCGCCCGGTTTCGGTATCGAGGACGTAGTAGACGCCCCACTTCTGGCGGAACTTGCGGAAGCGCGGTTTCATCGGGTTCGCATGTATTCTGCGAGGATGAAGCAGCGTCTTGGACCAGCGTTAGCTGGCAGTGGGACGGCCCGCACGTTTTTTGGCGGGGCACTGGCGGGGCGGTCTCGGTTATTGCAGAAACCGTTATAACCCGACCGGACATAGTCCACAACGTGTTGGTGAACAACCGGTTGGAGATGGAATCGAGGGTCGGAATCGAACCCTCGACCAGTTGTATGAAACCGCAGTCTCCTGTGACAGATCCTCGGTTGCGGTAAGATTTTCGTTCGACCTTTGCCTTCACGATCCGTTCCCAGATCTGAAGGCAAAATCCATCGCGGTGACCTCGACGACGCGGGAGCCGTCGCGGTGCATGCGGGAGGCGATGCGCACGTCCATGGCTTCCACTTGGGCGAGGCTCAGGTTCCCGGTGATGACGGTCCACCGACCTCCACGACAGCCAAGCACTGTGGTCAGTTTCTCGGCGGAGAAGCCGCTTGGGTCACGTTCGGCACCGATGTCGTCGATCACCAGGTAGGGCCAGCGCTTCATGTCGTTGTACTGGCCATAGGACTCCCCACCACGGAGCTGATCCACGAAGTCCGGCCAATGGATGAAGACTGGCGTGTAGGCGCACCGTTCGGGATTCCATGGGCAGCGCCGCTTGATCTCCGCCCATAGGGCCTTCGCGGAATGCGTCTTACCCGTTCCTGATGCCCCAAGTGTAACGGCGCGGGGAATCTCGTGGGGGTGAGGGCCTGACGGTGGCGAATTCGTCCGTGGGCGAAGCTCCGTGGCCCCGTGGATAATGCGGGATTACTCTCCCGGGCGCAGTCTGGTTTTTCCTCTCGATCCAAATTCGCAGCGACAGTTTCACCGGTGAACGGCCCGACTGTCCCGGACGATGTGGCCGCCGGCTCCATCGCCACGGGGCCTACTTTCGGTATGGCGTCCTCCTGGGCACCAAAAGCTTTGCAGTGCAGCGATACCTTTGCCGACCGTGCGGCTTGACGATCTCCGTGCTTCCCGCCGATTGGCTCCCTTACCGGCCTCTGCGCACCGATCGATTCCAAGCCCACGCCGATCGTCAGGCGGGGGTGGGTCAGGGACCCGATCCCCCGCCTGACAAGCTCGAAGCAGGTTGCCTGCGTCGAGCCTGGAAGCGCCTGCGGACCAGAGTTGGGATCTAGAAAAACGCCTTTGGTCCGCTCGTGCCGGTCAGCTTCGCCTCCGCCGAAGCACTCTGGTTGGGAATGCGACAGGCCAAGGTAACGCTGGCTGCCATCCTCGGCTTCCTCGCCTCGACGCACAAGATCAGCCTGCTCGGCGACTACCGGTGCCTGCGACTTCCGGGAATATCTCCCACGCCGCAATCACTTTAAGTCCGTGGCCTGAGGCCCCTTGGAACCTCCTTCCACGATCCCACACAACCGTGTTGTTCCCGGATGCGGGCGGATCAGGGAACGCTTGCGGTGATGAATCCAAGCTCGCCTCAACCCGGCTCCGAAGCCGTCGCGCTCCACCGCTATGCCCTGCTCACCAAGCTCCAGGACCTCCTCCACCAGCGACTGCCTCTCCCGCCGGCGCTGGAGACGGTCGCCGCCGCCCCAAGCACTGGCCCGGACGGTTTGGAGTTCAACGTCGCCAAGCGCACCCTCGAAGATTGGTGGTACGCCTACAAGAAAGGCGGCTTCGCCGCTCTCCATCCCAAAAGCCGTTGCGATCGGGGACAACCCCGCTCACTCACCGAAATCCAGCAGCGCTTCGTCCTCGACCAGGTTCGCGCCCATCTCGCTCTTCCCATCAAGGTTCTCTACCGCCATTGGAAACAGAGCGATCCCTCCCTGCCCGGACTTAGTTCCATCTACCGCTGGCTCGAACGCCACGATCTTCACCACAAGGCACGCCGCTACCAGATGCGCCAGTCCATCAGTGGTCCCACCAAGGCGTTCGAACTTCCCGTCGTCAACGACCTCTGGATGGTCGACTTCTCCCCGGGCCCCTTCCTGACGATCCCCGGTCGCGTCAAGGCCGTCCCAATCCATCTCTGCGCCATCATCGACGATCACTCCCGTCTGATCACCGCGGCCCTCTATCACCCCAGGGCCGACACCCAGAGTTTTCATTTCACCCTCAAGGATGCCCTGCGCCGCCGGGGTCTCCCCCGCGCCATCTACACCGATCAGGGTGGTCCCTTC
>Ga0209181_10001796_pt1 | contig 36406 bp, 35 predicted proteins | sample MAT05_FD_187208 | JGI IMG/M metagenome (GOLD analysis project Ga0209181, IMG submission 187208) | Freshwater microbial communities from Lake Fryxell liftoff mats and glacier meltwater in Antarctica - MAT-05 (SPAdes) (version 2) | ecosystem: Environmental > Aquatic > Freshwater > Ice > Liftoff... | reverse complement strand
GCAAGGGGGCTGTGACGATGCGCTGGGCGAGATCGCGGTTCAGACGCGAGGGCGCGGCGCCAGTCGCCGGGAGGTCGATGTTCAGCCGCACGCCGTCGGCGGCATCCAGTCGGCCTTCCAGCACGCGGACCGTGATGACGCCGTCGGTCACGTCCTGCGGTGGCAACACGGCACGGGCCAGAAAGTAGCCCTGCTCGCGGTACAGCGCGGTGATGCGCTGCACGACTTCCCGCAATTCATCCAGACTCAGCGACTGCCCTTCGGCGGACTTCAGCAAGCCAAGCAGGCGGTCTACAGGAAAGACCAGACCGGTGCCTTCGACTTGTATGCGCCGAACGAGCACCCGCGCGCCGTTGTCCGCTGTCGTGCCTGCCTCCGGCACAGTGCGCAAAACGGGCACGGTCTGCGCGGCGGCGGGTGGCGCGGTCGAACTGCGCTGCTGTTGCTGCAGCAGCGAGCCAGCGTCCACGGGCGGCTCCACCGCAACGCACAAGGCAGGCCACAGCAGGCCGATACACAGCCAGCGACAGAGATTGAAGAGTTTTTGCATTCCCGGTGCCTTTGCAACAGCTACAACGCGAAGCCGGGTCCAGGAACCCAGCACTAGTCAGCTTCATTACAAGGCGTCAGGATCGGCACGAAGCGCCGAGAAAAGGGTGTTTCCCAACTCAGTTGCTGGTCTGAGCGACGCCAGCTTGGCGGACGGGGTTCTTCCGGAATTCTGGGCGGTTTGCGATCATCCCCAGTTATCCGCAAGCGGTTCTCCGCCGCGTGGGTTGGTGTGTTCGTCGCAAGCGCTGATCCCCGGCAGCCGTAGGCTGGTTTGCGCTTGAGCAGGCGGCGTTCTCGCACTGGAACGTCATGGCCCTGCACGCTGGGTGATGGGCTGTAGTTTCAGCAGTGCGCCACCGCCTCGCATCAGCTTTTTCCGGACGTTCTCCTCGTGGTTACAGGCGCGGTCTTTGTCGACTTAGATGCTGTAAATGAGTTCGCCGCCGTAGTCAGGCGAGACACCCCGAAGCCGCCGTTCGTGAAGGTCAGGTTATGGCCGAAACCGGCCGACCACAATTCGCCCGGATCCATACGATCAGCCGACCCCTCAGAGCCGCAGAGAGACGTTCAAAACCGCCGGCCCGCAGAGAAGCGCCAAGCATCCCGAGCCGAGAAGTTCTGTCTGGGGTCATGCGCCAGCCGGGCGAACCAGAGCTTGCCGTCCAGGCCCAGGGTCCAGCCCCAGGTGTTGACCGGGCCGGTGTCGCCCAGGCCTTGTTTGTGCAGCAGGTCGGCTGTCAGCCGCAAAGAATCTGCCAGCGGCCAGCGCAGCGTCAGGTGCTGGTGCTGCTGGCCGGTGCCGAGCCGGTCATCGGCGATCACCAGCACCTGCAATTGCCGCCCGCCAGCGCCCTGCCAGCCCAGCGACGCGCTGACCGCGTCGTTGGGGTCGAAATTGAGGTTGGCATAGGGCCGCAGGTTGGTGCGGCCGATGCCGAGCTGGGCATAAAACGGCGCGCCCACCTGGACCACCAAACTGCCGCCGACAAAGCCGCCGCTGGCCAATTGCAGCGAGGGCTGCAACTGTACCGGCAGCACCGGGTCGTCGCGCAAGACCCACTGGTCGTCGTAGCCGGCCCGTACCTCGCGTCCACATACTCGGTCCTGGTAGACGCCCAGCCACAGGTTGCGGCCGTCGCGGCGCCAGCGCAGGTTCAGGTCGGTGCCGACAAGACCGGTGCTGCTGCCGGACATGTGGTAACGGCCCAGCGTGAGTTTGAACTCGCCGGGATCAGCGGCAGTGCCGACGGCCGGTTGGGTGGACAGGCTCGCCGCCGGGTCAGGCGCCTGATCGGTGGGCCGCGCAGCGGCACGGGTGACTCCGGCCAGCCCAAGCGTAAGACCCAGCAACAGGGCCAGCAACCGCCCTGACCGGCGTTGCGCCTGGCTCGTGCGGTCGATCCGTCCTGCGCGTCATCGGGTGCGGCAAGACTGCCCTGCCCAACCGGCGGGTCCTTGCGCGCCGCCCAGGCATAGAGCGTGGGCAGCACCAGCAGCGTCAGCAGCGTGGCCGATACCAGACCGCCGATCACCACCACCGCCAGCGGGCGCTGGGTCTCGGCGCCGATGGCGTGGCTCAGCGCCATCGGCAGCAGGCCCAGCATTGCCAGCAGCGCCGTCATCAGCACCGTGCGCAGCCGCGTCAGGCTGCCCTCCATCACCGCCTCGTTGACCGCCATGCCACCCTCACGCAATTGGTTGTAGTAGGTGACCATCACCACCCCGTTGAGCACCGCCTGGCCAAACAGCGCGATGAAGCCGATCGCCGCCGACACCGACAGCGGGATGCCGGTCAGCGCCAGCGCGACGATGCCGCCGATCATCGCAAACGGGATGTTGGCAATGATCAGCAGCGCGCTGCGGAAGCTGTTGAAGGCGTCGAACAGCAGCAAGAAGATCACCAGGATCGACAGCGGCACGACCCAGGACAGGCGCTTCATCGCGCGCTGCTGGTTCTCGAACTCGCCCGACCAGATCACCTCGTAGCCGTTGGGCAATTTGAGGTCCCGTGCTGCGGCGGCCTGCAGGTCGGCCACCACCGAGCCCATATCGCGGTCGCGGATGAAGATGCCCACCGCCGCCACACGCTGGCCGTTTTCTCGGGCGATGTTCATCGCGCCGCTGGTCTGGCTGATCTGCGCCAGCTGGCCCAACGGCAGCTGGGCGCCAGACGGCGTGCCAACGAGCAATTTGGGCAGCGCATCCAGCGTGCGCAGCTTGGCGGCCAGCCGCACCACCACCGAGAAATGGCGCTCACCCTCCCACAACTCGCTCGTCGTCTTGCCGGCCACCGCTGTCTCGATCGCGTCCTGGATGTCGCCGATGTTCAGACCAAAGCGTGCCGCAGCGTCTCGGTCGATGTCGATGCGCAATTGCGGCAGCTGGCCGTCTCGGTCGATGAAAGCGCGGGTCACGCCCGGCGTGGCGCGCGCCAGCGTCACCACCTTGTTGGCCAGTTTGCCCAGCTCGGTCAGGTCGTCGCCCTTGACCTTGACGACGATTTGGCCGTCGATCTGCGAGATGCTCTCCAATGCGTTGTCGCGGATCGGCTGCGAAAACGACACGTCGATGCCGGGCAGCTTGGCGCAGGCAGCGTCCATCGCGTCGATGATCTGCCGTTTGCTGGTACCGGGCCGCCATTGCTCCTCGGGCTTGATCTCCACAAAGGCCTCGAAGCCGTTGAATATCTTGGGGTCGGTGCCGTCGTCCGGCCGGCCGACCTTGCTGACCACCGTCACCACCTCGGGCACCGTGCGCAGTTGGGTGCGCAGTCGTGACGCGGTCTGCTTGGCCTCCTCGGGCGAGACCGAGGGCGGCAGCGTGGCATTGACCCAGATCGTGCCCTCATCCAACTCGGGCAAAAACTCCGAGCCCAGGGTGCTGGGCGAGCGGGTGGTGCTGTGGCCGCTGGGCGAGGCCGGCAGCGTCGGCCTGGGTCTGAACCGGATCTGCAAGCGTGAAGGGCTGTGGGCCCTGAGTCTGTGCACCCGCGACGGTCTGCAGGTCTGCCAGCTCAGTTTTTCGTTCTTGCAACGGGACCGCCTGATGATCGGCTCGGTGCAAGGTGCGGCGGCACAGGACGACAGGGCAATGCAAGCCGTACGTGACCTGACCCACGCGGCCGAGGGGCTGCGGCCACCGTTTTTGCTGGTCGAAGTGTTGCGTGCGCTGTGCCAGCGGCAGGCCACCGCAATGCTCGGCGTGGATCCGCAGCACCATGTCAAGAAACGCTGGCACCAACGGGTGTTGACCGTGTCGTTCGACTACTGCGGCTTCTGGACGGCCCTGGGCGGGCAGCGTGGCCTCAACGGCATGTGGGCACTGCCCGCCCAGCGCCCGGCTCGTGCGGTGGACGGGGTGCCCAGCAAACGCCGGGCGCAGCACAGGCGCAAGCTCGCCATGCTGGCCGCAATGCCGGATCAACTGCATGCCCTGCTGCCGCCAGCTGTACGTTGACCCCAAAACCGGCGCGTGCCTGCAAAGGCGCCAGCCCACCGGCCACGGGGTGGCCCCGAGCCGCAACCCAAGCCGGTTCAGCGCGATTCGATCACGTCCGCCCCCTTGGGCGGCACAAAGCGGAAGGTCTCGTCCGCCAGCTTGGGGTTGATCTCGACCGCGCTGAACTGCAGCAGCGAGCGCTGGCCAAAGGCATCGACGATCTCCAGCGCGGCCAGAGTCTTGCCGCGAAAGCCGATACGCAAGGTCTGCACCGTCGCGCCCTCCTTTTGCCGCGGTGTGGCCTGCACCCAGTCCAGGCCATCCTTGAGCGGGGCGTCCTTGAGCGGGGCGTTCACGAGTTCAAAATCCTTGTCCATCGCGCCGCCCGCCAGCAGCGACGCTGGCGTGGCGCCGAGTGCCGCAGACATCGCGCGCACCGTGACCTGGTTCAGGTCCAGGTCGTAAAGCCAGACCTTGTGGCCGTCGGCCACGATCTGCTGCTCAAACGGCTTGGCATAGCTGAAGCGGAAGCGGTCGGGCCGCGCAAACTCGAAGCTGCCGCTGGAGGTTTTTTTCTTCAGCCCGTCGGGCGCGCTCACCGTTTGGCTGAAGTTGGCGCGGCCGGTCTTGGCGTCGCGGGTGAAATCACGCAGCGACTCCAGCGGATCGGCCTGCACGGCGCCAGCCATCAACGACAGCGCCACCACCAGCCCTGACGGGGCCATCTTGAACAGCTTCATGGGTTGTGCTTACTCATCACGTTTGGGCACCAGCAGATCGCGGTTGCCACTGGTCGACAGGGCCGAGACCAGGCCCGACTTTTCCATCTGCTCCAACAGCCGCGCGGCGCGGTTGTAGCCGATGCGCAGGTGGCGCTGTACCAGCGAGATCGAGGCCTTCTTGTTCTGCAGCACGATGGCCACGGCCTGGTCGTACATCGGGTCGGCTTCAGCATCGCCGCCGCTGGCGCCCGCACCACCACCACCGCCGGGCCCGCCGTCGCCATCACCGTCCAGCGTGCCGCCTTCCAGGATGCCCTCGATGTAGTTGGGCGCGCCCTGGCTCTTGAGGTACTCGACCACCCGGTGCACCTCGTCGTCGGAGACAAACGCGCCGTGCACCCGCACCGGCACACCGCCGCCCGGCTGCAAAAAAAGCATGTCGCCCTGGCCCAGCAGCGCCTCGGCGCCCATCTGGTCGAGGATGGTGCGGCTGTCAATCTTGCTGCTGACCTGGAACGACAACCGGGTCGGGATGTTGGCCTTGATCAGGCCGGTGATCACGTCCACGCTGGGGCGTTGTGTTGCCAGGATCAAATGGATGCCGGCAGCGCGGGCCTTTTGCGCCAGCCGGGCGATCAGCTCCTCGATCTTCTTGCCGATGACCATCATCAGGTCGGCCAGCTCGTCGATCACGATCACCACAAACGGCAACCGGTCCAGCGGCTCGGGCTGATCGGGTGTCAGGCTGAAAGGGTTGGGGATCAGCTCCTCGCGTGCCTTGGCATCGTCGATGCGCTTGTTGTAGCCGGCCAGGTTGCGCACGCCCAGCTTGCTCATCAGCTTGTAGCGCCGCTCCATCTCGCCGACACACCAGTTCAGCGCGTTGGCGGCCTGCTTCATGTCGGTCACCACCGGGCACAACAGGTGCGGAATGCCCTCGTAGACGCTCATCTCCAGCATCTTCGGGTCGATCAGGATCAGCCGCACATCACGCGCCTCGGCCTTGTAGAGCAGGCTCAGGATCATCGCGTTGATGCCGACTGATTTGCCCGAGCCGGTGGTGCCAGCCACCAGGCAGTGCGGCATCTTGGCCAGGTCGGCCACCATCGGCGCGCCGATGATGTCCTTGCCCAGGCCCATCGTCAGCTGCGACGACGCGTCATGGTAAATCTGCGAGCCCAGGATCTCGGCAAGCCGGATCATCTGCCTTTTTGCATTGGGCAATTCGAGGGCCATCGTGGTCTTGCCCGGGATGATCTCGACCACCCGGATGCTGACCAGGGACAGCGAGCGCGCCAGATCCTTGGCCAGGTTCACCACCTGCGCGCCCTTGACGCCGGTGGCAGGCTCGATCTCGTAACGCGTGATCACCGGGCCGGGCGATGCCGCCACCACCCGCACCTCGACGCCGAAGTCGCGCAGCTTCTTCTCGATCAGGCGGGACGTCATCTCGACCGACTCGGGTGTGACCGAATCGACCCGCTGCGTGGGTGCAGCGTCCAGCAGATCGACCTGCGGCAGCTTGGTGTCGTGCAACTCCTGGAACAGCGGCTTTTGCCGCTCGCGGGCCACGCGTGTGCTCTTGGGCACCTCGACCATCGCCTCTTCGATGATGATCGGTACATGGTCCAGGACCTCGGCGCGGTCGTCTTCGACCCCCTGCTCACGCTCGCGCGTCAGCACCTCGGCAATGCGCCGGTCCTCCTTGACCTCGCGCGCCACCGCCTGGCGCTGCCACAGGCTCTCGATACGCTGGCCCAGGCCGTCGGCCACCCGCGCCCAGGAGAATCGCAGCGCCAGCGACAGGCCCAGCACGCCGGCGGCGATCCACAGCACGCCCGACCCGGCAAAACCCAGCCATTTCATCGACAGCCCGCCAGCCACCGCGCCGAGCACGCCGCCAGCCTGGCCACCGGGCAGGGCGCCATCCAGGCGGTAAAGCCGGGTCCATTCCAGCCCGCAGCTGGCGGTCATCAGCAGGGCCAGACCGGCCCAGAAGATCCAGCGCGGCATCGGTGCGGCATCGCCAGCGGCGGTATCCTGCGCCGGGCCACGCAACCACAGCGCCAAGGTGGCCAACCAGTCGCGCAGCGCCACCAGCATCAGCAGCCAGGCTGAATAGCCAAACAGGAACAGCGCCAGGTCGGACGCCCAGGCGCCCATCAAACCGGCCTTGTTGGCAACCGGGCCGCCCTGGCCCGAGGTGGAGAATCCTGGGTCAGCGGCGTGGTGCGTGACCAGCGCCAGCAGCATCAGCAGCCAGATCAGCCCGCCGCCCAGCAGCAGCGCCTGCTGGCGCCAGCGCCGCAATTCGGCCGACGGCGCGGCGCGGCGAGTGGGCGCTGCGGCAGTGCCATCGGCGCCCAGGGATCCCAGCGGAAATGTCATGCCGGGGATTGTGGCCCATCAAGACCGGGCTTGCCCCTGCCCCTGCCAGCGGCCAGGGCCAGCGCCCTTGGAGCGCTGGTGTGCCGGCAGAGCACCAGCCCGGCCAACCCGGGCATCGCGCCAGCCTTACTCAGGCTGCGGCGCGCGCTCCTTGATCAGCACCGAGCCGTTTTCCTGGGTCTCGATCACGCCGCGCTCCTCCAGGTCCTTCATCACCCGGCTGACCATCTCGCGCGAGGCGCCCACCACCTTGGCCATGTCCTGGCGCGAGACCTTGTTGCGGATGGTCTTGACGCCGTCGATCTCCTCGGACATCTCCAGCAGCGTGCGGGCGACCCGGCCGTAGACATCCAGCAAGGCCAGCGACTCGATCTGCCGGTCGGCATGGCGCAAGCGCCGCACCAGCCCACGCAGGATGGCGTAGGACAGCGAAGAGTTCTCGGGCAGGCAGCGCGCAAAGTCGGGCCGGCCCAGGATCAGCATGTCGGTCTGGATCTCGCAACGCACCGTGGCCGAATGGGCCTCGTTGTCGATCAGGCTCATCTCGCCGACATAGTCGCCCGACTCCAGCACCGCCAGGATCACCTCGCGGCCGCGGTTGTCCGACGTCAGCACCCGGGCGCGGCCGTTGAGCAGGATGAACAGCGCATTGCTCTTGCGGCCCTGCTCGACCACCAACTCGCCACGGCGAAACCGGCGCTTGACCACGCTGTCGGCAATTGCCTGCGCCTGGTCGTTGGTGAGCATCGAGAACAGCGGCACGCGCCGGATCAAATCGAGATTGGTCAACATGGACATGGTGGATTCCCTTCCGTCGGAGAGTGTGTTCTTGTCGCCGGCCTGCCCAACGCACGAGTAGACGGGGCAAATTGCCGTAATTCCGTGAGGAATGCCTATTGTGACGATTGACAGGCTTGCAGCAGTGGGTGTGCACCCCATGTGACAATTCCCGGATCAGCCGGGCAGCAGAGATTTTTTGCAGCCGGCTTCACCAATCGACGGGTCCACCATGCGCTCTCCCCCCCTCCACGCCCAGGTGCTGATCCTGGGGTCCGGCCCCGCCGGCTACACCGCTGCGGTCTACGCCGCCCGCGCCAACTTGAAGCCGGTGCTGGTCACCGGCATGGCCCAGGGCGGCCAGCTGATGACCACCACCGAGGTCGACAACTGGCCGGCCGACGTGATGGGCGTGCAGGGGCCAGAACTGATGGAGCGGTTTCTCAAGCACGCCGAGCGCTTCAACACCCAGATCGTGTTCGACCAGGTGCACACCGTCGACCTGACGCAGCGGCCGTTCAAGCTGCAAGGCGACAGCGGCGACTACACCTGCGATGCACTCGTCATCGCCACCGGCGCCAGCGCCAAGTACCTGGGGCTGCCGTCCGAAGAAGCCTTCATGGGCCGGGGCGTCAGCGGCTGCGCCACCTGCGACGGGTTTTTCTACAAGGGCGACACCGTGGCGGTGGTCGGCGGCGGCAACACCGCTGTCGAAGAAGCGCTGTACCTGTCCAACATCGCCAGCACGGTGCACTTGGTGCACCGGCGCGACAAGTTCCGCGCCGAGCCGATCCTGATCGACAAGGTGCACGAAAAAGTCGCCGCCGGCAAGATCGTGCTGCACCTGTTCAACACCCTGGACGAGGTGCTGGGCGACGCCAGCGGCGTGACCGGCGTGCGGCTCAAGAGCACCAGCACCGGCGCAACCGTTGACCTGCCGCTCAAGGGCTGTTTCATTGCCATCGGCCACCAGCCCAATACCGACATCTTCAAGGGCCAACTGGAGATGAAAGACGGCTACATCATCACCCGCACCGGGCTGAACGGCTTTGCCACCATGACCAGCGTGCCCGGCGTGTTTGCCGCCGGCGATGTTCAGGACCATGTCTACCGCCAGGCCATCACCTCGGCCGGCACCGGCTGCATGGCTGCGCTGGATGCGCAGCGCTTTCTCGAACAGCAAAGTTGATCTGCCGGGCCAGATGCGTTTCTGGCTATAATCATGGTCTTTGCCGAGAGCGGCCGTTGAATCCACCCTGAAGGTCAACCCTTCAGGACCGAGGCAGCGAGAGCGCTCAAGGCCGTGAGGGCTGCTGGACAGGGTCACACGTAAAAGCCTCAAACAGGCAGCTATTCAAGGCGGTGCAGGCCCGGGCGTACACACAAAAAGTACACCAGGACTTGTGGCCCCCCTGCGCTGGTTGCCGTGCCTGCAACAGTCAAGATTTTCGGAGAAGCGTCATGGCACGCGTCTGTCAAGTCACGGGCAAGCGCCCGATGGTGGGAAACAACGTTTCTCACGCCAACAACAAGACCAAGCGTCGTTGGTTGCCCAACCTGCAATACCGCCGCTTCTGGGTCGAGAGCGAAAACCGTTGGGTGCGCCTGCGCATCACCAACGCCGCATTGCGCCTGATCGACAAGGTCGGCATCGACCAGATCGTGGCCGATCTGCGCGCCAAGCACGCGCTCTGATCGATCTCCCTAGACACCCGAAAATCCGGAGCACACCATGGCATCCAAAGGCGGACGTGAAAAGATCAAGCTGGAATCCTCTGCAGGGACCGGCCATTTCTACACCACCAGCAAGAACAAGAAGACCACGCCGGGCAAGCTCGAATTCATGAAGTTCGACCCAAAAGCCCGCAAGCACGTGTTGTACAAAGAAATCAAGCTGCGCTGATCGCAGCCGGGGCCAGCCCCGGTGTCGATCCCGGCTTCAAAAAAGCCCACCCTCACCCGGTGGGCTTTTTTCTGGGCGCCACTTTCTTGTCGGGTGCCGCCATGGGCAAGGCGCAGGCGGCTGGCCGTTCAGCAACGCCACCGGCGCCCCACCGGCGCCGGTCAATCGCTTGAATCCGGCACCGCGCCGGCCCACTGAAAGGCAGCGCGGGTCGCAAGCGTGAAAAAGGGCTCCTCGGAGCCCTTGCTGATCCACCGACCCGCCATGGCGGGCCGGCATTTGCAGTACACCAACTCAGGCGTGCGCTGCCCGCAGCTTGATCGAGAACTGCTCCAGCGCCTCGATACCGCTGCTCTCGGCCTTTTTGCACCAGGCCTGCAGGTCGCTCAAGAGCTGATCGGCCGAGACATTGGTGCGGGTCCAGAGCTGGCGCAGTTCTTCACGCATGGCCACCAGCTTGGCCAGCTTGGGGCTGCCCTGCACTGCACTGGCCAGTTGCGGCAGCACTTCGGCCGGGATCTTTTCGGCGTCGCGGTGCAGCCAGCGTTTGGCCAACTGCAACTCGCCCAGCTTGACCGTGTCCTGCGCCTTGGCCAGTTCGGCCGAGCAGGCGGCACGCAATTCGTTGGCGTATTTGGCCATCAACTCGTAGCGGTTGGCGATGATCGCCTCCAGCGTCTTGGCGTCGGCCTGCGACTTGACCTGCCCCAGCTTGAGCTGCGGCGCAGTCTTGCGCACCTTGGCCAGGCCCACCAGTTCCATCGCGCGGATGTAGCCCCAGCCGATGTCGAACTCGAAGGGCTTGACCGAGAACTTGGCCGAGGTGGGGTAGGTGTGGTGGTTGTTGTGCAACTCCTCGCCGCCGATCAGGACGCCCCAGGGCGAAACGTTGGTCGAGGCATCCGCTGCCTCGAAATTGCGGTAGCCCCAGTAGTGACCGATGCCGTTGATGATGCCGGTGGCCATCACCGGGATCCACAGCATCTGCACCGCCCAGACCGTCAGGCCGATGGCACCGAACAAGGCGATGTCGATGATCAGCATCAGGGCGACGCCTTGCCAACTGAAGCGGGTGTAGAGGTTGCGCTCGATCCAGTCGTCGGGGGTGCCGCGGCCGTATTTTTCGATTGTTTCCTTGACCTTGGACTCGGTGCGGTAAAGCTCGACACCGGTCAACAACAAGGCCTTGATGCCGCGGGTTTGCGGGCTGTGCGGGTCTTCGTCGGTCTCGCACTTGGCGTGGTGCTTGCGGTGCACCGCGACAAACTCCTTGGTGACCATGCCGGTCGTCAGCCAGAGCCAGAAACGGAAGAAGTGCGCAGGAACGGGATGCAGGTCCAGCGCCCGGTGCGCTTGCGCGCGGTGCAGGAAGACCGTCACGCCCAGGATGGTGAAGTGGGTCATGACCAAGGTCACGATCAGCACCTGCCACCCATTGGCGCTGGCCCACAGGCCGTGCGCCAACAGATCCAGCAATGACGAACCCAGCGAAGCAATCACACTCATCTTGACCCTTGACCGCCCCAAGAGAGGGCGAAACGCGAATTGTAGGTGACCAGACTCAACGCGAACGCGTGGAAATCGCGTGCGGAAGCCGTGTCAAACCAGAATATGCGGGCGCTTTGTGCTGACACAAGCGCTTGCGCCAGGGCTTTTCAGCGGCGTTGCCACACCGCAGCAAAAAAGCCGTCGGTGGCATGCCGGTGCGGCCACAGGCGCAGATAGCCGTTTTGAGTCAACTCCGCGGCACGCTCTACATGCGCCGCCTCCAGCGCGTCTTGCGCCGAGACTGGGATGAAGTCCGGGTGCGCGGCGCCAAAAGCCTCGGCCACCGCTTCGTTTTCGTCACGCAACAGGCTGCAGGTGGCGTAGACCAGCCGGCCACCCGACTTGAGCAGGCGAGCTGCGCTGTCGAGGATGGCGGTCTGCTTGACCTGCAACTCGGCCACCGCCTGCGGCGATTGGCGCCACTTCATGTCAGGGTTGCGCCGCAGCGTGCCCAGACCTGAACACGGCGCATCGACCAGCACCCGGTCGATCTTGCCGGACAGGCGCTTGACACGTTCATCCCGCTCGTGGGCGATCTGGGCCGGGTGCACGTTGGACAAGCCGCTGCGCGCCATGCGCGGCTTGAGCGCATCGAGCCGGTGACCCGAGGTATCGAAGGCGTAGAGCCGCCCGGTCGAGCGCATCGACGCGCCCAGCGCCAGCGTCTTGCCCCCGGCACCGGCGCAAAAATCGACCACCATTTCACCGCGCTTGGCGTCCAGCAGCACAGCCAGCAACTGGCTGCCCTCGTCTTGGACCTCGATGTCGCCACGCACAAAAGCGTCGATCTTTTGCAGTGCGGGCTTGCCCGGCACCCGGATGCCCCAGGGTGAAAACGGCGTGGGCGCGACCCGCAGGCCGGCCTGGTTCAGGATCGACAGGATGTCCTCGCGTTTGGCCTTGAGCACATTGACCCGCAGGTCCAGCGACGCCGGCTCGTTGAGCGCGGCCACCAGCGGCCAGAACTCGGCGTCACCCAGCTGGCTGCGCAGCGCGGACGCCAGCCAGTCGGGCAGGTTGTGGCGCAACTTCTCGGAGAAACCGGCCGGATCCACCGCCTGCACCTGGGACCGCCACTGCTGCTCATTGGGGCCGACGGCGCCCTTGAGCAGGTTGGCGTCGCCCGACCAGGCCAGGATCGCCAGACGGCGCTCCAGCGCACCGGTGCCACTTTGGGCCTGGTGCTGCAGCAGTGAGCGGCGACGCAGCACGGCATAAGCGGTCTCAGCCAGAGCGTGGCGCTCACGCGGGCCCAGGGTGCGGTGCTTGCGGAAAAAGCCGGAGACGATGCTGTCGGCGGGGGCGTCGAGCTTGAGCACGGCGCGCACCAGTTCGGTGGCCAGGTCAAGCAGAGCGGTAGGATGCATCCCCCGATTATCGCCGCCCGGCGGTTTTTGCCCGGCCAGGCGCCTTGCCGGCCCACTTGCCGACCCCCTGCGGGCCGATTGCCAAACGCCGATGAGCACTGATCTGCCGCCGCTGCCGCCCGCCCCCGCCGGCCGCTACCGCCACTACAAGGGCAACGTGTACGAGTTGGTCGGCGTGGTGCGGCACAGCGAGACGCTGGAGCCCCTGGTGCTGTACCGGCCGCTCTACGGCGATGGCGCGCTGTGGGTGCGGCCCTACGCGATGTTCTTCGAGAGCGTGAACATCGACGGCGTGGCGCAGCCGCGTTTTGCCCGGCTGGGTTGACCGCCGTTGCCTGAGAGCATCCCAGGCTCTGAGCGCTCAGCCGCAGAACAGCTGGGACACACCGCGCCGGTGGCGCACAACACCGTCGTCGCTCACCTGCAAATCACCGTCGACAAACCAGCGCACGGCCATCGGGTAGATCTGGTGCTCAAGCGCCAGCACGCGGGCTGACAAAAGCGCCGGCGTGTCGTCGGCCAGCACCGGCACGGTGGCCTGTGCCACGATGGGGCCATGATCCAGCGTGGGCGTAACAAAATGCACTGTGGCACCCGCCACCTTGCAGCCGGCCTCGATGGCGCGGCGGTGGGTGTGCAAACCGGCAAAAGCCGGCAGCAACGAAGGGTGGATATTGAGCAGACGACCGGCGTAGTGCGCCACAAAACCGTCGGTCAGGATGCGCATGAAGCCGGCCAGCACCACCAGGTCGGGCGCAAAACTGTCGATCAGCCGCGCCAGCTCGGCGTCGAAGGTCTCGCGGTCGGCAAACTGCCGGTGATCCAGCACGGCGGTCGTTATCCCATGCTGCTCGGCAAAGGCCAGCCCGTCGGCACCAGGCCGGTTGCTGAGCACGGCCACCACGCGGGCCGGCCAGGCCTCGTCGGCGCAGCGCTGCACGATGGCCTGCAGGTTGCTGCCGCGGCCGGAGATCAGGATCAGGATGCGTTTCATGGTGGGCGCGCAGTTTAGGGGCATGCGCCATGGAGCCCGGCGGCTGAGCCCGGCCCGTCCGCTCCGCCGCAGCAGGCACGGTCTGCGAGAATCGCCACCCTCTCTTGAAGGATGCTTCCATGCGACCCCGCGTACTCTCCGGCATGCGCCCGACCGGCGCCCTGCACCTCGGCCACTACCACGGCGCTCTCAAGAACTGGGTGCGGCTGCAGCACGAGTACGACTGCTTCTACTTCGTCGCCGACTGGCATGCGCTGACCACGCACTACGAGGAGCGCGAGGTCATCGAGAAGACGGTCTACGACATGGTGATCGACTGGCTGGCTGCCGGGATCGACCCCGAAAAGGCCACGATCTTCATCCAGAGCCGCCTGCCCGAGCATGCCGAGCTGTTCACGCTGCTGGCGATGGGCACGCCGCTGTCGTGGCTGGAGCGCATGCCGACCTACAAGGACCAGATCGACAAGCTCAAGGACCGGGATCTCGCGACCTACGGCTTTCTCGGCTACCCGCTGCTGCAGGCGGCCGACATCCTGATCTACAAGGCGTCATTCGTGCCGGTGGGCGAGGACCAGGCGCCGCACGTCGAGATCACCCGCGAGGTGGCGCGCCGCTTCAACCACCTCTACGGCCGCGCCGCCAACCATGACCAGCAAGTGGCCGCCGCGCTGGCCAAGCTGAGCAAGGACGATGCGCGCACCATCGAGAAGCAACGAAAGTCCTACGGCCAGGACGGCTCGGCCGAAGCGCTGGGCCGTGGTGAATCGGTGGTGCGCAAGGCACGCGACACGGCAACGCTGGACAACGACGATACCGAGCTGCTGCTGGGGCACCTGAAAGGCAGCGGCAAGAGCGTGCTGACCGAGCCGGCCGTGCTGCTGACCGAGACCAGCAAACTGCCCGGGCTGGACGGCGACAAGATGAGCAAGAGCCGCGGCAACACGATTGCGATGCGTGAAGAACCGGCGGTGGTGACCACCAAGGTGCGGCGCATGCCCACCGACCCGCAGCGGGTGCGCCGCACCGACCCGGGTGACCCGTCGCGCTGCCCGGTATGGCAGTTCCACCTTGTCTACTCGGACGCGCCGACGCAGGACTGGGTCAAACAAGGCTGCACCACCGCCGGCATCGGCTGCCTGGACTGCAAGCAGCCGGTGATCGATGCCATCCTGCGCGAGCAGCAGCCCTGGCGCGAGCGCGCCGAGACCTACCTCACCAACCCCAAGCAGATCCACTGGATCGTCGAGATGGGCACCGAGCGCGCCCGCACCGTGGCACGCCAGACGATGAAGGACGTGCGCGAGGCGATGGGGTTGAACTACTGACCGGCTCAATTGCCGACCGGCCAAACTGCTGGCGCCAGCCGGGCAGGGGCGTCCGGTTCAAGCCAGCGGCAACAAGGCAGACGCGCCGAAGTCGCCGCCGTACACCGCGACCCGGTTTCGCCCCGCACGTTTGGCCTCGTACAGGGCCTGGTCGGCGTAACCGTACAGCCGGTCGCCCGACACCCGCGACTGCGGGTCGGTAACGGCCAGTCCGGCCGAGACGGTCACGCTGACCGGCCGGCCCTCCGCACCGGAAAAAACCAGGGCCTCGACAGCGCGGCGGATGTCCTCGACCAGCCAGCGGGCGCCGGCCGCATCGGTGTCGGGCAGCATCAGGCCGAACTCTTCGCCGCCGGTGCGGCCAAACACATCAGAGGCCCGCAGCCGGCCCCGCACCGTGTCGGCAAATCCGCGCAACACCTTATCGCCAGTGCGGTGGCCGTGCTGGTCGTTGACTTGCTTGAAGTGGTCCAGGTCCAGCAGCACAAAGGCCACGACTGACCCGGCGCGGCGGGCACGCAGCAGTTCATGCTCCAGCAGCGTGTCGGTGGTGATGCGGTTCCAGCAGCCCGTCAGGCCGTCGTGCGTGGCCATCTCCTCCATCTGCCCGGCCACCCGCTCGAAAACCGCCAGCACAAAGCCGAAACCGGCCGCAATCAGGCAGATGAAGGCCATCAGGAAGGTCAGGCCTTGGCCCAGGCTGGCCTGCAACAGGTCGGTGTAGTCGTCCGGCGTGAGCCAGGCGTGCACCGCGCGCAGCAAGAAGGCCAGCGCAGCAGCCGCCATCGACAGCGCAACCGCCCGCAGCGAGCGCTCGGCGCGCCAGCCGTGGCGGGCAATGACCCAGACCGCCGGCACGATGAGGGCGGCGTAAATCAGCGACAACACCGCGGTGCGGCGGTTCAGCGGCAGGTCCAGCATCAGCACCAACGCCACCCAGACCAGGGGCTGCAGCGCCCAAATAGCCCGGGGCGCCGGTCGGTCCAGCAGCAACAGCCAAATGGCTTGCACGTAGGCGACGATGCCCAGGCACAGCAAGGCGTTGCCAAGCACGATGGACACCTCGAGCCACAGCACCTTGCGTGCCACCAGGCACAGCAGGCCTGCCAGGAAGGCCCAGCTGCCCAGGTTCCAGCGCCGCAATTCGGGCCGGGCGCGCACGCCCTGTTGCGAGATCCCCAGCTGCAGCGTCAGCAGCAGGAAGCCCAGCATCAGGGCCAACATCAGGGTGGGCAGGTGCAGCGTCACGGCAGGTTCAGGTCGGCTGGCCAGTATGCAGGGCGCAACGGGCGCCTATGGCCGCCGTCGCTGCGGCCGGTCTGGTTGTGCGGCAGCAACCTGCTGGCGACCACCCAGCCGGGTTGGGGCGGGTCGGCTGGGCCATGCCAGCCCCAAAATGCGCCCGCCTCGGCGCACAAGGTCCGTCGCTCAGGCCTGCAGCAAAGGCAGCAAGCCGCCACTGCGGTCGAGCGCGATCAACTCGTCACAGCCGCCGACATGGGTCTCGCCGATGAAGATCTGCGGCACGGTGCGGCGGCCGGTCAGCGCGATCATGTGCTCACGCTGCGCTGGGTCGAGGTCGATGCGCACCTCGTCGATCAGGTCCACGCCGCGCTGCTTGAGCAAGGCCTTGGCCCGCAAACAGTAGGGGCAGACCTGGGTGGTGTACATGCGGACAGCGGTCATGGCATCAGGGCGTCAAAAACTCAGAGCCGCTGATTGTCTCCGCACCCGCTTGACCTTGCAGCGCTGCTGGCATGACCCGGTCGGCACGACCGGCTGCGGCCGGCTTTCACGCAGTGCTTTTGTCTACCGGCAACCCGGCTTCGCGCCAGGCCGCCAGGCCGCCGGTCACGACCGTGGCCTTGTCGTAGCCGGCCTTGCGCAACAGCCCCGCAGCCCGGCCCGCGCGTGCGCCGCTGGCACACATCAGGACCAGCGGCAGGGTCTTGTTGGTCGGCAACGACTTCGAGCTGTCAAGCGAGCCCAGCGGGATGTTGCGGGCGCCAACCGCGTGGCCAGCGGCGTACTCGGCGGGCTCGCAGACGTCGATCAACACGCCCTTCTCGCGGTTGATCAGGCGCACCGCCTCGGCGGCGCCGACACCGCCACCGGCGGACTTCTGGTAGGTCTGCCAGAACAGCAGGCCGCCGGAGACCGCGGCAAGCAGGATGAGCGGCCAATTTTCGAGGATGAACTTCACGGAGGGTGGCCTGGGGCTTGAAAGGAACCCCGATTATAGAATTCAAGCCTGTGCCGCCGGATGCGGACGGAACACCCGCCGCCGACCCTGCCCTGACCTCCGCCCGCCCAGCGGGCCGGCACACCTACCCACAACCAGCCGCCCCCACCACCATGTACAAGCTCGTGCTGATCCGCCACGGCGAATCGACCTGGAACCTCGAAAACCGCTTTACCGGCTGGACCGACGTGCCGCTCACCGCCACCGGCGTGGCCCAGGCCCAGCAGGCCGGCGTGTTGCTGCGCGAGGCCGGCTTCGAGTTCGACGTGGCCTACACCTCGGTGCTCAAGCGGGCGATCTGGACGCTGTGGCACACGCTCGACCAGATGGACCGCACCTGGCTGCCTGTGGTCAACGACTGGCGCTTGAACGAGCGCCACTACGGCGCGCTGCAAGGCCTGAACAAGGCCGACATGGCCAAACAGTTTGGCGATGAGCAGGTGCTGGTGTGGCGCCGCAGCTACGACACGCCGCCGCCCGCGCTGGCGCCGGGCGATGCGCGCAGCGAACGCAGCGACCTGCGCTACGCCCGCCTGGCGCCCGGCCAGGTGCCGCTGACCGAGTGCCTCAAAGACACCGTGGCGCGGGTGATGCCGTGCTGGAACGAGCGGCTGGCCCCCGCCATCCGCAGCGGCCAACGCCTGGTGATCGCCGCCCACGGCAACTCGATCCGCGCGCTGGTCAAGTACCTGGACGGCATTGCCGACGCCGACATCGTCGGGGTCAACATCCCCAACGGCATCCCGCTGGTTTATGAGTTGGACGCCGACTTGAAGCCGATCGGCCGCCGCTATCTCGGCGACCCTGAAGCCGCGGCCCGCGCTGCGGCGGCGGTGGCCAACCAGGGCAAGGCCTGAGCCAGGCGGGCGCGCCAGGGCGCCTGGCTGAAGACGCGGGCGGCAGATGCCGGGCGCGGCAATTGGCCGCCCTGCCTGCGACACCGTCAAAGGCCTGAACGCCGCCAGCGCGCGGTGACCGGTCAGACCGCGCCGGGGAACCCGCTGCGCAGGGGGCGGGACAGGCGGCGCAGACTGGCGGGTTTTGGGGAAACCGGGAAACCTGAAACCAACCCGCTGTTGACTCCGACCCGCTCTGCCTGACGGGGCTTCTGGCGGGCAGCCAGCAGACCCGCGCCACAAAAGACAGACTCCAGCGTTTGACCGGCTGGAGTTCGGCATGACCATCGACCCTCGCTGCTGCGGCAGTGGCACCTGCATCGTGGATCCTGAGGGCCGCTGCTGGTGCGGCCAACTATGGGATGGCGAGAAAATGTGCAATCCGACGCCCGGGCCCCGGCTCCGGCAGGACACCGAACGCCAGCCCGAAAGCGACAGGGCGGCGCCGCAACAGGATGCAGAGATGAACCGAATCCGTTCAGTGAACGGCTTGCCAGCGGCATGGCCTGCGCCCGTGATGCGCCAGGGCTTTTGCACCGGCGTCGGGCGCCGGGGGCTGTCACTGGGGTTCGTTGTCACGGTGCTGAGCGCTTTGACGATGTCTTTGCCCGCCAGCGCGGCGGCAGTGACCGAGCCCGACGCCCGTGCAGTGCGCGCGGTCATCGAGGCCCAACTCCAGGCCCTCAGGGCAGGCAACGCAGAGCGCGCGTTTTCCTTCGCCTCGGCGGCCATCCGCGCGCAGTTCGGTGACGCCGCGAACTTCATGTCGATGGTGCAGGCGGGCTACCCCATGCTGGTGCAGCCAGCAGCCACGTCGTTTTTTGTGCCGACGTGGGCCGACGGCGCGGTGGTGCAGAAGGTGCACCTGAAGGACCGCTCTGGGCGCCTCTGGGTGGCCGCCTACCAGCTGCAGCTACAGGCCGACAGCACGTGGCGGATCAATGGCTGTGCGGTGATTCCAGATCCGGGCAACTCGTCCACCTGAGGCCTGCGTCTGGCTCTGGCGGCCCGCGGCCTCATGGCCGACCTCCGGTTTGCAGACCGCTTGGCGCGGCGGAAAAGTCCGGACGGCAGACCTATTTATTTGTATGATGACCTGATGAATTGCGCAGTTTACCGTCCACGTGTCCCCGCAGGCTGAGTCCCACACCGACGCAAAGCCGCTGGCAGCCGACCGCCTGTCCGACCGGCTGGCGGCCGACTTGCGCAGCCGCATCGACAGCGGCGCGTTGCAGCCCGGCCAGCGCCTGCCGACCGAGTTGGCGCTGGCGGCGCAGTACGGGGTCTCACGCACCGTTGTGCGTGAGGCGGTGAGCCGGCTGCGCTCGGGCGGGCTGCTGGTGGCGCGGCAAGGCTCGGGCGTATTTGTCGCCGCGCTGGATGCGGCGCGCCCGCTGGACTTTGATGCCGCCGTGCTCGCCAACCTGGACGCGGTGCTGGAGGTGGTGGAGGTGCGCCGCACGCTGGAGGCCGAGGTCGCCGCGCTGGCCGCGACCCGCGCCACACCGGCCCAGCGCAAGGCTATCCGACAGGCGCTGGCGCAGGTGGACGCCTCGGTGGCCTCGGGCAGCGCAGCGGTGGAGGAGGACCTGGCCTTTCACCGTGCCATTGCCGATGCCGCCGGCAATCCGCAGTTTCCGCGCCTGCTGCGTCACCTGGCGCAGTACCTGCGCGCCGCCATGACCGTCACCCGCCTCAACGAGTCGCTCAAAGCCGAGTATCGGGCGCAGGTGCGGCAAGAACACCGGGCCATCGTCGAGGCCATCCTGGCGCGGGATGCCGAAGCCGCCCGGGCCGCCGCCGCCGAGCACATGCGACAAGCCACCCGCCGGCTGCAAGACGCCGACGCCCCGATCCGCCAGCAGGCCAAAAGACCCACCAGATGACCACCACGGCTACCTCGCTGGGCGTGATCGGCCTCGGCTCGATGGGGCGCGGCGCGGCGCTCAGCGCGTTGCGGCGCGGCGTTCCCACCTGGGGCTTCGACCTCAACCCTGCGGCCTGCGCCACTGTTGCTGAGGCGGGTGGCTGCATTGCCGGCAGCGTGGCCGAGCTGGCCGGCCACTGCCAAGCGGTGCAGGTGCTGGTGGTCAACGCGGCGCAGACCGAGCAGGTGCTGTTTGGTGATGGCCATGATGACAGCGGCCTGGCCCAGCACCTGTTGCCCGGCTCGGTCGTCATCACCTCGGCCACGGTCGACCCGACGCTGCCGCCGCTGTGGGAGGCCCGGCTGGCCGAGCGCGGGCTGTGGCTGATCGATGCGCCCGTCTCGGGTGGCGCCGCCAAGGCCGCCAGCGGCGAGATGACGGTGATGGCCTCGGGCCGGCCCGAAGCCTTCGCTGCGGTGGGCGGGCTGCTGGACGCAGTGGCCGGCAAGGTGTACCGGCTTGGCGACCGCGCCGGGCTGGGGTCCACCGTCAAGATGGTCAACCAGCACCTGGCCGGGGTGCACATCGCCGCCGCCTGCGAGGCGATGGCGCTGGGCATCCGGGCGGGCGCCGACCCGGCGCAGCTCTACGAGGTGATCTGCAACGCCGCAGGCAACAGCTGGATGTTTGCCAACCGGGTGCCGCACATCCTGGCCGGCGACTACACGCCGCTGTCGTCGGTCAACATCTTCGTCAAGGACTTGGGCATCGTGCTGGACGCGGCGCGCAAGCTGGCCGTGCCCTTGCCGCTGGCCGCCGCCGCGCACCAGCTCTACCTGGGCACAGCGGGTGCCGGCCACGGCGCGGAGGACGACAGTGCGGTGATCAAGCTCTACGCCGCGATGACCGGCATCACGCTGCCGGCGCCGGCCGCTGACGCGCCGGAGGCCTCATGATCCTCGGCATCATCGCGGACGACTTCACCGGCGCCACCGATGTGGCCAGCATGCTGGTGCGCGGCGGGCTGCGCACGGTGCAGGTGATCGGCGTGCCCGTTGGCGACGCCGCGCCCGGGTTGGCGCAAGAACTGGCCCAGGCCGATGCGGTGGTGGTGGCCTTGAAGTCCCGCACCACGCCGGCTGCCGAGGCCGTGGCCGACTCGCTGGCCGCGCTGCACTGGCTGCAGGCGGCCGGCGCGCGGCAGTTCTACTTCAAGGTCTGCTCGACGTTTGACTCGACCCCCGCCGGCAATATCGGCCCGGTGGCCGAGGCGCTGCTGGCCGCGCTGGCCGCAGCCGAAAGCGCGCCGGGCAAGAGCCTGGGCCAGGGCCTGGTCTGCCCGGCGTTTCCGGAAAACGGTCGCACCGTGTTCCGCGGCCATTTGTTTGTCGGTGACGAGTTGCTGAGTGATTCGGGCATGCGCCATCACCCGCTCACGCCGATGAGCGATGCCAACCTGGTCCGCGTGATGCAAGCCCAGTGCAGCGGCCGGGTCGGCCTGCTGCGCCACGACACGGTGGCACGCGGCCCTGCGGCCATCCGCGACCGCCTGGCCGCGCTGCAGGCGGAGGGCTGCCGCTGGGTGGTCGCCGACGCGGTGGACAACGCCGATTTGCAGCGCCTGGCCGACGGCGCCGCGCACTTGCCATTGTGGGTAGCAGGATCGGGCCTGGCGCTGGGCTTGCCGGCAGTGCTGGCCGGGCGCGGCTGGGTCCGGCTCGACGCCGCCGCCGCCCAGCTCGATATCCTGACCGGCCGGTCCGCCGTGCTGGCCGGCTCGTGCTCACAGGCCACCCAGGCCCAGGTCGCACATTGGACCGCCGCCGGCCGGCCGGCCTGGCAAATCGACCCGGCTGCGGTCGCGCGGGGTGAGCCTTTGGCCGAGCAGGCCCTGGCCTGGGCCGCCCACCAGACCGACATACCGCTGTTCTACGCCACCACCGATGCCGCCACCCTGGCCGCCACCCAGGCCGCGCTAGGAGTGGCCCGTGCTGGTGCGCTGGTGGAACAGCTGCTGGCGCAAATTGCCCAGGGCCTGGTGTTGGCCGGCACCCAGCGCCTGGTGGTTGCCGGCGGTGAAAGCTCGGGCGCGGTGGTGCAGGCCCTGGGTGTGGACACACTTCGCATTGGTGCGGCCATCTGCCCGGGGGTGCCCTGGACCCAGGCGGTGCGGGCGCCCGGCCAGCCGGCGCTGCAGCTCGCCCTCAAAAGCGGTAATTTTGGCGGCGCCGACTTTTTCAGCCAGGCACTGGGCGCAGCATGACGAGCGCCAGGCCAACCGCCATGGACACCACCGACTTGCGCGCCGAGATCTGCCGCGTCGGCCGCTCGCTGTTCGAGCGCGGCTACCTGCATGCCACCGCCGGCAACATCAGCGTGCGGCTGGCTGAGGGCGCCGGCTACCTGATCACGCCCACCGACGCCTGCCTGGGCGCGCTCGACCCCGACCGGCTGGCCCTGGTGACTGACGCCGGCACCCAACTCAGCGGTGATCGGGCCAGCAAGACGCTGGCGCTGCACCGCCGCATCTACGCCACTGCGCCTGAGGCCATGTGCGTGATCCACAGCCACAGCACGCCGCTGGTGGCCTTGACGCTGGCCGGTGTATGGACACCCGAGGCCGTCCTGCCGCCGATCACGCCCTACTTTGTGATGAAAGTGGGCCAGGTGCCGCTGCTGCCCTACCACCGGCCCGGTGACCCTGCCGTGGCTGAGCTTGTGGCCACGGCCATCGTCCAGGCCCGCCGACGCGGCGCCACCCTGCGCGCGGTGCTGCTGGACCGGCTGGGCCCCAATGTCTGGCACAACAGCCCCGCCGCCGCGATGGCCACGCTGGAGGAGCTGGTCGAGACCGCACGGCTTTGGCTGATGTGCACGCCCCGGCCCAGCGCCCTGGACAGCGCTCAGCTGGCGGAATTGCAGCAGGCCTTTGGCGCGGTCTGGTAGCCGCCGCTCCCGCCGCCTCGACACGACCGTGCAGACATCCGCCCATCCGTCCGCCCATCCGTCCGCCCACGCACCAAGACACCCATGCCCCGCTTCGCCGCCAACCTGTCGATGATGTACACCGAGGTCGCTTTTCTCGACCGCTTCGCCGCCGCTGCGGCCGACGGGTTTGATGCGGTCGAATACCTGTTTCCCTACGCCTTTGACCGGGCGGTGCTGGCCGAACACCTGCGGGCCACCGGCCTGACACAAGCGCTGTTCAACGCCCCGCCGGGCAACTTTGAGGCCGGCGAACGCGGGCTGGCCTGTTTGCCGGACCGGGTAGACGAGTTCCGCCGGGGCTTTGTCGAGCGGGCCCTGCCCTACGCCCAGGCGCTGGGCTGCGAGCGGGTGCATGTGATGGCCGGCCTGGTGCCGGCCGGTGCACCGCGAGAAGCCCTGACCGCCTGCTACCTGGGCAATCTGGCCTGGGCCGCCGGCCAGGCCGCCCGGCAGGGCGTGGCGGTGCTGATCGAGCCGATCAACACCCGCGACATCCCGGGCTATTTTCTGAACCGGCAGGACGAGGCCCACGCTTGGGTTCAGCAAATTGCCGCCCCCAACCTGCAAGTACAAATGGACCTCTACCACTGCCAGATCGTCGAGGGCGATCTGGCGATGAAGCTGCGCCAGTACCTGCCCGGCGCTGCTGCCGGCGTTGCCAGCCGGGTCGGCCATCTCCAGATCGCCGGCGTGCCTGAGCGCCACGAGCCCGATCTGGGCGAGCTCAACTACCCCTACCTGTTCGACCTGATCGACACACTCGGCTTCACCGGTTTTGTCGGCTGCGAGTACCGGCCGCGCGACACCCGGCAGGGCGGCACGTCGGCGGGGCTGGGCTGGTTGCGGGCCTACCGGGCAGCCCGGCCCCAGGCCCGCGCCTGACGGGGCCGCAGGCCGGGGCCTGCCCGCGCCCGCCCTACTCCTCGGCCAAGCCGTACAGCCGCTCGGGCGCCATGCGCAAGACCATCTTGCTCTCGGGCACCAGCAACTTGATGGCGTAGATCGGCTCGGCAGTGTTGCGCCGGGTGGTGCGCACCACCGGTATGCCGTGGCGGTCGGTCACGGCCGCGGCCACCGGGGTGTGTGCCGTGGCGCCGCGCCGGATCACCACGGCCATCTCACCCGAAGCCAGCTGCACAAAATTGCCCGGCGGGTAGATGCCGTACTCCTTGATGATGGCCGAGGCCAGCGGGCTACCCTTGGCCTCGGCAAACATCTGGCGGGCGGCGTCGAGCACCGGCAGCGCCGGCCGCTCGCTGCGCGGGCTGATCTTGGCCATGAAGACGTCGGCCATGCGCAACACCGACGCCAGCTCGCCAGTCTCGCTCAGGTTGTGGGGGTAGCCACCGCCACCGGGCCGCTCATGGTGCTCCAGCACCGCCTGCAGCCAGTCGGCGTCTGTCACGCCGGCAGCGGTCAGTCGGTCGACCGCTGCCTGGGGGTGGGCATGGACCAGCGCACGCTGGGCCTCGTTGAGCCGGCCCGCCGTGGCGTAACGGCCCTGCTCATCGACGATGCTGAGGTTCATGGTCAAAGCGGCCTTGACCAGGCTGGCCACCCGCTCGGGCGGCCAGCCGGCGCGGGTGGCGGCGAGTTGGCCCACCATGGCACAGTGCAGGGCGTGCGACAAGCCGTACAGGCTGAGCCGGTTCGGGTCTTGCCGCACCGACAGGTAGATCGCGATGTCCGGGTCACGCTGCACCAGGCCCATCAACTGGCTGGCAAAGGTAGCGCAGCGCTCGGCAAAACCGGGCTTGTCCAGGCTGGCCAACAACAGGTCGAGCCGGGCGGTGATCTGTTTCCACAAATCGAACAGCGTGCTGCGGCGTTTGCTGGCGTCAGCGCCGACGGCCTCTTCACCGGGCTTGGCTTCGTCATGGTCGACGTACAGGCCCCGGGTCAGCAGGATCTGGCGCTGGCTGTCATTGGCCACTACCCGGCCCTTGGCCAGCAACAGCACACCTTGCTCGTCGCACACGCCAAACGGCAGCGGTTGGCCCACCTGGATGTGCTCGGTCATTTGCCGCAGCAGGTCAATGGCCAAAGCGAATGCTCCTTGCAGCGGGGCTGTTGATCCCGGCACAGCCCCGGCCTGGGGCCACGGCGCGGGGCTCAATCTGCACTGTAACGGCGACTTTGAGCCTCAGAAAGCCCGAACAGCGCCAGCGATCAGGCCAGCCACCGGCACCACCGCTGTGGCGTGCGGCACGGCGTCGCTGCTCCAGACTTGCCGCACCCCGGCCGCCTGCAAAGCCGCCAGGGCATCGCCAACAAACAGCGCATGGGTCACCGCCACATCCACACTGGCAGCACCGGCCGCCAGCGCGGCGCGGGTGGCCTCGACCAGGGTGCGGCCGGTGCTCGCCACATCGTCCATCAACACCACGGCGCGGCCGGCCAGCGACAGCGCGGGCAAGGCCACCCGCACCTCGTGATCGCCCAGGCGCTGCTTGCGGCAGACGGCAAAGTCCAGCCCGTGACAGCGGCCAGCCTCAGCCACCCACTGCAGCGCTTCTTCGTCGGGCCCGAGCAGCAGCGCACCGGGCACTTGCTGCGCCACCCAGGCGCCGAGCAAGGGCGCCGCGCTGAGCGCAACGCCGCGCTTGCCCGGCATCACCTCGTCGAGCGACCGGATGCGGTGCAGGTGCGGGTCCACCGTGATCAGGCCGTCTACCAGGCTGCCCAGCAGGGCGGCAATGTGGCGCTGGCTGACCGCCTCGCCAGGCGTGAACGCCATGTCCTGCCGCATGTAGGCCAGGTAGGGGCTGACCAGCAGGATTTGCCGCGCGCCCAGCGCCCGGGCGGCCGGCAAGGCGATGAGCAACTCGACCAGCTTGTGGTTGGGCCGGTGCAGGCCGCGCAGCAGCAACACCTGCGCGGGCAGTTGCGGCGGCAGGCGCAGCCGCGACTCGCCGTCCGGGAACCGGTGCCGCTCGACCAAAGCCAGATCAATCTGCAAGGCGGTGGCCAGCGCCTCGGCCTGCGCCTGCTCGTCGTCAAACGCCAGCAACAGACCGGGATTCATGGTTGTGCCGCGGGTTGTGCAGCGGTGGCGGCCGCCGCTGAGGTCAAGCCTGGGGGCAACCGGACTGACGGTGCCCGGTCTGTGGGTGCCCGGTCTGTGGCTGCTCGGCTTGCAGGTGCTCGGCCATCAGACTGCGCAGCGACTCGGCCAGCAAACGCCGGTCGGCATGGGCGCTGCCCTGTGAGGGCAGCAAGTCCACATGCACCACCAGGCCCCGCGCCGTGGCCACCCGCCACAGGCTTTGCAGCAGCGAGGTGTCGCCGACATACACCACCGCCGGGCTGAAGTGATGGGCCGGGTCGGCAAACCGCAGCACCGCCGGCTGGATCGGGGTGGCGGTGGCAATTGCCGCCTGCAGCAGGTTGGCGTGGAAGGGCAGCAGCTCGGGGCCCTCGCCGGTCGTGCCTTCGGGGAACACCGCCACGGTCTGCCCGGCCTGCAGCGCTTCGGCCATGGCGTGCACCACACGCAGCGCGTCGCGTTTGCGCTCACGCTCGATGAACAAGGTGCCTGCGCCCCGGATCAACCAGCCCAGCAGCGGCCAGCGCAGCACGTCGGCCTTCGACACAAATCGGGCATGGGGCACAGCCGCATGCAGCGCGGCGATGTCCAGCCACGACACATGGTTGGCCAACAACAGCGTGGCGCCCGGGCGCGGCGTGCCGCTGACGCGCAGCCGCACACCGATGACCCGCAGTACACCGGCCGACCACCAGCCGATGCGGGCCTGGCGGCCGGCCTCGTCCAGCGACGGGAACCGCAGCGCCATCACCGCCATGCCGTGCAGCAGGTGCAGACCCACCCGGGCCAGCCGGAACGAGGCCAGCAAGACGGCGGTCAAGCGCGGCATCCTGGGCCGCGCCGTGTGCCGCGCCCTGCGTTGCGCAAGGCCGGGACGGGCTGAAGTGGCCGCGTTGGCCGCGTTGGCCGCGTTGGCCAAGTTGGCCGCATGAGCAGCAGGGGCCGGCAGACCATCAGCCCGCCGGTGCCTCGTAAGCCACCGTGCCAGCGACCAGCGTGGCGCGCACCCTGCCCGGCAAGGCCATGCCGGTGGACTCAAACGCAAACGGCGTGTGCTTGCCCTGACTGAGCAGGCCCAGCGCTGTCACGGCCCAGGTCTGGGACGGGTCGAACACGCAGACATCGGCCACCCCGCCCGCCACCAGTTGGCCGGCTGACGATGACAACGAGCCCAGCGCGTCACCCAGTACCCGCACCGGGTTGCTGGTGACCCGGGCCAGCGTGGCCGGCAGCGCCAGGCCGCTGTCCGACCCCCACTTCAGCGCCAGGCTCAGCAGCAGCTCCAGCCCGGTTGCGCCGGGCTCGGCCTCGCCAAAAGGCAGGTTCTTGGCGTCTTCGTCGACCGGGGTGTGGTCGGACACCAGCGCGTCGATCGTGCCGTCGGCCAGCGCGGCGCGCAGCGCGGCGCGGTCCGCGCCCTGGCGCAGCGGCGGTGTCAGGCGCATCGCGGGGTTGAAGTAGCCGATGTCCACATCGGTCAGGTGCAGCGAGTTGATCGACACATCGGCGGTGATCGGCAGGCCTTCGGCCTTGGCGGCGCGCAGCAGCGCCACGCCGGCCGCACTGGACAGCCGGCACAAGTGCACCCGGGCGCCGGTGGTGCGCACCAGTTCGATGATGGTCAGCAGCGCCACTGTTTCGGCCGCCACCGGCACACCCGACAGGCCCAGCCGGGTGGCCACCGCACCGCTGGCAGCGATGCCCTTGCCCAGCCAGCCGTCCTGCGGCCGCAGCCAGACGGTGTAGCCGAAGGTGGCGGCGTACTGCAGCGCACGCAGCAGCACCAGGGTGTCGGCGACCGGCACCTCGGCCTGGCTGAAGCCGACGCAGCCGGCCTCGGTCAGCTCGGCCATTTCGGTCAGCACCTCGCCCGCCAGACCCCGGGTCAGCGCGCCCAGCGGGAACAGCCGGCACAAACTCAGCTTGCGGGCGCGGAACTTGAGCATCTCGACCAGGCCGGGCTCGTCCAGCGTGGGGTCGGTGTCGGGCGGGCAGACCAGGCTGGTGACACCCCCGGCGGCAGCGGCGTTGAGCTCGCTCTCGAGCATGCCCTCGTGCTCATGGCCGGGCTCTCGCAGCCGGGCAGCCAGGTCCACCAGGCCTGGCGCGACGATGCAGCCGCTGGCGTCGATGGTGCGGTTGGGCTGGAAGTCGGGCGGCACGCTGCCCAGCGCCAGGATGCGGCCGCCGGCGATCACCACATCACCCAACTCGTCGCGGCCGGAGGCAGGGTCGATCAATCGGCCGTTCTTGATGAGGATTTTCATGGCGGATTTTAGGCGTCGTTGCCGGCAAGGATCGACATCACCGCCATGCGCACCGCGATGCCGAAGGTCACCTGCGGCAGGATCACGCTGTGGCTGCCGTCGGCCACCGCCGAGTCGATCTCCACGCCGCGGTTGATGGGGCCCGGGTGCATCACGATGGCGTCCGGCTTGGCCAGCCGCAGCTTGTCTTGCGACAGGCCGTAGTGCTTGTAGAACTCACCCGCGCTGGGCAGCATGCCGCCGCTCATGCGCTCGCTTTGCAGGCGCAGCATGATGATGACGTCGGCGTCCTTGATGCCCTCATTCATGTCGTGGCAGACCCGCACGCCCATGCCCTGCAAGTCGCCCGGCACCAGGGTCTTGGGGCCGACGGCGCGGATGTCTGGCACACCGAGTGTGGTCAGCGCATGGATGTCCGAGCGTGCCACCCGGCTGTGCACGATGTCGCCGACGATGGCCACCGACAGCTGGGTGAAATCTTGCTTGAAATGCCGGATCGTGTACATGTCCAGCAGGCCCTGGGTCGGGTGTGCATGGCGGCCATCACCGGCATTGACCACATGCACATGCGGCGCGCAGTGCTGGGCGATCAGGTAGGGCGCGCCGCTCTCGCTGTGGCGCACCACAAACATGTCGGCATGCATCGCCGACAGGTTGGCGATGGTATCGAGCAGGCTCTCGCCCTTGCTGGCGCTGCTCTTGGCGATGTCGAGGTTGATGACATCGGCCGATAAACGTTTAGCGGCGATCTCGAAGGTGGTGCGGGTGCGGGTCGAGTTCTCGAAGAACAGGTTGAACACGCTTTTGCCCCGCAGCAGCGGCACCTTCTTGACCTCGCGGTCGTTGACCGACAAAAACGTGCCGGCGGTGTCCAGGATATGCGTGACCACGTCGCGTGGCAGGCCTTCGATCGACAACAGATGGATCAGCTCGCCTTGGCGGTTCAGCTGCGGGTTGCGTTTGTTCAGCATCTCGGCCTCAGCCCTCGACCGTGAAAGTGAACCGGCCGTCCTCAGCCCGGTCCAGCGCCAGCTTCTGCGCCGCCGGCAACATGATCTTGGCGGCGGCAAAGGCCGGCTGGATCGGCAGCTCACGCCCGCCGCGGTCCACCAGCACCGCCAGCGTCACGCTGGCCGGGCGGCCGAAGTCGAACAGCTCGTTGAGCACGGCGCGGATGGTGCGGCCGGTGAACAGCACATCATCGATCAGCAGGATGTGGGCGCCTGCGACCGAAAACGGGATCTTGGTGGCGTCGGTGCCGCCGGCCATGCCCCGGGCCGAGAAGTCATCGCGGTGCAGCGTGCTGCTGATGACGGCGGGCTTGCCCAGTGGTGGCAGGTCGGCGGCCAGCCGCTCGGCCAGCCAGGCACCGCCCGACCAGATGCCCATCACCGCCATGCCGGGCCGCCAGATCGCCTGCACACCGGCGCGCAGCTCGGTGTACAGGGCTTCAGCGTCCAGGGTCAGTGCGCTCATCGGTCAGGGTCCGCAAAAATTGGTCGAGGATCACGGCGGCCGATGCGGCATCGACGTCGGCCGCGCCGCTGGCGAGCGCGTCGGTGGTGCTGTAACGCTCATCCACCTCGTGCACCGGCAGCTTGAAGCGGCCCTGCAACTGGCGGGCAAATCGCTGGGCCCGCCGGGTATTGTCGTGCGGCGCACCGTCGGGGTGCCAGGGCACACCGACCACCAGCGCATCGGGCTGCCAATCGGCAATCAGCTTGGCCATCGGCGCAAAGCGGGCCTCGCCTTCAGCCGCGACACTGGTCAGCGGGCTGGCCTGGCGCAGCAGGCTGTTGCCGGTGGCCACGCCGGTGCGTTTTGTGCCGAAGTCGAAGGCCAGAAAGGACAGTACCGGGCCCGTCGGCATGCTCATCATGCTTGCAGCACGCGCGTCGCGGGGCGCGACGCCCATTCGCAGGCATTCGCCTCTGCGCAGGCAGAGTCGCACGTCCGGCTCATGCGTGCCCCGCCTCGGGGCTCAGCATGCGCGGATCAAAGCCCAGCAGCGCCACCGCACGGTCGTAGCGCTGCTCGACCGGGGTGTCGAAGATGATCTCGGGCGCGGCGTCCACCGTCAGCCAGCCGTTGCGGCCCAGTTCGTCCTCCAGCTGGCCGGCGGCCCAGCCGCTGTAGCCCAGTGTGACCAGCAAGCGTTTGGGGCCGGCGCCGGCCGCAAGCGCCTCCAGCACGTCCTTGCTGGTGGTCATCTCCAGCCCGCCGGGGATGGACAGCGTGCTGCTGTACGGGCTCTTGGCGTCGCCCAGCCGCTCATGCAGCACAAAGCCCCGCTCGGTCTGCACCGGGCCGCCATAAAACACCGGCTGCTCGGCCAGCGCGCCGGCGTCCAGGCGCAGTTCGACTTTTTCGAACAGCGTGCTGAGCTTGATGTCGATGGGCTTGTTGATCACCAGACCCAGGGCGCCGTTTTCGGTGTGCTCGCAGAGGTAGACCACCGCGCCCGAGAAGGTGTTGTCGCCCATGCCGGGCATGGCGATCAGGAACTGGTTGGTCAGGTCGATGCGGTCCGGGGCCATTGCTTGATTCTAATGATCGCAGACACTGCCGAACGTGCACAACCCTCCACAACCCCTCTTGCCCAGCGCGCTGGTCTGGTTCCGCCGCGACCTGCGGGCGGACGACCATGCTGCGCTGTTCCATGCACTCAAGGCCGCGCGCCAGGTGTTTTGTGTTTTTGTCTTCGACAGCACGATCCTGGACAAGCTGCCGCGCGCCGACCGCCGGGTCGAGTTCATCCAGGACAGCCTGGTGGACCTGGACGCGCAGCTGCGGCGCCTGGGCCTGGCACACGGCGTGGCGGACACTGGCCTGATCGTGCAGCACGGCGACGCCCGAGGCCTGGTCCCGGCCTTGGCGGCGCAGCTGGGCGTGCAGGCGGTGTATGCCAACCACGACGACGAGCCCGAGACCCTGGCGCGCGACGCCATGGTGCGTGGCCGGCTGGCCGAGGCCGGTGTGGTGCTGCACACCAGCAAGGACCATGTGGTGTTCGAGCGCGCCGAGGTGCTGACCGCCACCGGCAGCCCGTACAGCGTGTTCACACCCTACAAAAACGCCTGGCTGAAAAAACTGGACCCGTTCTACCTCAAGGCCTACCCGGTGGCCAGGTTCGCGGGGGCGCTGGCAGCGCTGCCGGTCGCAGCACGCAGCGGTGTGCCCACGCTGGCTGACATCGGATTTGAGCCGACCAACCTGCACCAGCTCAAGCTGCCCACCGGCAGCACCGGCGCACATGCGCTGCTGGACGATTTTCTCGACCGCATCGACGACTACGGCACGGCGCGCGACTTCCCGGCGGTCAAGGGCCCGAGCTATTTGTCAACCCATTTGCGGTTTGGCACGGTGTCGATCCGGCGCCTGGCACGCCAGGCCTGGCAACGCATGCAGGCTGGCGAACTGCCCAATCGGCCTGCTGTGCACGCCGAAACTGCTCGGCCTTGGGGCGGCCCGGCGGCCTCGCGCGGCGCCGAAGTCTGGCTGTCCGAGCTGATCTGGCGCGACTTTTACCACCAGATCCTGTTCCACCATCCCCGTGTGGTGGGCCACTGCTTCAAGCCGGCCTACGACAAGATCCGCTGGGAGCACGGCAAGCACGCCGATGACTTGTTTGCCGCCTGGGCCGAGGGCCGAACCGGCTACCCGCTGGTGGACGCCGCGATGCACCAGATCAACCAGTCCGGCTACATGCACAACCGGCTGCGCATGGTGGTGGCCAGCTTCTTGGTCAAGGACCTGGGGCTGGACTGGCGGCGCGGCGAGGCCTACTTTGCCACCCACTTGAACGACTTTGATCTGGCCGCCAACAACGGTGGCTGGCAGTGGGCGGCGTCCACTGGCTGCGACGCCCAACCCTACTTCCGCATCTTCAACCCGGTGGCCCAGAGCGAGAGGTTCGATGCGGGTGGCAAGTTCATCCGACGCTACCTGCCGCAACTGGCCAACCTGCCCGACAAGCTGATCCACGCGCCCTGGCTGGCCCGGCCGATCGATCTGGCCGCCGCCGGTATCGAACTGGGCCGCGATTACCCGAACCCTGTGGTGGCGCATGACCTGGCCCGACAGCGCACACTGGCGCGCTTTGCGGTCGTCAAGGCGGTTTGACCGGGCTGCCGGCAGCGCGCTGGTCAGCGGCTGTCGATGTTGCTGCGCGCCAGCAGGCTGGCAAACCTCACCGTCCAGTCGCGCAAGCCCATGCTGTCACCGTCGAACACGCTTTTCAAGAACGCCAGGCTCAAGGCCTGGGTGGCCGCCTTGACCTGCGGGTTCAGCACCGCACCGCCGCTGGTGGGGCGGTCTGAGAATATGTTGTGCGACCCACCCGCAAACACCGCCAGCATCTTGGCCGGGCCACCCGTCGCCTCGTAGACCGCGACCCGGTCGGTTGCCGGTGAAAAATAGCCGGGCACCTGGATCGTGTCATCGGTGGCGGTGACATGCAGGCTGGGCACGGCGATGCCGCCCAGGATCGCGCCAAACGCCGTCTCGCCGTAAAACGGCGGCGCCGAGATCACGATGGCCGCCTTGATGCGCGGGTCGCGCAGGTCTACCAAACGGCCGGCGCGCTGAACCTGGGCGCCCACCGCCATCAGCGTGGTGTTGGCGCCGTACGAATGGCCTGCGGCGACAACCCGACCGGCATCGAGCCGCGCTGCAAACTCACCCGCCAACACCTGGTCGAGCGCAAAACTGACGTCCTGCACCCGGGCGGTGGCCTCGCTGTCTTGCGCCGCCGTCTGCAGCCGGCCCACCACGCCGAACGGGTTGCCAGACCACAGCGCCCGGTCACTGCCCACGTGCTGCAGGTGCAGGCTGGCATAACCCTGACTGGACCAGAACCGCCCGAGGTAGCTGTAGCCATTGCGTGAGCCGCCGATGCCGTGCGAGAAAACGATCAGCGGCACAGGCTTGAGCGTGCTGGCCGCCGCCGGCAGGTACAGCCGGACCGGCACCGCCCGCTGGCGCCGTGCGTCCAGCCAATCGATATCGTGCACCGCAAACAGCGGCGCGTCGCCCGTGGTGGCCGTGGCCACCGGATCGAGCACCCGGTTCGGTGCAGACACGGCAGGCGCCGAGGCTGGCGCGGCCAGCGACACTGGCAGCGGCAGCGGAACCGGCACAGGCACCGGGGTCATCACCGGGTCCACCGTCAGCGCCTGGGCGGGCGTCACTGCCCAGGCCAGCAGCATGGCCGCCAGCCATCCAGCTGTTCCGCCGGCGCGCCGCCGCCCTGTCTCAGAACAACTCGACATCACCCACCTTGGACTCGTCGATCAACTCACCGCTGGCCGTCAAGTCGCCATGGTTGCGCACCTGGTTTCGGCCGTGGGCCTTGACCCAATACACCGCACGGTCGGCACGCTCGAAGGCAGAACTCGGCGTATCGCCATCCCGGATCTGGGTGAAACCGACCGACACGTTGATGGTGCCAACCAGGGGGAAATCATAGCCCTGCACCGCCACGCGCAGGCGCTCGAAGGCCAGGCCGGCCTCCTGCTCGTTACCGCAGCGCATCAGCACCACAAATTCCTCACCGCCAAAACGGTAGAGCCGGTCATCGAAGCGGAACACCGACCGCATCAGCCGCGACAGCAGCAGCAGCACCTCGTCGCCGATCAGGTGGCCGTGGGTGTCGTTGACGCGCTTGAAGTGGTCGATGTCGATGACACCGATGAAGTGCGGGCGGGGCACGGGCAAAGTGCGCCGCTCGGCGTTGTCGCCGGCGGAGGCGACCGCCGAATCGGCATCGGCATCGGCATCGTCGCCCTGGGCGGACACACTGGCCAGCGCCAGCTTGCCGAACACATCGTCGAAGGTCTTGCGGTTGAGCAGACCGGTCAGGGTGTCACGCTCGCTGTAGTCGAGCAGGGCCTGAAAGTTTCGGTAAATGCGCAGGATGCTGCCCACCATGCGGTGCGAGGCGACATCCAGCGGCAGTTCGGACTCGACCTCCAGCACGCCGACCACCTCGTGATCGGTGGTCAGTGGAAACACCGCCAGGTGTGTCGGTCCGGCCAGTGACACGGCCTCTTGCAGGCGCAAGGCCTGCAAGCGTGCCGGGTAGGCGTCGAGTGGCGGCAGGGCGTTCAGGTCGGCCCACAGCGGGTCGGCGCCTGCAGCGACATCCCGCAGCGCCAGGTTGGCACGTGTCAGCCAGCGGCGGTCGGCGTCGTCACCGACACAGCGGTGGATCGCCACCCGCACCGGACGCAGCAGATCGCGAAGCGCGGTCACCAAGGTGGTGTCGAGCAGGTCCCGGTCGCGGAACCCGGTGATTTCGGCCAACTGGTCTACAACTTGGGACATCGCGACAACCCGGTTTGCTGACGACTACGGAACATCCCGCGCACACACCCCGCGCCAGCCCCGGCTCATTCGCCGACCGCGCGCCGGGCGTAGCGGGCCACCAGGCCGAGCAGGTCGTCCTCGGCGTAAGGCTTGCCGAGGTAGTGGTCCACGCCGAGTTCGGCAGCGTAGTCGCGGTGTTTTTGCGCCAGCCGCGAGGTGATCATGATCACCGGCAGGTCGGCCAGCTTGGCATCGGTCCGCATGTTGCGCACCAGATCAAACCCGTCCATGCGCGGCATCTCGATGTCGGTCAACAACACCGCGGGGCGCTCGGACCCGAGCTTTTCCAACCCCTCCAGCCCGTCCTTGGCGACCACCACCCGGTAGCCCTCGCGTTCGAGCAGGCGCTGGGTGATGCGGCGCACCGTCAGCGAGTCGTCGACCACCAGCACCAGGGGCGCCTGCGGCGCCTGCTGCACTGTGCCGCCCAGCACACCCAGCGGGCCCGCCAGGCGCAGCGCCTGGCCAGTGGCCTCGCGTGCCACATCGCCATACAGCGTGGCCAGGGCCACCGGGTTGTAGATCAGCGCCGGCAGGCCCGAGGCCAGCAGCGTCAGGCCGACCAGGCCCGGCACCCGCGACAACTGCGGACCCAGGTTCTTGACCACCACTTCCTGGTTGCCCAGCACCTCGTCGACATGCAGCACCACGCGCTGGGCGGCACTGCGGATGATCACCACCGGCGCCGTACGGCCGCTCGCCACACCCCGCGATGTGCCCATCAGCAGCGCGTCCAGCCAGAAAAACGGCAGCGCGGTGGCGCCGTCGTTGTACACCCCCTGCGCATAAGCCCGGGCCAGGTCGGCCACTGGCAAGCGGCGCACGATCTCGACCAGCGTGGACGGCACCGCAACTGCATGGTTGCCGCAGCGCAGCATCACCACCTGGGTGACCGCCGTGGTCAGCGGCAACACCAACCGGAAGCTGGTGCCCTGGCCCGGCGCGCTGGCGGTTTCGATGCGCCCGCCCATGCCGTTGATGTCGGTGCGCACCACGTCCATGCCCACACCCCGGCCGGCCAGGTCGGTGATGCGGGCCGCGGTGCTGAAACCAGGCTGGAAGATCAGGTTGGCCAATGCGGCATCGTCGGGGTTGGCATCGGCGGCCACCAGGCCCAGCTTGCGGGCCTGGGCCAGGATGCGCGGCAGGTCCAGACCGGCACCGTCGTCCCGCACCTCGACGCCCACCTCGTTGCCGATCTGGCTGACCCGTACGGTGATGGTGCCTGTGCTGTCCTTGCCGGCGGCGCTGCGCTGGGCCGGCGCCTCGATGCCGTGCACCACGCTGTTGCGCAGCAGGTGCTCGAAGGCCGGCGTCATGCGGTCCAGCACACCCCGGTCGATCTCGACACCACCGCCCTCGATGTCCAGCCGCACCGCCTTGCCGGTCTCCTTGGCCGCCAGCCGCACCACGCGGTACAGCCGCTCGGACAGGCCCTCGAACTCGACCATCCGGGTGCGCAGCAGGTCGTCCGTGATGCCGCGGGTCATGCGGGCCTGATGCGCCAGCGCGTCCTCGGTCGATTGCAGCGTGCGCTGCAGGCCCCGCTGCACGGTGGCCACGTCCGACACCGACTCGGCCATCATCCGGGTCAGCTCCTGGAACCGGGTGAAACGGTCCATCTCCAGGGGGTCGAACTGCTGGGCGGCGGCGCGGGCGGCCTCCATGCGGGTGCCGATCTGGGTTTCGGCCTGCAGCTCGATGTCGCGCAGCTGGGCA
>Ga0209181_10001795_pt1 | contig 36409 bp, 35 predicted proteins | sample MAT05_FD_187208 | JGI IMG/M metagenome (GOLD analysis project Ga0209181, IMG submission 187208) | Freshwater microbial communities from Lake Fryxell liftoff mats and glacier meltwater in Antarctica - MAT-05 (SPAdes) (version 2) | ecosystem: Environmental > Aquatic > Freshwater > Ice > Liftoff... | reverse complement strand
GAACGGAACTTCACTCGACAAGATGCTGACCGTAAGCTTGGGCATCATTATGTTTCACAACTTACGTGTTGATGTACTGGGTCTTGCTAGGTTCGTACGAATTGGCACACTATCACGCACCCTGGGAGAAGCCCCAGATTTCGTAACTTCCGAACTTTGGAACGGTGATAGCCGATGGTTGGCCAACGGGACGCTCGTCATAATTTAGTCACGCTGGAGCACCTCTGGCGGGTCGTCATATTGTTTATCTTTCTAAAGGAAACACTCATGTTTAGCCGTCGCGAATTCGGTCAATTTTTGGGAGCCGTGGGGGTTTCCAGTGTCCTACCTGGACTGGCGCAAGGGCGCGCGCTAACAGTGACGACCTGGGGTGGCAACACCACCCGCTATCAAAAGCTTGACTTCTTTGACCCGTTCACTGCGGAAACAGGTATCCCCATCAAGATTGAGGAATGGAACGGCAATCTCGGTCTCATCCGCGCGCAGGTCCAGTCGGGCAAGGTGACATGGGATGTCGTGGTGGGCGACATCGCGTTCGCCAAGCGCGGATGCGAAGACGGCTTCCTCGAGAAGATCTCCCCGTCCATCCTTTCTGTGGGCGGCAATCGGGAGGCCGCTTCTACCGACTATCTGCCTGGATCGATTCAAGAGTGTGGTATCGGCGCTTATGCGTGGTCCACCATCATTGCCTGGGACAAGCGCAAGTTCGAGCGCATCAACTCGTTGGGCGATTTTTTCAACCTTTCTGCATACCCGGGCAAGAGGGGGATGCGAAAAGCGCCTCAGTCATCGCTGGAGTTCGCGCTGTTGGGGGACGGTGTTTCGACGGATCAGGTCTACAAGCTATTGCGAACGAAGGAAGGGGTAGACCGCGCGTTTCGAAAGCTCGACTCGATCAAGAGTCAGACCGTTTGGTGGGAGTCGGGCAGTCAGGCGCGGCGCATTCTGGCCGACGGCGAAGTGGTGATGTCGTCCGGGTTCAGTGGAAGCATGGTGTCCGCCATCCTGGACGACAAGCGCCAATTCGGACTGTTGCTGGGCTCAAGCCTCATTGATCAGGATGCGTGGATGGTGGTCAAGAATGCACCCAACAAAGATCTCGCCATGAGGTTCATTGCGTTCGCGAGTCGTCCCGACCGAATGGCGGCGCATGGCAGCTCCAACCCAACTTCGCCAGCAAGACAGTCAGCCTTCGCGATGGTTACTAAACATCCAACGCTGGGTGTCGACATGAAGCCTTACCACGCGACATCTCCCGAGAACCGCAAGACCTCGTTGCTTGTGGATACAGACTTTTGGGCTGACCGCGGCGACGATCTCCAGGAGCGCTTCAACTCCTGGTTGTCGCGCTGACATTACAGTAACCGCCACAGTGTCGAGGGCATCACACTCTCAATGGAAGCACGGGAAGCAATCTCGACATGGGCTTGGTCTCAATACATGATTGTGGGGAAAGCGTAATACCCTTTGCGCGCACGACCTCTGCGACAACGGAACAAGAAATGAAAGTTCCAGAACAAGAACTGCACGTACGATTCGACAGGGTTGACAAGTGCTATGAAAATGGCCCCCTGGTGGTGGATCAGCTCAACCTCGATGTGCATCGTGGAGAGTTCCTGACACTGCTCGGCCCGTCGGGTTCGGGTAAGACTACCACGCTCATGATGCTGGCTGGCTTCGAAACACCGACCGCCGGTCGGATATTGGTGGATGGCGCTGCGGTTAACCGTGTTCCGCCTCATAAACGGAACATGGGCATGGTATTCCAGAACTACGCGCTTTTCCCGCATATGAGTGTGGCCGAAAACCTGGCCTTTCCGCTGAAGGTGCGCAAGTTGCCCGCAGCCGAGATCGCTGACCGAGTGCGGGAAGCTTTGGATATGGTCAGGCTCCCGTCGGTGGGCGACCGCACTCCGAATCAATTGTCTGGTGGGCAGCAGCAGCGAATCGCCGTGGCGCGCGCGCTGGTGTTTCGGCCCAAACTTGTTCTCATGGATGAGCCGCTTGGCGCGCTTGACAAGAGCCTTCGGGAGCAGATGCAATACGAGTTGCGGCGCATCCATAGGGAACTCGGCGTCACGCTGATATATGTGACGCACGACCAGAACGAAGCGCTAACCATGTCGGACCGTATTGCTGTGTTCGGTAACGGGCGCATCCAACAGCTCGCCACCCCCAAGGATCTCTACGAGCAACCCAACAGCGTCTTCGTAGCCGGATTCATCGGGGAATGCAACCTGTTATCCGGGCAGGCTTTCTCAGCCTCCGCAGGCCAGTGCGACGTCACGCTCGATAGCGGGTTCAAACTGAGGGCCACATCCGTCGGCCCTGGAACGGCTGGGTCTACTGTGCTCGTGTCCATTCGCCCCGAGCGAATTTTCGTTGGCCCTGCTGCAGAAAACTTGCCAAACCGCATTCACGCCAAGGTGCTCGAAATGATCTACGTCGGAGACCACTTGCGCCTGCGTTGCGCCGTTTCCGAGACAACAGAGATCGCAGTGAAGGTGCCCAACAACGGGGACGCTGGTGGCTTGGCACCAGGCAGCAGCCTCTCGCTCGGTTTTCAGGTTGAAGACTGCCGTGCGTTGCCCCACAATGCTACCGCCCACTAAAGCGTTAATCAAATGAGCGCCGCAATCCTGCCTACAGTTGCAATCGACAATGGCGCGAAAGATCTGCGACGCGACGAGCAATTCAAACGGGTTCGCGCATTCTCCGTAGTAGCACCGCTGTTAGTGCTTACGCTAGTGATGTTCATCGCGCCGCTAGTCGATATGTTGTCGCGTAGCGTCCGTGATGATTCCGTCGCGCAGGCCATCCCTCGGACCCTGCATGTTCTCGAGAGTTGGTCGGCAAGCGATGGGGTACCCCCCGAAGATGCTTTTCGCGCACTTGCTGCGGAGCTTGCGCAGTCTTCGAACGGTCCGGCGACCTGGGGGACTGTCGCGCGTCAGTTGAACTTCGAATGGCCCGGAGCACGCGGAGTGGTGCAGAAGGCGTTCCGCAGGTCTATGCTCGCGCCGCCCTCATCGTGGCGCGCAGCGTTTGCCCAACTCAGCCCCGAATGGGAGGACCCAGCATTCTGGGCGGCCTTGAAGCGGGTCGGACAGCCGCTGTCGCTTCGCCAATACGCCTATGCGGTCGATCTAAGGCTCGACCAAAACGATCAACTCAAGCTGGCGCCCGACGAACAGCGCCTCTACGTAGGGCTATTCTGGCGCACGTTCTGGGTCAGCGCGGGCGTCACCCTCTTTTGCGCACTCCTGGCCTACCCACTGGCGTATCTGCTTGCGTCAAGCAGTGCCAAGGTAGCTGGACTCCTCTTGATGCTGGTGCTGATGCCGTTTTGGACATCGGTGCTCGTAAGGACTTCTGGTTGGATCGTCCTGCTTCAGGACCAAGGCGTCGTGAATGACCTGCTGATCTGGGCGGGGGCCGTATCCGAGGCGACAAAGCCGAGCTTGAATAACAACTTGTTCGCAACATTTGTGGCTATGTCGCAGATTCTCCTGCCTTTCATAGTCCTGCCGATCTTCAGCGTCATGAAAACGATTCCCCCGACCTATCTGCGCGCCGCGAGATCACTGGGTGCACCACCGCTTTACTGCTTCCTTCGGGTGTACCTCCCGATGACGCTTCCGGGAGTGGCCGCCGGAATGAGCCTCGTGTTCATACAGGCCGTAGGTTTCTATATCACTCCCGCGTTGGTTGGCGGACAGAGAGGGCAACTCATCAGCGCAATGATCTCCTACCACATGCAATCATCGTTGAACTGGGGCCTGGCCGCGGCAGTGAGCGTACTGCTGCTCTCTGCCGTACTGACGTTGTATTGGATAAGCCGACGGTTGCTTGGCCCCGGACCAATCAAGGTGGCCCGATGACCGTGAACTGGGAGCGATGGCCCGCCTTGGTCGGCAGGGGGCTCCTCTACGCAATCTGCGCGCTCATCCTTCTTTTCCTGGTGGCACCAATCTTGGTGGTCATACCGCTCTCATTCAATGCGGAACCATTCTTCACTTTCACCCCGGGCATGCTGAGGTTGGACGCCCAAGCATATTCCACCCGGTGGTACGAGGTGGTACTGCGCGATCCCGTATGGCTCCAGTCGATCAGGAATAGCCTGCTGCTGGCTGTCTTGTCGACGTTGCTAGCCACGACGCTCGGCACCATGGCCGCGCTGGGTCTCCACAACGCGCGTATGCCAGCGAAAGGCCTCATCACATCGATCTTGATATCGCCGATGATCGTGCCGCCAATTGTGGCCGCTACGGGCATGTACTTTTTTTATTCCCGCCTTGACCTCACTCAGACGATGACGGGTCTGGTCGTTGCGCACACGCTGCTGGGTTCGCCTTTTGTCGTCGTGACGGTTCTCGCGACGCTTTCAAACTTCGACGGAAACCTCACGCGCGCTGCGGCAACGCTTGGGGCCAACCCGGCGCAAACGTTTTTGAAGGTCGTTCTGCCGCTTATCGCCCCGGGCGTTTTGTCGGGGGCGGTATTCGCCTTTGCGACGTCACTGGACGAACTCATCGTCGTGTTGTTCCTCGGCAGCGTTGATCAAAGAACGATTCCTCGCCAGATGTGGTCTGGCATCCGGGAGAACGTGTCGCCTGCGATCCTTGCAATGGCTACGATTCTCATAGCGGTCTCGCTCGCACTGATGATTGCACTGGAATTGTTGCGGCGCAGGGCGGACCGACGTGGTGCATCGATGTCGGCGCCGGCCAGCCAATGAGTGAATTGGCAACTCTCGCAGCCGCGCCGGCGACGTCAGTGCCGCGAGTTGAATCTACTTGGAAGTGTGTATGACTGGTTCAGATATCGCGATCATTGAGGTCGGCCTCGTTGACGGCTTACAGAGCATTGAGGACTTCGTTCCGACGGCAGCCAAGATGCAATGGATTTCAGCAGAGGTCGCTGCAGGGCTTCGTCACATGGAAGTCACTTCGTTCGTTCCCGCGAAGTTGCTGCCACAGTTCTCGGACGCGGAAGAAGTTTTGGCGCATGCGCTGACGCTGCCCGGTCTCGGAGCGCGGGTGCTGATTCCCAACCTCAAGGGCGCGCAGCGCGCGGTAGCGGCTGGTGCCCGAAGCCTTTCCTATGCTTTTTCGGTCAGTGAGGCCCATTCCCATTCGAACGTTCGCAAGTCCAGGGACGCCCAGTTCGCGGACTTCGTTGGGATCATGGAGTTCCGCCGGAGCCTCGAACCGGCGCGCCGACCTTACGTCTCTGTAGGTTTCGCTACATCGTTCGGATGCTCGATTCAAGGGACCGTCAGCGAGCGCGATGTCGTCGATTTCGCTTGCCGCTTCGTCGAGGCGGGCGCGGACGACATAGCTCTTGCCGATACAGTAGGTTATGCGACGCCGCATCAGGTGACCCGCGTCGTGCGGAGCGTTCGCACCGAAATCGGTGAGCGGCTGAAGGGCATTCATCTGCACGACACGCGCGGACTCGGTCTTGCCAACGCCGTTGCAGCCCTCGACGAGGGTATACGCGAGATCGACGCTTCGCTAGGCGGATTGGGTGGATGTCCATTCGCTCCAGGTGCGACTGGCAATATCGTGTTGGAAGATCTTGTGTACATGGTGGAGGCTATGGGTTTTCGCACCGGCGTCAATCTCGAAAGCTTGCTCGAGTTGAGACGATGGGTAACAGGTCTTCTGGCAGGGGATCCGATGCGAGGAAACATTGTTCGTGCCGGTCTTCCCAAAACATTCAAAGTAACTTCCTGATGGAGCGCTGCCCATGAAATCGTCGCCTCTTGCTGCGTACCGCGTGGTTGAGTTCTCACACATGGTGATGGGACCAGCTTGCGGCCTAATCCTTGCCGACCTTGGCGCCGACGTCATCAAAGTCGAGCCTACACCCGCTGGCGATAATACGCGCCGTCTAACGGGATCGGGTACCGGCATGTTCCCTGCGTTCAACCGGAACAAGCGCAGCTTGGCGGTCGATCTCAAGCAGCCCGAAGGGCTCGCCCTGGTCGCGAAGCTCGTCGCGCGCGCGGATGTGGTCATCGAAAATTTTCGTCCGGGTGCGATGGAAAAACTGGGTCTCGGTTTCGAGACGCTGGCGGCGAGTAATCCGAAACTCGTGTACTGTTCACTAAAGGGGTTTCTTTCGGGCCCGTACGAACATCGCACGGCCCTTGACGAGGTGGTGCAGTTGATGGGCGGCCTCGCGTACATGACCGGCCCGCCCGGAAACCCGCTGCGCGCGGGCTCGTCGGTCAACGACATCATGGGCGGCATGTTTGCGGTCATCGGCATCATGGCGGCGCTCGAAGAAAGGAGGCTGACCGGACGCGGTCAGTACGTCAAGTCGGGCTTATTCGAAAACTGCGCGTTTCTCATGGGACAACACGTGGCAGAGTATTGTGTTACCGGCAAGCCACTGATCCCGATGTCGGTGCCCCAGGACTTTTTCCCTGTCTACGATCGTTTCGACACGCGCGACGGCAAGCAGATCTTTGTCTCCGTGGTCAGCGACTCGCAATGGGGACCGTTTTGCGATGCGTTTGGGCTTGCCGATTTGAAGAATGATCGCACCCTGGTCGACTACGCGTCGCGAGTGTCTGCGCGCTCAAGAACAATTCCGCGTATTGCCACAGTGATCGCTCCAATGTCGGTCGACGAAGTTACAAAGCTATGCAATGCCTGCGGTGTGGCGTATGCGCCGATCTCCAAACCCGAGGACCTGCTGCAAGACCCTCACCTCACCCATGCGGACGGCATGCTTGATGTCGGAAGCAGTGCGCGACCAGTTCGGGTTCCCGCGCTGCCGCTGGAGTTCGATGGAAATCGGTTGGGAGTCACCCGGGCGCTACCCGCCGTCGGCGAACATTCACGCGAAATAGCGGCTAGCTTGGGCTACGGTGAAGATGAAATGGCGCGATTGTTGCTCGCGGGCATATTGCTTGCGCCGGTCGAAGCGATTTCACCGTGAGTGCCGCGGCGCCGGAGCATGGGAGTGATGCCCACGGGTCAATTGCATTCCGACAATGATGGGAAAGTAGCAATGAATTTTGACGATTTTTCGCCTTCTTCCAATGTTCCGTTGCCGTCGATTCTGTACGATCTTCGGCGAGTTGGCCAGTCCTCGCACGTTGCAGCGCCGCTGATACCGGCGGGCGCCTTCCATTCGCCTCAGTTCCTGCGGCTTGAGATGGCCAATATCTTTGCAACGCAGTGGATATGCGTCGGGCGGAGCGACGATTTTCCAGAAACCGGGAGCTTCATTGCCTGCGACATCGCCGACGTGCCCGTTTTGGTCGTTCGCCAGGAAGATGGCAGCCTGAAGGCGTTCGTGAATGCGTGTGCGCATCGGCGCGCGCAAGTCGTTCCTACATCCTGCGGCAAAAAACTGAGTTTCTCGTGCTCTTATCACGGGTGGACATACAGTCCCGACGGCCGTCTCTTGGGCGCCCCTTACATGGACGGCTGCCCCGGGTTTGACAAGAGCCAGATCCACCTTCAGTCTTTGCAAATTTCATCTTGGGAGGGCTACGTCTTCGTTTCGCTCAGTGAAAACAGGGTCGAGCCTATTGATGAGCGGCTGCGCGAGTTCACGGAACAAGTCGTCGGGCGCTACCGGATGGAGCGGTATCGCACCATCATTCGCGGCGAGATGGACTTCGAAGGCAACTGGAAGAACATCATTGAGAATTTTACAGAGAGCTACCACGTCTTCAGGGCACACAAGAAGACCTTCGCGTTGAGCGGCAAGACGCCCCATGACTACGAATGCGGCGGCGACTTCGACTGGTTCGGCTACCACTTCGGCACGCAGAAAGACGAGAGCTGGGGCGGTGCAGCGCATCCAGACGACATTACTCTGGAAGGAGTCTGGCGTCGGCGGTCCGTAGCGGCCTGTGTTTATCCAGGCTTGCTGATATCCCTGAGTCCGAGGGTTCTCTGGTACGTCAGCGTACAACCACACGGCGTGGGAAGGTTTCGCGCGAGGTGGGGAACGGCGGTGGCCGATGTATTTCTGGACTCGCTTTCGCCAGAGGAAAGAGCGGCATGGATCGCCGATCAGGAGGCGTTTATGGATTCCGCCAATGAAGAGGACAAACCCTTGATCGCGGCGCTCTATCGCGGGACGCGCTCGACCAGAGCGCCACGGGGCAGGCTGCACCCAATCGAAAAGAACGTGTGGGATTTCGCGCGATACCTTAGCCGAATGCTTCCCAGCGAAGTGCATAACCCCTAGCTTTTGGAACGGAGGAAAAAATGGGGCCTCAACTTCACGTCTACCAGTCTCTTTGGGCGATGGAGTTCCGACAGCCGGGCATTCCGGAGCTTAGTTTGGAAGAGTGCTTTCGGCGGATTCACGCCGCTGGGTTTAATGGGGTTGCTATCGACCTAGGCGCTACCGATACCGAGACAGCGAAACGCTGTGCGGGACTATTGGTTGAGTACCAACTCGGTTGCATGATCAATGCATTCCCTCGCAGCGTTGAGGATCTTCGAGCCGTATTCGATCTGTCGAACTACCTTGGGGCAAAGGTCGTCAACGTTATCGGACAGCAGATGCCAGTCGCGCTACCCGACTGTATCAAGATCGTCGAATTGTGGATGCGTGAGGCCAAAACTGCAGGCGTGGAATTGCTTTTCGAGACGCACAGAAACAGCTTGCTGAATGATCTCTACTACATACTTCAGATTATGGAGTCGGTTCCCCATATGAAGATCTGTGCCGACCTTTCTCACATCCTTGTTGATCGCGAGTTTCGGTATCCGATCTCAACTGAAGCGGATCAGATGATTGATTCTGTTTTGAGAAGATCAAAATCATTTCAGGGCCGGATTGCTACGCGTGAGCAAATACAGATCCCGATCGGGTTTCCGCACCACAGGAAGTGGATCGAACTGTTCCGAACCTGGTGGGAGCGAGGGTTCCGCTACTGGCTGGAAACAGCAGCTCCGACGGACACGTTGATATTCCTCTGCGAGTTGGGGCCGCCCGACTACGCGATTACGGGACCAGATGGAAGAGAATTGTCCGATCGCTGGCAGGAAGCGCTGATGATCAAAGGATGGGTCGAGGACATTTGGCGTCGAGTGTCGAACTGAAACCGCTTCGACGTGAATCTTCGTTTGGTGCGAGTATGCTTTTCAGCCGCCATCTTCCCCCGCTTCCTGCCGCGTGGTGGCCTTCCCCAGTGACGCAGATCATGTGCGGCTGCAGTCGCGACACCAGTGCGGTTCTTGCGGGCGCATAGTTTTCAATGTGTCGCAGAGTCACCCAATCCAGTATGGCATCCGGGAAGTCGCCCATTACGCTGGTGATGGGCAGATTGAAGTCGCGCGTCGCTACCGGACGTGCCGAGAGCTCAAGCACAACAACCGCCGACGCGTTCCGGGCATTGTTCCGCAGCGGAGAATGTGCTTTCGGCCCCCTGGCAAGTGACAAATAATGGTGCTCAATCCACTCGGCTTGAGGGCTGCCTTGAACGCCGCTGCAACTGCCTTCGTGTTTGACACCCACGGCCGCACGAAGGAGGCAGCCAACGTGTCGAGAAGCTCGACAGGAAATCTCTTCCTCGGCAAGGGCCCTGGATTGCGGGGCCTTGCTAGATGCCGTCGACCGCATACCATGCCGCTTGACGCATCGGGCATCGTCCGCATCGGGTCGATAACAACGGTGACCTGGTAGCGGTGGATACCGCCGCGCGCTTGCGTGCCAGCCTGGGACTACGTTTACCCGATGCCGTGCAGGCGGCCACCGCACTGGAGCTTGGCGCTGTCGCGTTGGTCACCCATGACAGGGATTTTTCCAGGCTGAAGGGACTGCGCGTGATCAGTGGGTGACGCGCCTGTCAATCCCGCGCCTAGATGAACGGCAATGCCTGCAGGGTACCTGGCTGCTGTTGACCCTCCTTATGCACCACGACCCGGTCGCCGGGCTGGCAATCGGCTGCCACGAGCCCGAACCCGATGTTGTGGTGCAGCCGGTGCGACCAGACACAGTTGGTGAGGTCGCCGACACGCTGACCCTCCTTGTGGATGGCATGCCAGTGAAAACCCAATGCGGTCGGCTGGTCGCCATCGAGCTTCACACCCAGTTGCTGGCGCCGCGGGCCTGCGGTGTGGATGCGGCGCAAGGCCTGGATACCGACCACGTCGTCGGGCGCATGCAGGTCGATGTATTTGCCCAGCCGCACCTCGTAGGGGTTGGTGGTGTCGTCACTGTCGCCGCCGTAGGACAAAAGCCCGCTTTCGATGCGTTCGCAGGCGTTTGGCGCACCCGGGCCGATGCCCCAGGGCTTGCCAGCCTCTCGCACGATGTTCCACAGGGCGGTGCCCTGGCTGCCGTCCATCAGGTACAGCTCGAAGCCGCCCTGCTTGGACCACCCTGATCGGGCCAGGACCACCGGTATGCCTTGCAGCTCGGTCTGGCGGAACCAGAAATACTTCATGCTGCGCACCGATTCACCGAACAACGCGGCCACCACGTCCTCCGCCTGCGGGCCCTGCACCGCCAGCGGCGATACATCGGGCTCGCTGACCTGGACGTTCAGGCCGCGCTCTGCTGCAATGGCGCGCGCCCAGAACCAGATGTTGGAGTCGGCGATCGACAGCCAGTACAAGTCGTCGGCCAGCTTGAGCAGGATCGGGTCGTTGATCAGAATGCCGTCGTGGTTGCACAAGGGCACGTATTTGCCCTGACCCACCCGGCAGCTGGTCAGGTCCCGTGCGGTCAGGATCTGCGCCAGCCGACCCGCATCGGGGCCCTGGAGCTGCACCTGGCGCTCTACTGCCACATCCCACATCGACACGCCGCGGATGATGCGCCAGTACTCCTCCTCCGGGTGCCCGAAGCTGGTGGGCATCAGCATGTGGTTGTAAGTGGTGAAGGCCGTCACACCTTCGGCCAGGGTGGCCGCGTAAAAAGGCGAGGGACGCAGCCGGGATGAGGGGGTGATGCCAAACATGGTTTTTCGTCGTTGTGTCGCTACCGGGGCGGTGCAAATCACAGCGAGTGTAGACACCCGGTCTCGGCAGGTCTACCCTCGGCAGGTGTTCCTCCCGGCACCCCCTGGTACCGCCGCAGCGCTGCTGGCCCACTATTTGACCGCCATGTGCCCAAGGCAGTTACGCTGTGACCATCCGTCTTGCCGCCAGTCTCGCCTCCATCGGAACACCGATGCCGATCCTCAATACCGCACCCCTCCTGACCGGCCAGGATCTGGCGCGCTTCGAGTCCGATATGCCGCTGCAGCAGTGGCTGCCGGAGCGTTGCGTTCTGGACGTGCCGATCAGCGCTGCGCAGCGCCTGCCCGATACCACCGCGATCACCATGCTGATGACCGGCGCCCCCGACCAAGTGCCGCGGCGCGCAAGCTACCCGGAGCTGCTGGGGCTGGTGCGCCGCGCTGCCAACCTGTTTGTCGCCCTGGCAGGGCCCCGTCCGGCGGTGGCCCGCATGTTGCCGAGCCTGATCGAAACCCATGCCGCTGTGTGGGGCGCCGAGACTGCCGGGTAGGCTGTGCCCATCCACCTCCTGCTGCAGACCGGGCACATCGCCGAGCTGTTGCGCGCATCCGGCGCCAACATCCTGGTGGCCCTCGGCCCGCACCCGGTGCTCGACAGCTGGCAAAAAGGCCTTGCAGCTGCGCCAGCAGTTGCCCGGGCTGACGCTGCTGCGCGTGGCCAGGCCCGGCCTGCCGCTGGAACCCGGCGTGATCGACTTCCACCAAGCGCTGATGGCCCAACCCCATGACCACCTCCGGTTCGGTGCGTCGCGCCAGGGCGATGACGTTGCGGCCTACTTCCATACCGGCGGCACCACCGGCACGCCCAAGCTGGCGGCACACACACATCGCGGGCAGTTGACCGCGGCCTTGGGCGGTGCCGCGATGGCCAACGGGCGGCCGGGCGACATCGTCACCGCCACACTGCCGCTGTTCCATGTCGGAGGCACCATTTCCGGCGCTTTGAGCCAGTTCATGCAGGGGCGGCAGCTGCTGATCATGTCGCCTTCGGGCCTGCGCAGCCCGGCGATGGTGCAGGGCTTCTGGCGCCTCGTGGCGCAGTACCGCGCCACCCAGGTCGGCGCAGTACCCACCTCGCTCGGCGCGGTGCTGGAGGTACCCGTAGGCGACGCAGACATCCGCGGCATCCGATCCGGCAGCACCGGCGCGGCCTTGTTGCCGCCGGCGGAGGGAGCGCGCTTCAGGGAGGTCACCGGCCGCAATCGGCACGAGATCTACGGCATGACCCAGGCCTCGGCCCTGATCGCGATCGACCCCGCTGGCAGCACGGGTGGGCAAGGCTCGGTGGGATGGGCACTGCCCTACACCCGCTTGCAAATGCGCCGCCTCGGCCTTGACGGCCGGCCCGGCGACGAATGCGACGCGGACGAAGTCGGCGTGATCTTCACAAGCGGCCCCCATGTCTCGCCAGGCTACCGCAACCGGGAACACAACCCGGGCGTCTTCGACGGCGACACACTCAACCGCGGCGACCTGGGCTACAAGGACTCCGAGGGGCGCTTGTATATGGCGGGCCGTTCCAAGGACCTCATCATCCGCAGCGGCCACAACATCGACCCCGCGATGATCGAGAACGCCTTGGCCACGCACCCGGCGGTGGCACTGGCTGCGGCGGTGGGCATGCCCGACGCTTATGCCGGCGAATTGCCAGTCTGCTACCTGGTGCTGCGATGCGACGCTGCTGCTCGCCATGTCAGCGCGCTGCTGCAAGGGCCGCTGGCCTGCCCCGACTCAAAGGTGTCGGTGGAAGATGGTGGCAAGCGCGGGCTGCGCGTGAGCGTCATAGTGCCGGTGTCGGCACCAGCCGCCGTTGTGCCGTCGATCGAGGCTGCCCTTGCCGCTCACGTGTTCGAAGCCCGGGTGTCTGTGGGTTGATGCTCCCAACACCCGCCTTCCGCTGCAATGGGGGTCGGTGTGCGGGACCGCAAAGCCTGCAAACCCGCGGCAGTCAATTATTTGAATTGCCCCACCGCCAGCCTGTCGAGCTGCCACTGCGACTCACCTAAACTGACCCAAAGTCCGGCATACCGCCTTGCGGTTCTGCCCCTTTCTCCCAAGGAACCCCTTGACTGCCCTGGAATACGACTACATCGTGGTAGGTGCCGGCTCGGCCGGGTGCGTGCTGGCCGACCGGCTGAGCGCCGATGGCAGCGCCACGGTGCTGGTGCTGGAGGCCGGCGGCCACGACCGCCGGCTGTGGATCAACATGCCCATCGGTTATGGCAAGACCTTCTACGACCAGCGCGTGAACTGGAAGTTCGAGACCCAGCCCGACGCGCAGATGCAGGGCCGTCGCATCTACTTCCCGCGCGGACGGGTGGTGGGCGGCTCGAGTTCGATCAACGCCATGGTCTACTGCCGCGGCCTGCCCGGCGATTTCGACGACTGGGCGGCACGCGGCAACACCGGCTGGGGCTGGGACGATGTGCGGCCGGTCTACGAGCGCTTCGAGCGCCGCGTCGGGCCTGATGGCCAGGCCCAGCCCGGCGGCCCGCTATTCGTGAGCGACGTGCGCCGCCAGCTGCACCCGATGGAGCGCCACTTCTTCGCTGCCGCACAGCAGGCCGGGCTGCCCTTTACCGAAGACTTCAACGGCCCGCAGACCGAGGGCGTGGGGCGCTACCAGATCAACACGCACCGGGGCATGCGCTGGTCGGGTGCAGACGCCTTTCTGCGCCCGGCGCTGCGGCGTGGCCAAGTGCAGCTGCAAACCGGCGCGATGGCCAGCAAGGTGCTGTTCGAAGGCCGGCGCGCCGTGGGGGTGGCCTACACCCGGGACGGCGTCGCACTGACGGCACGGGCCCGACGCGCAGTCGTGTTGAGCGCCGGCGCCATCCAGAGTCCGCAGTTGCTGCAGCTCTCAGGCGTGGGCCCGGCGGTGCTGCTGCAGCAACACGGCATTCCGGTGCTGCTGGCGCAGGAGCAGGTGGGCGCCAACCTGCAGGACCACCTGGCCATGAGTTATTACTTCAAGGCCACCGAACCGACCCTCAACAACCTGCTGAGCACCTGGTGGGGGAAGTTGCGGGTCGGTCTGCAGTACGTCTCCACACGCAGCGGCCCGCTGAGCATCAGCGTGAACCAGTGCGGCGGTTTCGTGCGCTCCGAGCCCAGCCAGGCGCGGCCGGACATGCAGCTGTATTGCAACCCGATCACCTACACCCTGGCAGAGTCCGAAACCGGCACACAGATCGTTCCGGACCGCTTTGCCGGCTTCATCCTGTGCTTCCAGCCTTGCCGCCCCTTGAGTCGGGGCCGGGTCAGTATCCAGGGGCCGACCGTGCAGGATGCGCCCCGCATCGAGCCCGGCTACCTGACACACCCGGAAGACGTCGCGCAGGCCCTGCGCGGCGCACGCCTGACGCAGCGCATCGCCCAGACGGCCGCGATGCGCGGCCTGATCGCATCGCCGATCGCGCCCGACCTCGACACCCTGGACGATGCCGCCATGGTAGACGACTTCCGCAGCCGCGCCAGCACCTGTTACCACCCGGTCGGCACCTGCACGATGGGGCCGGACGCCGGCAGTGCGGTGGTCGATACGCAATTGCGAGTGCACGGGCTGGAACATCTGTACGTGGTCGACGCTTCGGTGTTCCCGTCGGTCACCTCGGGCAACACGCACGCACCCACCACCATGGTGGCACACAAGGGCGCCGAGGCGATACTGCGGGCGCGGGCCTGAGGCAGCCGCAAGGCAGCCACCAGGTCGAACTTTCAGGTACCCACTCACCGAGCCACCCCCCCAATTCAACCGACAACGCACCGGGAGACAGACCCACCATGAAACTCGAATCGATCAAGACCTATGTGGTTGGCAACCCGCCCCCCAGCTTTGGCGGGCGCTACTTCGTGTTCGTCAAGATCCGCACCGCCTGCGGCATAGAAGGCGTAGGCGAGGCCTATGCCGCCACCTTCAGCCCGCACGTGATCGCCGCCATGGCCGAAGACCTGTTCGCACGGGTGTTCGCCGGCGAAGATCCGATGCAGACCGAGACCCTTTGGCGCCGTGCCTACGGCGAGGGGTTCTCGCTGCGGCCCGACATTTCGCTGATGGGCGTGCTCAGCGCGCTCGAGATGGCCTGCTGGGACATCACCGGCAAGGCACTGAACCGCCCCATCTACAGCCTGCTCGGCGGCCTGGTCAACCCGCGCCTGCGCTCCTACACCTACCTGTACCCGGGCGAGAGCGAGGACGCGTCCTTCTATGGCGACCCGGTGCGCTCTGCCGAGCGTGCGGCGGTGTACGTCAAGCAGGGCTTCACCGCGATCAAGTTCGACCCGGTCGGCGGCTATTCGGTGTTCGACCCGCGCCAGCCGACGTTGGAGCGCATGGACATGTCCGAGCGCTTTTGCAAGTTGATCCGCGAAGCGGTGGGCGACAAGGCCGACATCCTGTTCGGCACCCACGGCCAATACACGGTGTCGGGCGCCAAGCGCCTGGCGCGCCGTCTGGAGAAGTACGACCCGCTGTGGTTTGAGGAGCCGACGCCACCCGAGCGCCCGGAGATGATGGCCGAGGTGGCCCGCCACACCAGCATCCCGATTGCCACCGGCGAACGCCTGACCACCAAGTACGAGTTCGCACGCGTGCTGGAGACGGGCGCCGCAACCATCTTGCAGCCGGCGCTGGGCCGGGTGGGTGGCATCCTCGAATGCAAGAAGATCGCCGGCATGGCCGAGGCGCACTATGCGCAGATGGCACCGCACCTGTACTGCGGCCCGATCGAGGCCGCCGCCAATATCCAGCTGGCGGCGTGCATTCCGAACTTCCTGATCCTGGAGAGCATCCAGCAGTTGGGCGGCTTCCACGGCAAGCTGCTCAAGACCAAGATCGAGTGGGCCGACGGCTACGTGATTCCGAGCAAGGAGCCGGGGCTGGGGGTCGAGCTCAACGAAGCGGTCGCGCTGGCCCATCCCTACACCGGCAAGGGGCTGCATCTGGACATGGCACAGCATCCGCTGGGGTACTACTGACTTCCGGATTGGCTTTTCTGTTGCTTGGTTCGGGGCTGCCTTTGAGTTTGGCCCGGCTGGTGGCTACCTTGGCGTTGGCCCGCGTCGCGGCAGGCGGTGCCCGGTGGGGGCTCACGTCGGCGCGGTCGGCCCCCACACGCCTTGGACGACGCAAGAGCAAACCAAGGCGCCTTGGGCGACGAACCTGCTGACCGACTACGCGTATGCGACACGCACATGAAAAGGACCTGAACTATGCAACTCTACTTGAACTTCATCGACAACCAATGGGTCGCCTCCGACCATGGCGGCAGCTTCGCGGTGGACAACCCGGCCAACGGCGCCATCGTGGCATCGGTCAGTGCGGCCAGCCAGGCCCAAGCGTTGCTCGCCTGTGACCGGGCGGCCGCCGCGCAGCGGGCGTGGCGGCGGTTGACCAGCGTGGAGCGTGGCCTGCATCTGCAAAAGCTTGCTGCCGCGCTGCTGGCCCGCAAAGACGCGATCGGAGCGGCGCTGGCGCTCGAATCGGGCAAGAGCCTGGAGGACGCGACCAACGAGGCGGTGTATGCGGCCGAGGTCACGCGCTACCACGCCGAGTGGGCACGGCGCATCGAGGGCGAAATCATCCCCAGCGACTCGCCGTCCGAGAATCTGATGCTGCACCGCGAACCCATGGGCGTGGTGGCCTGCCTGATTCCGTTCAACTACCCGGTGTACACCCTGCTGCGCAAGATCGCGCCAGCCCTGATCACCGGCAATACCGTGGTCGTTCGGCCGAGCAACAATACGCCGTGCAGCGCGTTCGAGATCGCGCAGGCGGTGCTGGATGCCGGTCTGCCTGCCGGCGTAGTCAATATCCTCACGATGGGGCACGACGAGGCGCAGGCGATGTGCACCCACCCCAAGGTGGCGATGATCACGCTCACCGGCGGCGTATCGGCGGGCCGGCGGGTGCTGGAGTACGCCAAAAGCAACATCGCCAAGTGCTCGTTGGAACTGGGCGGAAAAACGCCGGCTATCGTGGCGGCCGATACCGACCTGGACCGGGCCGCCGACGACATCGTGCGCTCCAAGACCACCCATTGCGGCCAGTTGTGCACCGCGGTCGAGCGCGTCTATGTGCAACGCGCAGTGCACGACGCGCTGGTCGACCGGCTGCGCACGCGCATGGCGGCGCGTGCTTTCGGCGACCGCACGCAGGACGCAGCGTGCATGGGCCCGCTGATCAGCGCCGCAGCCCGCCAGGGAATCCACGACATGGTGCACCGGGCGCTGCAGGCAGGTGCCACGCTGGAATGCGGCGGCGTGTTGCCGACCGGGCCGGGTTTCTTCTATCCGCCGACCCTTTTGACCGGCGTGGCACAAGCCTCCGAGATCGTGCAGGAGGAAGTGTTCGGCCCGGTGCTGTGCGTGCTGCCTTACGACCACTTCAACGACGCCCTGGCCATGGCCAGCGACCACCAGTTCGGGCTGGCGTCGGTGCTTTACACCGAGAACTACCGCCAGGTCATGCAGGCCGGCAACGAGATCGAGGCCGGCGAGCTGTATATCAACCGCACGCCGGCGGACCCCTACCAGGGATACCACGCGGGCTGGAAACGCTCGGGCCTGGGCGGTGACGACGGCAAACACGGCATGCTGGAGTTCACGCAGACGCGGCTGGTCATCATGGCGTACTGAAGGGGCGCTGGCCTGCGCATACACGCTGCAGCACAACATGGGAAGGGTGGTAAATTGCTCCGCGTGAGCGCAGCCACCCCTTCCAATCCGCCGGTCTCCGCCTCGGAGTTTCTGGACCAGTTCCCGCGGGTCGACAGCTACGCCGAGATCGACGAAATCCTGCGCTCGCCCGATTTCATCCAGGGCTCGCACTTTTAGAGCAAGCCGGTGTTTGGCGGCTCGCTGGTGGTCATCGACGGCCCCGAGCACCGCCAGCGGCGCAAGATGCTGATGGGCCTGTTCTCGCATGCGGCCTTGCGCCGCAACGAAAAGGAGATCCTCGCCCCAGCGATCCACCACGCGTTCGAGGCGCTGTCCGCCACGCGCGATGCCGAGGGCCTGGCGCGCGTCGACCTGGTGCCGCTGCTGCGCAGCCTGACCATCGTGATCTCGGCCCATGTCACGGGCGCGGATGGCGCTGAAGATCCCAGGTGCCGAACCCGCCTGCAGGCGCTGGTGGCCAAGCTCGAAGCCGCCTCGGGTGTGGAGTGGTCCACACGCGACCATGCCGAGGTCATGGCCGATGGCGTGGCGGCGCGGCGCGGCGCGGCGCGGTGCGGCGTGATTTGATCCGGGAATTCCTCCGGCCGGCACTGGACCGGCGCATGGCCCTGGCGGCCCGCGTCAAGACGGGCGAGTTGCAAGAGTCTGATCTGCCGATGGACCTGCTCGGCCTGCTGGCCCTTCATGGCGAGGCCGGCCAGGGCGGTGAAGATGCGCAGATCTGGCGTGAATGTGCGCTGTTTCTGGTCGCGGGCACGCAGACCACGTCGCGTGCCTTGCCACACATCGTCTGGCACCTCGACCCCTGGTGGGCGGCCCATCCCGAAGACCGCGCGCGGGCCGCCGACATCGAGTTCCTGAGCGGCGCCTCCAACGAGTCGCTGCGTCTGCACCAGCCGGTGCCGGCACTGCTGCGCAAGGTTACGCGCGACACCGTGCTGGCGTGCAACGGCCGGGCGTTCCAGCGAGGTGAACGTATCGCGCTGTTCTTCTCCACCGCCAACCGCGATGCCGCTCTCTATGGTGCTGATGTGGAAACCTTCAACCCCTTACGCCCCTTCAGCAAGAAGCCGCCGCCCTGGGGCCTGACCTTCGGTTCGGGCGCCCACACCTGCATCGGGCGCGCGCTGGTCACTGGCCTTTCGCACCGCTACGACGATGCGGAGCCGACTCACGGCACGATCGTCGGTGTGCTGCAGGCGCTGTACCAGGCAGTGTCGCGCTCGACCCGGCGCGGCCGCCCCAACGCAACACCGCCAGCTACCACGACGCCTTTGCCGGCATGCCCATCGTATTGCGGCACCTCTGACCTGCTGGAGACATTCGCCATGAGCAAGCTGATCATCGAGGCCCGCATCAACAAATACATGATGCGCGAGCAGGGCAATGTGAACGTGCCCTACACCCCCGACGAGAGTGCCGCCAATGCCGTGGCCTGCCGCGCGGCCGGGGCCGCCATCGTACATTTCCATGCGCGCAAGCCCGACGGCACACCCGAGCACAGCGCCGAGGTCTATGTCCGCACCATCCGGCAGATCCGCGGCAGCTCGGACATCCTGGTGCACCCCACGCTGGGCTACAACACGTTGGACGACCACACAGTACGCCGGCGCGCCTGAAACACATCCTGGAGCTGGCCAAGGACCCCTCGGCCTCGCCCCACTTCGTGCCGCTGAACATGGGCTCGGTCAACGTGGACCGCTACGATCCGCAGGCACGCGAGTTCCTGACCACAACCAGGTGTACGCCAACCCGACGGGCGACCTGATGTATTTCGGCAAGGAGGTGCGTGCGGCTGGCCTCAAGCCCTACCTGACCGGCTTCAACATCGGTTTCCTTCGGTATGCCAATGCGTTTGCCGACATGGGCCTGCTCGACGAGCCGCTGTACATGTGTCTGGTGCTGACCGACAACATCTTCCTGGGCGGCCATCCGCCGTCACTGAAGGGCCTGCAATCGCACCTGGACCACCTGCCTGCGGGCAAGCAGGTCGAATGGACTTCCATGACCTACGGCGGCAACCTGTTCGGCCTGGTCGAGGCGGTCATCACGCGCGGCGGCCATGTGTCGATCGGGCTGGGGGACCACCCTTACAACGAATTCGGCATGCCCGACAACGCCGAGCTGATCCGTCGCGTGGTGGTGATCGCCCAGGCCTGCGGGCGCAAGGTGGCCACGCCGGCCGAAGCCTGGCAGATCCTGAACCCGCCCAAGGGGTGATCGGTGGTACAACCTTCCCCATGAAAATTGCAAAAGACACGGCCGTCACCCTGAGCTACGAGGTCACCGATACCGGGCACCGGACACTCGATGCCGGCACCCAGCCGATGGTGTACCTGCATGGGGGTTACGGCAACACCTTCGACAGGATCGAACAGGCGCTGGAGGGCCAGGAAAAAGGCTATCAGACCGTGCTGGTATTGCAGCCCGAGGATGCCTTCGGCCTGCGAGATGAATCCTTGCTGCGAACCATCCCGAAAAGCCAGTTCCCGCCGGGCGTGAAAGTGGGTGGCAGCTTGCAGGGGCGCGATGACACCGGCCAAACGCGAACCTTCCGGGTGCTCAAGATCAAGGGCGACCAGGTGTTGCTGGACGGCAACCACCCGATGGCTGGCAAGGCGCTGCGGTTCAGCGTCAAGGTCGACGATGTCCGCTCTGCCACTGCGGTCGAGATCGAACATCGCCACGTGCACGGAGAGCACGGGCACCACCACTGAGGCAGTTCCGGGTTGTCGCGTCGCCTGGGCGGCGCACCCAGGGCCACTGCGGTGGGCCGGGTTGGGCTTTCAGGCCTGGACCATGCGGTTGATCTGCGTCGGCGTCGGTGCCTCCCAGCCTGCCTCCTTGCAGACCCGCAGGATCATCGCGTTGGTGTCGAAATAGACCTGCCAGTAGTGGTCGGTGTGGGTATAAGGGCGCACGGCAACGACAGGGCCGACCAGGTTGATGTCGACGACGTTGACCTCCGGCGGCTGCTCCGTGCTGACATTCGGAATCTTCGCCACGGCAGCGCGCAGCAGGGCCATGGCCTCGGCCGGGTCCACACTGCCTGCCAGTTGCGCCTGCCGGTCGACGCGCCGAATCGGCAATGCCGAGTAGTTGTGCACCGTGTCGGAAAAGATCTTGCCATTGCCAACCAGCGTCATCACGTTGTCCGGCGTGACGATGGTGGTGCCGAACAGGCCCAGCTCGTGCACCGTGCCGGTGATACCCGCCACGCCGACGAAGTCGCCCACCTTGAACGGCTTGAGCACCAGCATGAAGGCCCCTGCGGCGAAGTTGCCCAGCATGCCGCTCCAGGCCGCGCCGACGGCCAGCCCGGCACCGGCCAGCATGGCGGCAAACGACGTGGTCTGGATGCCGAAGTAGCCCAGGATACCCAGCACCAAGGTGATGTTGAGGGCCACGTTGACGATGGAGCCAAGGTACTTGGTCAGCGTCGCGTCCAGCTTGTTGCGGCTCATGATGCTCTGCATGGCCGAGATCACGCGGGCAATGATCCAGCGCCCGACCACCCAGAACGCGATCGCAGCCAATAACTTGATGGCGACGTCTATCGCCGTCGTGGTGAGAAAGGTCTGTACTACCTCGATGTCCATGGGGTTGCTCCTGTGAATGGCAAGGGCGTGCTGCCCGTGCCCCATTCTGCTTTCAGACACGCCACCCGCAACGCGCAACTGCATGAGCAATTGCAAAGAAAACGCTGCAGCAACCGACCGCAGCATGCGCTTTGTCGACGAACGCCTGATCAGCCGCGACGCAGGGCCCAGACACCAGCGGCGATCATCCACGCCGACAGCAGACTCACAGCCGCCGCCACCGGCACGACGGCGGCACCGCCGAGCACCGGGATTGCCAGGCAGGCGAGTAGCGCCGCGCTCAGCACGCCCATCACCGCCAGCCAGCGCGGCATGCCGCCGTTGAACAGCGCGGCCACGCACAGGGTGCCCAGCGACAAGGCCATGAACAAGGCCACGCCAAGAATTTCGCCGATACCGCCGCCATAGCTATTGATCGCAGTGAACACCAGTTCGATCTGGCTGCGCTGCGCCGGGTCGGCGGTCGCATGGGCCGCGGCCAGGGCCGGCATCACGGTCAGCCAGCGCAGGATGCCAATGCTGCGCGTCAGCGCCGACAGTGCGCCGAACGCGGCGACCGTGACCGCCAGCGGACGCTGCAGGCCACCCAACACCTGGGCTGCCAGGCCGATCATCAGCGGCGCGATCAAGATCGAATACAGCAGGTAGACGCCGTAGCCCAGCGTCACCATGCCGGCGTTGGCCTGGATCGCCGCGAGTTGTTCGGCTGCAGGCTTGCCGAGCGACGCCGGCCAGCCGATGGCCGCGCCGAGGATGGCCAACGGCGCGAACATCAGCAGAGCCTCGACGATGAGCAGTGCACCGAGGGTGCGCGTCGCTGACGCGGATGCATGGGTGTGTTCGACAGTGCGCTGAACAGAGGGATGGGTCAGGGTGGTCATGGACAAGCTCCTTGAAAAGTGGATGGTTTGGAGAGGGGGGTAAGGGGAAGGGCAGCTAACCCCAATCGGCTGCGCCCTCGGGGGACGGTGTCGACGGCGAGCCCAGGTTCATCAATTGCAGGGCATTGCGCAAAGCGGTGTCGATGGGCGTCTGCGCCGGCAAAGCCAGTGCCTTCATCGCGCTGCCGTCCAGCGCGTGCGGCACGCGCCACAAGTAGGCCATCTCGGCCAGCTCGCGCCACATCGGCACCACGAGGCCACCGAGCCGGATCACACCCCAGGGCAGGCCACCGTGCTTGAACCCGCCCGCCCGGCCCATGCCGAGCCCGGCCGCAGCGGCCTCCAGCGCAGCGAGCAACTGGGCACCGGTAAGCGTGTAACCGGCAAAGTGCAGTTGCGCGAAGGCCGGCAGGGGGTTGGACTGCGCTGCGACGACGAAGGCCCGACTGAGGTCCGGCAGGTAGGCCCAGGAATGCGGCCGGTCCATCGGGCCTGGGTAGACCAGACGGCCCTTGGCGACCGATTTGGCGATCACCAGGTCGAACCAGCTGCCAGTACCGCTGCCAAAGAAATCACCGGCACGCAGCACGGTCGCGCACAGCGCGCCGGCCGCGCAGCGGGCTTGCATTTCAGACTCGATCTGCACCCGGATGCGCCCCTTGCGGGTGTCGGCATGCTGCGGGCTGTCGGGGCACAGCAGCGCCGGCATCTGCGAACCGAAGTTGTAGATATTGCCAGGCAACATGAAGCGCGCATTGAGCCGCTGGGCCAGGTCCATTCCAGCACGGGCCAGCGGCAGCGCTTCGGTGACCCACCGGGTATAGGCCGGGTTCAGGCCGTAGACGACGACCTGCGCGCCGGCAGCGTCTCGGGCAAGGGCGTCGAGGTCGGTCACCGGCGTGTGTACCAGCCGGGCACCAACGGGCATGTCAGGCGCCGGCTTGCGGCGAACCTGGGCCAGCACCAGCCAGCCGGCAGCGTCGAACGCCTGTGCTGCAGCCAGGCCGAGCCGGCCGTTGGCGCCCAGGATCAGGACGGTCGGGATGGGGGGTTTGTTCATGGTGCTGGTATCAGGAAGTGGTTGGATGGGGGGAGTCTGGGGTGCATCGTGCCATCTGTCTATTGCCTGGATACGCATTGCAGCCATACACTCTCGTATGGCTGAACAAGGCATCGACGGCTTCGACTGGGCGCTGGTGAAGAGCTTCGTCGCGGTGCTCGACGCCGGGAGCCTGATGGGCGCAGCGCGTCAGCTGCAGGCCCACCAGCCGACGCTGTCGCGCCACATCGCCGAGCTCGAGGCACAACTCGGCGCGCCACTTTTCGAGCGCACGGGCCGCGGCGTCACACCCACGGCCGCCGGCCTGGCCATCGCCGACGCGGCTCGGCAGATGCAAGAGAGCGCGGGGGCGCTCGCCCGCAGCCTGGCCAAGACCCGCGACGCCACCAGCGGCACGGTGCGCGTCACCACCAGCCAGGTCGCCGCAACCTGGCTGATGCCGCCGATCCTGGCGCGGCTGCAGGACGCAGAGCCGGGCATCGCCGTGGAGCTGGTGGCCAGCAACCAGCTCACCAACCTGCTGCGCCGCGAGGCCGACATCGCGGTACGCATGGTGCGGCCGCAACAAAGCTCGCTGGTGGCCAGGAAGCTCACCGAGATTGCCATCGTTGCCGCCGCGCACCAGGCCTACCTGGCGCGTGCCGGTACACCGCGCAAGCCCGTCGACCTTCTGGAGCACCGCCTGATCGGTTACGACATCGATGAGACCATCCTGCGCGGCTTCGCCGCCCTGGGCCTGCCCTTGACGCGCGACCGATTCGCCCTGCGCACCGACGACCAGGTCGCCTACGGCCGGCTCATCGCCGCTGGCGCCGGCATCGGATTCGTGGCGCGCTACAACATCGGCCACTGGCCGGGCGTGGTGCCGCTGCTGCCGCAACTACAGATCCCTCCGCTACCGTGCTGGCTGGCGGTACACCGCGAGATCCGTGGGAACAAGCTGGTGCGGCGGGTGTACGACTTTCTGGCCGAGGCGATTCCGGCGGCAGTTTCTGGGAAAGAACGCCATCTTTGACAGCATTGCTAGCAACCTCTAACGTCATCGTGATGGGTACTACGCTGACGATCCGCAATTTGGACGCGGCAGTTGCACAAAAGCTGCGCATGCAAGCCGCTGCACATGGCCATTCCATGGAAGCCGAGGTACGCGACATTCTGAGCCGAGCAGTGGCCCCTGCTGTTGCAAGTGTTGCGCCTGCCAAAGGCAAGTTCGACCGTCTGGTCGGCCTCTGATCGGGACGTATGACCACCGATGAAATGATGCAACTCATACGCGGCGAGTAGGCTGGGTTTCCCTATGACGGTTTTTGTAGACAGCCATGTGATTCTTGACTTGGTGAACCGCGATGCCGTTTGGCTCGACTGGTCGCGGTCCATGCTGGAGTTGCACGCAGCACAAGGCCTGCTTGTCAATGCCATGGTTTACGCCGAGTTGTGCGGCAACGCGCAGTCGCCTGACGAGGTCGATACGCTGTTGAATGCCCTTGACGCGCAAGTCGCCGAAATCTCGCGCCAGGCATTGTTCGACGCCGCCAAAGCCCACATCACCTACCGCCGCAGTGGCGGCACCAGAACCTCAGGGCTACCCGACGTCTTCATCGGTGCCCATGCCCAGGCATTGGGCATTCCCCTGCTGTCCCGCGACACTGCTCGCCATGCCACCTATTTTCCTCAGGTGCGGTTGATTTGTCCGTGAGATACAGGTGTTCCACAGCTTGGGCAATGGCCCACCGTGTGATCAGCGCTTGCGCAGCACCATCCGGTCACGTTCCATCGTGATGTCGAATTGCGACAGAAAGCTCTGCCCCAGCAGCGCCTCATCCGGGTCGCCGCCCACCAGCCCCACCCCCACGCGGATGCTTGAGACGGCCACCGGGCCGACCGCCACCGGCACCCCGCCCACGACGCGACCCGGCAACTCGCCGTTCGCCGTGCGAAAGGTGATCGGCACGCCGTCCGGCAACCGCGCCGCGCGTGCAAAGGCCTCGCTGACCACCACCAGGCTGGCGCCGGTATCGACCATGAAATTCACCGGCCGGCCGTTGACCAGGCCCGCCACATGGAAATGCCCGTTGCGTGATTTCGGGATGATCAGGTCACCAGATGCCGTCACCACCAGGGGCCGCGGCTGCAGGTAGTGCTGCATGGCCAGATACAGCAGGCCCATGACGACCAGCCAGAACAAGACGATGCCCAGCGGGCCCCACTTCAGGCCGCGGCTGATGTCGCCCGGTGGTTGCGGTTCAACCGGCAAGGCGACCTTCCCGTGCACGGCGCGTGCGGCTTTGGGCCTGCGTCATGGCAGGATCCAGCGGGCGGCTTTCTCGGCCAGCATCAGCGTCGGTGCATTGGTGTTGCCGCTGGTGATCACCGGCATCACGCCGGCGTCGACCACCCGCAGGCCCTGGATGCCACGCACCCGCAACTGCGGGTCGACCACGGCCATCGGGTCGTCGGCGCGGCCCATTTTGGTCGTCCCGACCGGGTGAAAGATGGTGCTGGCGATATCGCCGGCCAGCCGGGCCAGCTCCTCGTCGCCCTGGTACTGCGCACCGGGCTTGAACTCTGTCGGCTGAAACGGCGCCAGCGCCGGCTGGCCCACGATATGGCGGGTGACGCGCAGCGAGTCGGCCGCCACCTTGCGGTCTTCCGGCGTGTTCAGGTAGTTAGGGGCAATGGCCGGCGCATCGGTGAAGTCGGGCGTTCGAATCTGCACTTGGCCGCGGCTGGTGGGGTTGAGATTGCACACGCTGGCGGTAAAGGCCGGGAACCTGTGCAATGGCTGGCCGAAGGCGTCCAGACTCAGCGGCTGCACGTGGTACTCGATGTTGGGATACGGCTGGGACGGGTCACTGCGCGTGAACGCGCCAAGCTGCGAAGGCGCCATGCTCATCGGACCGGTGCGCTTCAGCGCATATTCCAGCGCGATGGCAGCCTTGCCCCACACGCTGTTGGCCAACGTGTTGAGGGTGTGCGCACCCTGCACCTGGTAGACGGCACGAATCTGCAGATGGTCCTGCAGGTTGGCACCCACGCCGGGCAGGTCCTGCACGACTGCGATACCCAGACGCTGCAGCAGGTCTGCCGGACCCACACCTGAGAGCTGCAGAATCTGCGGGGAGCCAATGGCGCCAGCACACAGGATCACTTCGCGCCGGGCAGTCACCGTGACTTTGCGCCCGCCGCGCACCACCTCGGCACCGCTGCAGCGCAGTGCGCCATCGGCACCACGCGCGAACAGCAGCCGCGCGACCTGCGCCTGCGTCCAGAGATTGAAGTTCTGTCGCCGCATGGCGGTTGGCCGCAAAAAGGCCTTGGCGGCATTCCAGCGCCAGCCGCGCTTTTGGTTGACATCGAAGTAACCGACGCCGAAGTTGTCGCCGCGGTTGAAATCCTCGGTCAGCGGAATGCCGTATTGCTGCGCCGCCTGCTGGAACGCATCCAGCACGGCCCAGCGCAGGCGCTGCTTCTCGACGCGCCATTCGCCGCTGTTGCCATGGAAACGCGCCATCTCCGGGTCGGCAGCGCTGCCGGCGTCGAGCCGGTAGTGGCTCTCATGGGCCATGAAATCGGGCAGACAGTGGGCCCAGGTCCAGGCATTGTCGCCGGTCAGAGCCGCCCAGTGGTCGTAGTCGCGCGCCTGGCCGCGCATGTAGATCATGCCGTTGATGCTCGAGCAGCCCCCCAGCGTCTTGCCCCGCGGGTAGATCAGGCTGCGCCCGTTCAGGCCGGCAGAGGGCTCGGTGCGGTAGCGCCAATCGGTGCGCGGGTTGTCGATGCAGTACAGGTAGCCCACCGGTATGTGGATCCAGTGGTAGTTGTCGGCGCCACCGGCCTCCAGCAGCAGCACCCGGCGCGACGGGTCGGCACTCAGGCGGTTGGCCAGCAGGCAGCCGGCCGTGCCGGCGCCCACGATCACGGTGTCGAAGCTGTCCTCTGGTTCAGTGGAGATCACTGGTGTACCTTCGTGCTTCGCGCTGCGGCGCGAGCTTGTTGGGGGCGGCCCGGCGCGGCGCTCATGCCTGCATTTCCCGAAGCAGCCAGACCTTGAAGGCCCTGGCTGCCGAATTGATGTGGCTACCCTCGGGGGCGATCAGATAGTAGGCTTCCTTCATCGGGATCGCAAACGGCAGCGGTCGCACCAGGCGCCCCGCGGCGATCAGGTCGCGCGAGACGGTTTCATGCGCGAGCGCCACGCCCAGCCCCTGCAGGGCCCACTGCAGGCTGACGGCCCAGGTGCTGGCGCGGTGCACCGGTGGGGTTGCCACGGGGCCGTGGCCACAGGCCTCCAGCCAGGCGTCCCAGCTTTGCAGGGTGCCGGGCAAGTCGAACAGGCGCTGCTGCAGCAGGTCCGGAACGCCCTGGATGCGCTGCGCCAGCTCGGGCGTGCAGACCGGGAACACGGTGTCCTGGGTCAGGCGCTGGCCGACGCGGCTCTCCCATTTGCCCTGGCCGAACACGATCTCGATGGCGGCCGATTCGCTGGGTTTTTCCTGTGGCCAGATCGAGGTGGCCACGTTCAGATGCACCCACGGGTGCTCGTCCATGAAGCGGCCCAGCCGCGGCGTCAGCCAGAAAATCGCAAACGACAGGTTGGCGTGCAGTTCCAGCACATCGGGGTCGTTGCGGCCGACCAGCAAGGCCGTGCCCTCCTCCAGCGTGTAAAAGGCCGCCTGCACGGTGGGCAGATAGCCGCGCCCCTCGTCGGTCAGCTCCAGCCCGCGCACGCGCCGGTAGAACAGCGTGCGGCCCAGGGCGTTCTCCAGGCTTTTGATCTGCTGGCTCACCGCCGACTGGGTCATGTGCAGTTCCTGCGCAGCGGCCGTGAAGCTCAAGGCGCGGGCCGAGGCCTCGAAGGCCCGCAGCCAGTTCAGGGGGGGAAGACGCAACATCGGGGATCGTTTACGCAAGCATTAGTGACGCTAATCTTATAACGCAAGTTTCTTGGTTTGCCAGCCGCACTGGGAAGCATCAGACTGGTGGGTCAACCACCCTTCACACCCAACCCATCCTTCGCTTTATGACGACACCCCCTCGCACCCTCAAAATCGGATTCATCGGCCTGGGCGCGCTCGGCCAGGGGCTTTGCAACAGCCTGGTCCGGGGCGGCTTCGATGTCACCGTGACCGACCTGAACCGCGAACTCGGCCGGCCGCTGGTGGCGATGGGCGCGCACTGGTCCGACGATGTCGCAGGCGCCTGCCGCCAGGCCGATGTGGTGATCACCGCCCTGCCCTCGCCCGCGGTGTCGCGCCAGGTGGTCGAGGGGCCCGGCGGCGTCTTCGAGAGCCTTGCCTCCGGCGGCGTCTGGATCGAGATGAGCACCACCGATTTCGAAGACCTGCAGCGCCTGCACGACGCGGCGGCGCAGCGCGGCATCGGCGTGCTCGAATGCCCGGTCACCGGTGGCGTGCACCTGGCCAATTCGGGCGAGATCACGGTGCTGGTCGGTGGCGAGCAGGAAGTCTTCCAGCGCGTCGAGCCCCTGCTGCAGGCCATGGGCGGCCAGATCATCTACATGGGCAAGCTGGGCAACGCGTCGGTGGTCAAGGTGGTCACCAACATGCTGGCCTTCATCCACCTGGTGGCGGCGGCCGAGGCGATGATGGTGCCGGCCAAGTACGGTGTCGACCCGGACGCCACCTACCGCGCGATCCGCGCCAGCTCGGGCAACAGCTTCGTGCACGAGACCGAATCCAAGCTCATCCTCTCGGGCAGCTACAACGTGAAGTTCACCATGGACCTGGCCTGCAAGGACCTCGGCCTGGTCAACGGCATCGCCGACAAGCTGGGGGTGCCGCTCGAACTCGGCAGCATGACCGAGACGATCTTCAAGCGAGCCCGTGGCCTGTTCGGCGGCCAGGCGCAGTCGCCCGAGGTCGCCCGCATGATCGAGCAGGCCTGCGGCCTGGAGCTGCGCGCACCGGGCTATCCGATGGAGCTGCTGGCCGAAGACGGCGCACCGCGGCCGTCCGGCACGCAGGCCAAGTCATGACCGCCGTGCCGGGCCGCCCCCTACCAGGTCGCGCCGCAGTGCGCAGCACGGAGGTCTCCCCATGACCGCCGGCCCACTGAGAACCCGCATGGACTGGGCGGCCGCAGCCGGCAGCCTGTCGATCGCAACCGGTCTGTTCATCGACGGGCGCCATGTGCCGGCGCTCGCCGGCGAGACCTTCGATTGCATCAACCCGGCCAACGGCAGCGTGCTGGAGAAGATCGCCCGCGGCCAGTCGGCCGATGTCGACCGGGCAGTGGCCAGCGCGCTGCAGGCCTGGAACGACCGGCGCTGGCGCGGGTTGGCGCCGCGCGCACGCGCCGAAATTCTGCTGCGCTTTGCCGATCGGGTGGCCCACCATGCCGATGAACTCGCGCTGCTGGAAACCCTGGACATGGGCAAACCGATCAGCGATGTGTTGAACATCGACCTGCCCGAGGTGCTCAAGACGATCCGTTACTTTGCCGAATGCATCGACAAGATCGAAGGCGCCGTAACCCATACCGACCCGTCGGCGCTGCACATGATCGTGCACGAGCCAATGGGGGTGGTGGGCGCCATCACCCCGTGGAACTACCCGATGCTGATGGCGGTCTGGAAAATTGCCCCGATCCTGGCGGCCGGCAACTGCGTGGTGCTCAAGCCGGCGGAGCAGGCTCCGCTGTCGTGCACGCGGCTGGCACAGTTGTTCGTCGATGCCGGCGGGCCGCCGGCCGTGTTCAATGTCGTCAACGGCTTGGGGCCAGAGGCCGGCAAGGCACTGGCGCTGCACCCGGATGTGATCAAGCTGTCGTTCACCGGCTCCACCGCCGTGGGCAAACTGCTGCTCGGGTATGCCGGCCAGTCCAACATGAAACGCGTCGCCCTGGAGACCGGTGGCAAAAGCCCGCAGATCTTCCTCGACGACCTGTACGACCTCGACGCCGCGGTCGACCGCGCCGTGGGCGGCATCTACGACAACGCCGGGCAGGTCTGCAATGCCGGTTCGCGCCTGCTGGTGCAGCGCGGCATCCACGACGAGTTCGTCAAACGCTTCATCGCGCGTGCGCAGGGGGCCTACCAGCCCGGCGACCCGCTGGACCCGGCGACCACCCTCGGGCCGCTGGCCAGCCATGCCCACCAACGCAACGTGCTGGCGCGCATCGCGCGTGCGCAAGGCGAAGGCGCCCAGCTGGCTATGGGTGGCGCTGCCGTCACACCGGTCTCGGGCGGCGCCTTCGTGGAACCGACGCTGTTCGTGGGCGCCACGCAGCAGATGGCCCTGACGCGCGAGGAGGTGTTCGGGCCCGTTACCGCGGTGACTGCTTTTGACACCGTCGAAGAGGCCGTCGCGCTGGCCAACGACTCGATCTACGGCCTGGCCGCAGCGGTCTGGACGCGCGACCTGAAGCAGGCGCACCACGTCGTCGCCGCGCTGGAGGCCGGCGTCGTATGGGTCAACTGCTTCGGCGACGGCGACATGACGCAGCCCTTCGGCGGCTACAAGCAGTCGGGCAATTCGCGCGACAAGCACATGGCCAGCATGCTGTCGTACACGCAGAGCAAGTCGGCCTGGTTCAACCTGGCGTAGACGGGCGGCCGGCACAACTTCTGCTTGACTCATCGACTTATTCAAGACAATGTGTAGTGAGTCTGCAAATGACAACGGGATGCCGGTGCCAACCACCACGTCCAGAGATATTCAGAGAGTCTTCAGCGCTGGACTGATCGGGCAGGGCCGGGCCGGGCAGAATCTGGCGGTGGTCACCGAGGAGGTCGCGCCGCCGGTGCTCTGATGGACTGCCGGGACCACGGGTGACTCAAGGCAGGAAGCGCTGCGCCTCCAGGAACGACGACAACAGATCGTGGCGTGCCACGAAGCCCAGTTCCTCGCGTGCCCGCGTCACGTCAAAGGGCTGGTTGCGCTGGTGGGCGAATCCGGCAAAGCCGGTGGCGGGCAGGTGCACCGCAGCATGCTGCAGCGAAGGGCGCATCCGCTGAGCCGCAGCGACGAATTCGCTGAAATGGGTCAACCGGCCGCTGCCGATCGTGTAGACGCGCCCAGGCAGCGCCGCGGCATCGAGCGCCGCCACATTGGCAGTGGCCACGTCGCGCGCGTCCACGAAGTCGTCGCCACCGGACCACAGCAGCAAGGGATCGCGCATCTGCACGACGCCGCCCTTCGCACCCTGGCCCAGCAGACTGGCCATCAAGCGGCCTGGCACCGAATGGTTCGGCCCGGCCCAGAGACCAAGCACCGCCGAATATCGCAGGATGCCCACCGACAGCCCGAACTGGTCGGCATAGTGCTGCACAAAGAACTCGGCGGCCAGCTTGCTGGCGGCATAGAGGCTCCCCGGACGCTCGCTCACCGCATGAAACGTGAAGTCTTCGCCCACCGCTTTCGGCTGCGGCCGATGGAAGATCGGGTAGTAGACCGTGGTGGACGAAGCCAGCAGGAAACGGCGCACACCCACCGCGCGGGCAGCCTCCAGCAGGTTCACGGTACCGCCAAGGTTGACGTCCGCTGCGAGCGTGGGCGTGGCCCGGATCGCCATGCTCAGCGCGGCGGCAGTATGCAGCACCGCATCAATCCCGAGCTGCTGCAGCAGGGCTAGCATCGCCGCGCGGTCACGCACATCGCCGGTTTCCAGCGTGACCTGATCCAGAGGTAGCACGGTGGCCACCAGTGCCGGATCCGGGTGCTGGTCGAGCAGTACCACCCGCTCGCCACGCGCCGCCAGCAGTGCCGCGGTCTGGCAGCCGATCAGGCCGGCACCGGTGATGAGCGTCGTCATGGCCGGCCGGCGCGTCAAACTTGCGAGAACACCTGGTGGTAGACCCGCCCCCGGAACAGGGTCATGACGTCTGCGATGCGCGCACGCACTGCTTGCCGCGTCGGGGTGGCCAGCGCCGCATCCATGGCAGCCAGGTCGGCGAAATACAGGTCGAACACCGCATAGACAGGGGGGGAACCCGTATCGGCCTGCACCAGATGGCGCAGCTTCACGGCCTGCAGGCCCGGATAGGTGCCGATGGCTTCGAGTACCGGGCCCGCAAGCTGCTGGTCGAAATGGGCGCGGTCGGCGTCGGCCACCGTTCCCTCCATAAAGGCGGATCGGACAATCATGGGCTGGGCTCCTGGGTGGGGGGGGATCTCTGCATCAATTCCGCCGTGGCCATGCTGGTGGCCAGCAGGTGGCGCGTCATCAAAGCGCTGGCCTGCGCGGCGTCGCGTCGCAGCACCGCGTCCATCAGGGCCTGGTGCTCGGCGTTGACGTCGCGCACCAGGGCACCCTGCTCCTGGTGGTGCAGGATGCGGATCTTGCGGTAGCGCTCGGACTGGTCCACCAGTTGCGCGTGCAGGCGCAAAAGCCAGGGCGAGCCGCAACCCGCGACGAGTGCATGGTGGAAGGCCCGATGGCGCATCTCCCACAGGCTGGCGTCGGCATGGGCGCCGGTGTCCACCGGCAAGGGGGTACGAGAGAGGCGGTGGAAGGCAGCCACGATCTCGGCCTCCCAGTCGGCATCGCCCTGCGCAATCGCCATCGGCAACATGATCGACTCCAGCGCGGTGCGCGCCAGCGTGAGGTCCTGCAACTCGGCCACCGACACCGGCGCGACTGCGAAACCACGTTGCTCGTCGTTCACCACCATGCCCTCGGCCGACAGGCGCTGCAGCGATTCGCGCAGCGGGCTCAGGCCGAGCCCATAACGCTGCTGCAGGTCCTTGGTCCGCAGGCGCTGGCCGGGTGCGAGCCGGCCACTCAGGATGTCTGCACGCAAAAGCTCCTGCGCCTGACTGGCCAGGGTTCTGGCGCTTGCGGCCAAATCGGTGCGGGCGGTGGCAATGGTTTCCATGGAGTTCGAAACAAGCGGTGCTGGCGCGATAGTAAAACAAAAATGGCGTGAAATTATGAAAATTCAAATAATTTATGTTGACATTGAATATTTATCTCTTCAGAATTCAGCTCCATCTGCCCTGCTTTCGCGGGCAGGAACCCCAACCCACGAGGTTTTGGCCATGCCTCTTCTTGCCACTGTTGCCTACCGCGGAGAAACCGTCGCCTGCCTGGAGCAGGGCGGTTCTTATTACCCGATCACCACGCTGGCGCGTGCCGCCGGGCGCGCGCTGGCTGGCACGCAACTGATGGACCTGTTCTCCAATTGGTCTCGCAGCGCCGACGATCTGCAGGCACTGAGTGCCCAGTGCAATGCAGCGCACGCACTGCCAACCGACGGGGTGCAGGTGCTGGCACCGCTGTTGTACCCCGGCAAGATCCTGTGTGCAGGCGCCAACTATTTCGATCACCTGGCCGAGATGGGCATGCCGGGCGCCAAGAAGGAAGACCAGCGACTCTTCTTCTTCATGAAGCCGCCGCGCAATGCGGTGGTCGGCTCGGGCCCCACCGTTCACATGCCGATCGGCACCCAGGCGTTCGATTGGGAGGTCGAGCTGGCCATCGTCATCGGCAAGAGTGCACGCAATGTCACGGTCGAATCCGCCTTGCAGCATGTGGCCTTCTACACCGTGGCGATCGACTTCTCGGCGCGCGACCACAACCGCGCACCCGAGACCTTCTACAAGCTCGACTGGGTCGCCGGCAAGGCCAACGACACCTGCTGCCCGCTGGGGCCGCGTCTGGTGCCGGCGAGTGCCATCGCAGATCCGCAAAACCTGGGGCTCAAGCTCTGGGTCAATGGCGTACTCAAGCAGGATGGCCGCTCCAGCGACATGATCTTTTCGGTGGCGGAGCAGATCGCCACCGCCTCGCGCATCATGACCCTGGACCCGGGTGACGTGCTGCTCACCGGCACACCCGCCGGCGTCGGCGCGCCCAAAAAGACGTTCCTTGAAGTGGGTGACCAGGTCGACGCCGAGATCGAAGGCATCGGCCGCCTGTCGGTCACCATCCAGCCTGCGCGCTGACACCGGTTTTCAACGGCGCATCGATCCAGCCATTCCAGAGTGATCGCACACCAACCCTTGCAGGAGTTCACCCCATGAGACGCTTCATTCTCGCCGCCGCCACCGCCCTGGTGGCGCTCAGTGTTCTGCCCACCGCCCTGGCGCAGACCGACATCCGCATTTCCACCGCGGCACCCGACAATGCCCCGCTATCCGATGCGTTTCGCTTGATCAAAACCCGCATGGAGGCGAAGTTCCCCGGCGCGGTGAAGGTAACGGTGCACACCGCCAGCAGCCTGTTCAAGCAAGGCACCGAGTTGCCGGCATTGCAGCGCGGCAACCTGGAAATGGCCAGCCCGGTCACCTTCGAGATCGAGGCCCAGCTGCCCGAATACGGCGTTTTCGGCGCCGCCTACCTGTTTCGTGATGCCGACCACCTGATCAAGACCTTTCGAAGCGACATCGGCAAGGAGTACTACGACGACGTCGCTGCCAAGATGGGGCTGGTCATCCTGGACACCGCCTACCTCGGCACGCGCACCATCAATCTGACCAGCGACAAGAAGATCGAGAAGCCGTCGGACCTTGCAGGCACCAAGATGCGCATGCCTCCCGGCGCCGCATTCCAGGTGCTGGCCAAGGCGCTGGGCACCACGCCGGTGTCGATGCCGATCACCGAGGTCTACCTCGGCCTCAAGACCGGCGCCATCGACGGCCAGGACAACCCGACCAACATGACCCGCGACTGGAAGTTCTACGAAGTCACCAAGCAGGTCGTGCTGACCAGGCACCTGGTGCAACCGGTGTTCCTGGCCATCGCCAAGCCAGTGTTCGACAAGCTCACGCCGGCCCAGCAGACCGAGTTGCGCGCGGCAGCCCGCGAAGCCGCCGACATGCAAATCGCCAAGACCCTGCAGGATGAAAAGTCGGCCCTCGACACCTTCCGCGCCGCCAATGTCCGCATCACCGAGCCGGACATCGCGGCCTTTCGTGCCGCGGTGCAGAAGGAGTACGAAGCCCCCGGTGTAACCGCCAAGTGGAAGCCAGGACTGATGGCGCGCATCCAGAACGTGCGCTGATCGGCCCACCAAACACAACGCACCATGGTTGCCGCCGCACCATCCCGGTTTCGCCGTTTGGCAGTTGCCGTCTCGACGCTCAGTCTGGCCATGGTGTTCGTGCTGTTCATCTATGGCGTGGGAATGCGTTACCTCTTCGGGCGGCCGATTGGCTGGGTCGATGAAGCGGTGACCGTGCTCAGCGTCTGGTCGGTGTTGTGGACGGCGGCCTTCGTGCTGCGCTGGCATGAGCACATCTCGTTCGACATCGTGTTCATCAACCTGACACCCAGGCGCCAGCGTGCCATGCTGCTGGTGGTAAACATCGTGTTTGTGGCCCTGATGCTGGCAGCCCTGCCGGGCATGATCGACTACACATTGTTCCTCTGGCGCGAAAAGACCGACATGCTGGAGATGCGGCTCGACTTCGTCTACGCGATCTTTCCGATCTTTTTCATCGCGATCATGCTGCGCCAGCTGGCCAGCATCTGGCGCCTGTTGTCGGCGCGCTGGGAGCAGGAGTTGAGCCAATGGACCGGCGCCGCGGCCCGGCCGGAGCAGCCATGACCCCGGGCCTGTACGCCCTGCTCGGCACCGTGCTGTTCGGCGCGCTCATGCGCCTGCCGCTGGCACTGGTGATGTTCGGCGGCGGCGCGGCCTATCTGTTCGCGACGCGCCAGGACATCGGCCTGCTGGTCGGCCAGGTGATGAGCCAGATGACCACCATGTATGTGCTGGTGGCGATTCCGATGTTCATCCTGGCAGCCAATATCATGAACGCGGCCTCGATCAGCGAGCGGCTGTGGGCGGTTGCCAATGCACTGGTCGGGCGCTTCAAGGGCGGCATGGGCCATGTGACGGTGCTGGTCAGCATGATCTTCTCCAGCATGAGCGGCAGCGCCATCACCGACGCCGCCGGGCCCGGCCTGGTCGCGGTGCGCATGATGCGCCAAATCGGCAAGTACCCGGCCGGCCTGGCCTGTGCCATCGCGGCCGCAGCCGCCACCATCGCCCCGATCATCCCGCCATCGATTCCGCTGGTGATCTACGCGCTGATCTCGGGCGCCTCGATCGGCGCGCTGTTCCTGGCCGGCCTGGTACCGGGTATTTTGATGGGCCTCACGTTGATGATCGCCATCTGGCTGGTTGCGCGCAAACGCGGGCTGCCGGCTGGCGAGCACGTGCCGATGGCTCAGATGCCGGCCGTGATGCTGCGCGCCACGCCCTCGTTGACTCTGCCGGTGGTGC
>Ga0209181_10001794_pt1 | contig 36417 bp, 34 predicted proteins | sample MAT05_FD_187208 | JGI IMG/M metagenome (GOLD analysis project Ga0209181, IMG submission 187208) | Freshwater microbial communities from Lake Fryxell liftoff mats and glacier meltwater in Antarctica - MAT-05 (SPAdes) (version 2) | ecosystem: Environmental > Aquatic > Freshwater > Ice > Liftoff... | reverse complement strand
CGCACGAAACGGGAGCTTTTCCCCGGCGAGGCGCTGCCGCATTTCAACGAAGTGGACGAATGCGCCGGGCTCGACGGCCTCGTGACATATCGCATCTGGCGCGAGCTCGGGCTGCCGCCGGAGAATACGCTGCACGATCTGCGCTGGGGCCGGCACTTCACCGGCGGGGGCGTGGACGATTACGTGTGGGTGTTCCTGATTTCCGGGGCGGCGCCGCCCGCGCACTTCATCGGTGGGTGGAAAGGCGCGAGCAGCGAACGGCAGCCGCCGATGTATTTCCGCCTCGGCGGGGGCACGCTGAAGGGCGTGAGCAAGCCGGGTTGGATCGTCTGGAGCCGCGTCTACATGGAGGAGGGGCGGCTGAAATTCGACACCGGGCTGGGGGAAGTGGTGCGCCTTCCGCAGCAAGAAACCGAAGACCGCTGGCAGCAGACCACGCCGCAGTGGCCGATCATGCACGCGACGCTCAAGGGCATCACGCGCGACCAGATGATGGGCCGGCACAAGGCCAATCACATTCAGGTCGCCTACGGCCCTGACCGCGCCGCGGCCAAACGCGCGCTCTTCACCAAAGCCGCGGCGATGCAGGCGCTCGGGTTGGAGGTTTTCATCTGCGGCGACGCATGAGTTTGATCGAAGACAAGCGCCTAGAACTGCTCGCGCTTTCGCACGAACTCGGCGCGGAACACCGCCAGCTCACGAGCAGCGCCGGATTTTGCGCGAGATACCAGCGCCTCGGCAGCCCGCCCGCTCGAAACTCCAGGCCAGTGACCACCGCCATCAGTTCACCCACGGCGCCCTTCCTCCCGTTTGAGCAGCCACTCTTCGAGAGTGAACATCCGCACCGGCCGCCCGTCCTCATTCTCGAAGACGCAAGCCTGCATCGCCACCGCAGGGTTTTCGATCGGCGCCACCAATAGCGGGCACCGAAACATCTGCGCCCGACACCGGTCTCGGCGCGTCTCCGCAGTCTCGGGAAAGCTCATCGAGCCCACCCTTCAAATTCATTCCGCCCCGCATTCCGCCCGGCAGCAGCCCCTAAACCCTGATTTTTAGAGAGGTGGCTGGAGCCGGAATCGAACCGGCGACACGAGGATTTTCAGTCCTCTGCTCTACCAACTGAGCTATCCAGCCGTCAAAGAGGGAGCGCACTTTGCCCGAGCGTGAAACGAAGGCAAGCGGTTTTTCCTTTCTTCCGCGAGCAGCTGAGATGCTGGTTCCGCGCGCGGGTTCAGCGCGGGCCGGTGAGGCTGCGGAAGAGGTCGCTCCGCAAGAGCCCGCCGAGCGCGGAGGCGATGCCGCCGGAATCAGGCACTTCTCCTTTCGGGGTGAGCCGGTCGATCACTTGCGGGAGATATTGGGCGAGAACGCCGGAGATTTGCCCGGGCGGAAGGCCGAGCTTTTGCGCCAGCGCGGAAATTTGTTGGGAGCCGAGCGCCTGCTGAATTTGGTCGCCGCTGACGGGCTGGTTTTCACCGGTGCTCACCCACGAACTGGCTTGGGCGCCGAGGCCGCCTTTGGTGAGTTGCTGGAGGAGGCCGGCGAGTCCGTTGCCGGAGCCGTGGTTGGTGATCAACTGGCCGACGATTTGTTGGATCGGGTTGCCGCCTTGGGCGTTTCCGGAGAGGGCGCCGAGGGCGGTGCGGGCGAGGTCGTTGAAGAGGCTCATGGGTTGAGGTGTGAGGCGATCATCAGCGCTCTGGAGGCAAGGAATGTCAATTGCTGCGAACCGATGAACTGGTGGCGGACGCGCGCCCGGTCAGGCGATGATTTCCTGCACCACATCGCCATGCACGTCGGTGAGGCGGAAGTCGCGGCCGGCGTAGCGGAACGTGAGCTTTTCGTGATCGAAGCCGAGCAGCCGGAGGAGCGTAGCGTGCAAGTCGTGGACGTGGACGGGATTCTGCGCGGCGGCGAAGCCGAATTCATCGGTGGCGCCGTAGACGCTGCCGCCCTTCACGCCGCCGCCGGCGAGCCACATGCTGAAGCCGTGATGATTGTGATCGCGGCCGTTGATTTTGCCGGCGTTGGAGCCTGCGGCGGGGAGTTCGACGGTCGGGGTGCGGCCGAATTCGCCGCCCCAGATGACCAGCGTGTCGTCGAGCATTCCGCGTTGTTTCAAATCCTTCAACAGCGCGCCGATCGCCTGGTCGCATTCGAGCGCGAGGCGGCGGTGATTTTTGTCGATGTCGTCATGGCTGTCCCAAGGCTGGCCTTCGCCGTGCCAGACCTGGACCATGCGCACGCCGCGTTCGATGAGGCGGCGGGTGATGAGCATCTGCCGGCCCTGCACGCCGTCGCCATACATGTCGCGAATGTATTGGGGTTCGCGCGAGATGTCGAAGGCATCGGCGGCATCCATTTGCATGCGGTAGGCGAGTTCGAAGGACTGCACGCGCGATTCGAGTTGTGCGTCGTTTTGCCGGCGGCGCTGGTGTTCGGAGTTCAGCTCGCGCAAGAGGTCGAGCTGGGCGCGCTGTTCCTTGGTCGTGGTGTAGCTGTTGCGAATGTTTTCGATCAGCTTTTCGACTTCGGTGTTCTTCGTATCGATGTAAGTCCCCTGGTAGACGCCGGGGAGAAATCCGTTCTGCCAGTTTTGCGATTCTTGGATGGGGTAGCCGCCGGGGCACATCGTGATGAAGCCGGGCATGTTTTGGTTTTCACTCCCCAACCCGTAGGTCAGCCACGAGCCCAGGCTTGGCCGCACCAGCCGGGCTTCTCCGCAGTTCATCAGCATCAGCGAAGGCTCATGGTTCGGCACGTCGGCCTTCATTGATCGGATGACGCAGATGTCATCGATCGACTCGGCCGTTTTCGCAAATAGCTCGCTCACTTCGATCCCGGACTGGCCGTATTTTTTGAAGCTGAACGGCGACCCGAGCGCCGCGCCGGTTTTGCGCTCGGTGCTGAGGTGCATCGGCAGTTCCTTGCCGTGGTATTTGGTCAGTGCGGGCTTTGGGTCGAAGGTGTCCACATGCGACGGCCCGCCGTTCATGAACAGGTGGATGACTCGCTTGGCCTTCGGGGCAAAGTGCGGCTTCTTCGGCGAGAGCGGGTTCAGGCCCGAGACGGCTGCGGTTTCGCCGCCGAGCGCTTCGTTCAAGATACTGCCGAGCGCGAGCGCGCCGAGGCCCATGCCGCAGCGGTGAAGAAAGTCGCGCCGGGTGGAGAAGAGATCCTGAATTCGAGGGGCGTGGTGGGACATGGAAAAGGCGCAAAAGTTTACTCCATGCCGTATCCGGGTGCGCGGGAATAATTAGAACCCCGGTCCGCGCGGTCGCTGCAACGCTAGCTCTGGGTACGGCTCGTTTCGTCGGCCGGATGTCCGTTGAGCCCGAACCGGTGCAAGCCCAGCCGGTGCAGGAACGCTTTGAGCCCGCGTAGAAGGTAGCGGCGCCGCACGCGAAAAATATCCGCCTTCAAATCGTCGATGCCGGCGGTGAGCTGGTCGAGCGTCCTGACCGGGCGCGAAAATTTCGCGCATGTCTCCACGCGACGCCGGTAGGTGAGCTGGAGTTGCTCGACCTCGGAGGCCTGGCTGGCGGACGGATTGGCCGGAAAACCTTCCTCGAGGATGAAATGCCAGACGGGCTGCTCCACCTCGCGGGCGCAGAGCGCTTCGTATTGCGCATAGCTGGTCCGGCCGCCCACCTGCTGGTGAAGCGGCGGCTCGGGGCCAAAGACCGCGCCCACGAGTTGCACGACCGCTTTGCAGCGGCGGATCTTGCGGGTGAGGAGCGGACGGCAATCCGCCGGGTCTTTTGCGGAATGTTCATGCCACACGGGGATGTAACCGAGTCGGCGCAGGCTCGCGGCCACCGCCTGACGCGCTTCGCTGAGTTCTGGCTCCACTGCCGACACGTAAATCTCCCGGGTAACTGCCATTCTTTCGCCAAGATTCCCTGAATTGCCATAAACGCAATCCGAACTTTGGGCGGAAGGTTTGCTTTCAGAAAGGCGCGCACTACCGTCTGCCCCGCGATGTCCTGTACGAAGATCGACCCAGCCCTGCACCAAGCCCGCAAGCCCGAGTGGATCAAGGTGCGACTGCCCTCGAACCCCGTCTTTTTTTCCACCAAGGCGCTCATTTCCGACCTCCGCCTGCACACCGTTTGCGAGGAAGCGCAGTGCCCGAACCGCTGGGAATGCTGGAGCTCCGGCACCGCCACTTTCATGATTGCCGGGGAACGCTGCACGCGCGCCTGCGGCTTCTGCGCGGTGACTACGGCGAAGCCGTTCGCATTGGAAGAAGACGAACCCGCGCGGGTCGCGGAGGCGATTCTCCGGATGAAGCTCAAGCACGTCGTCATCACGGCCGTGGCTCGCGACGACCTAAAGGACGGCGGCGCGCTGCACTTCGCCCGCACCATCGAAGCCGTGCGCGCCGCGCAGCCGGAGATCGTGATCGAAGTCCTCACGCCGGACTTTCACGCCAAGGACGAGTGCCTCCAGATCGTCACCGCGGCGCGTCCGCACATCTTCAATCACAACGTCGAAACCGTGGAGCGCCTCACCCCGCTGGTGCGCTCGCGCGCCAAGTATCGGCTCTCCCTGCAAGTGCTCCGCCGCGTGAAGGAAATCGCGCCGCATCTGGTGACGAAGAGCGGCATCATGCTCGGCCTCGGCGAGACGGAGCCCGAGATTTTCCAGACGATGGACGACCTCCGCGAGGCCGGTGTGCAAGTGCTCACCATGGGCCAATATTTGCGCCCGTCGCCGCAGCATTTGCCAGTGCTGGAATACGTCCATCCCGACTCCTTCAAGCTCTACAAAGAGATCGCCGAGAAGAAGGGTTTCGAGCACGTCGCATCCGGCCCGCTGGTGCGCAGTTCCTACCACGCGGCGGATTTTAATCCGGTGCCGCTGCCGAAGTAACCGCCGCGGCGGGCGGTCGCGTCAGTGGTTGCAGATGCAGGCGTATTCCGGCTTGGAGCACTCTTTGCAGATGTGGGTTTCCAGTTTGATCCGGAAGTTCCGCGGCTTCGCATCGGCGGTCGGTTTGGCCTGTACCACCACCTGATAACCTTCCCCCGCGGGGAGCGCCGTCTTCGACACGAGCAGGTCGCCTTTCGCGGCAAACTCCAGCTTCACCTTGCCGCTCGGCGCTTCTGCTGTGGCGGTGACGACTTGCGCGGCGATGGGCAGCCGTTTCCCAGCTGCATCGTAAAAGGCGATGCTAACCGTGCGGTTGGCTTCTACGAAAAACTCCGCCGCGCTGCCCTCCAGCGAGAGGATGCGGCCGTTGCGCGGACCGGCTTTGACTTTGGATTCTGCGAGGGTGGGCGCGATGGTGATGGCGAGGAGGGTGAGGATCGTGAGCAGGGTTTTCATATTGGGATGAGTTCGGGTTTGGTTTTTGGTGTTGATGGAGAAGGGGAGCGTTCGAGCCATTCGTAGAGCACGGGCACGACGAGCAGCGTGAGGAAAGTGGCGGTGACGATGCCGCCGATCACCACCGTGGCGAGCGGGCGCTGCACCTCCGCGCCCGCGCCTGTGGCCAGCGCCATCGGCACGAAGCCGAGCGAGGCGACCAGCGCGGTCATCAGCTTCGGACGCAGCCGCGTGAGCGTACCTTCGATCACCGCCGCGCGCAGCTCGCGACCTTGCGCGCGGAGCTGGTTGATGAAGCTGATCAGCATGATGCCGTTCAGCACCGCGATGCCGCTCAGCGCGATGAAACCGATCGCTGCGGGAATCGTGAAAGGCAGCCCACGCAGCGCCAGCGCGAACACTCCGCCGCTCGCCGCGAGCGGCACGCAGAGAAAGATCAACGCCGCCTGCCGCACGGAACCGAAGCTGAGAAAAATCAGCCCGAAGATCAGCGCCAGCGCCAGCGGCACCACCACCGCGAGGCGCCGCTTCGCTTCCACGAGATTTTGAAATTGGCCGCCGAACTCGAAGTAGTAACCGTCGGGAAATTTCACCCGCTCGTGAATCGCCCGCGCTGCTTCATCCACAAAACTCGCCGTGTCCCGCCCGCGCACGTTCACCAGGATGCTCACGCGCCGCTGCGTGTCCTCGCGCGCGATCTGCACGGGCTGATCCACGAGTTTAATCTTCGCCACCTGCCCGAGCGCGAGCAGTCCGCCTTCGTCGGTGCGCAGCGGCAGCCGCTCCAGCGCGGGGAGATCGGCGCGGCGATCCTCGGCGAGGCGCACCACGATCGGCGTGCGGCGATTTCCCTCCACGAGCCGGCCGACTTCCGTGCCCGCGAGCGCCGTTTCCACGAGGCGGTTCAGGTCGTCGGCGTGGACGTTGAAGCGGCGTAGCGCGTCGCGGTCGGCCTGGATTTCGATCATCGGATTCCGCCCCACGCTATCGAACTCCGTCTCGCCGCCGCCGCGAATCGCGCTCAGCACCGCGCGCACTTCGCCCGCGATCCGCTCCAGTTCATCGAAGGAGTCGCCGAAGATTTTGCACACCAGATCCGCGCGCGCCCCGGCCATGATTTCGTTGAAGCGCAGTTGAATCGGCTGCGTCACGAGCACGTTTTGCCCCGGCACTTCGTCGAGCAAAGCCCTGCGCATGCGGTCACCGAGTTCCTCTTTCGTCGGGCGCCGTCCGTCGACTGCGCGCCACTCTTTGCGCGGCTTGAGCAGCACGTAGGTGTCGCTCACGTTCGGATTCATCGGGTCGGTGGCCACTTCCGCGGTGCCGATCCGGGAGAAAATGTGCGCCACCTCCGGGAAGTCGCGGCGCAGGATCGTCTCGCTCTGCTGCTGGAGCGCGAGCGAGGAGCCGAGGCCCGCGCTGCTGCTGCGGATGAGCTGGAAGGCGAAGTCGCCTTCATCGAGCTGCGGGATGAACTCCGAACCGAGCCGCGTAAAAACGAACGCGGACAAACCGAAGAGCGCGAACATCGGCAGCACCACCAGCCAGCGATGGCGCAGGCCGGCGGCGAGGAGCGGCGCGTAGACGCGCTTGACCGCGGTGACCAGCCAGGCATCGCGCTCCTCGATCCGCCCGCGGAGGAACAGCGAACACAGCACCGGCATGAGCGTGAGCGCCAGGACCAGCGACGCGCCGAGCGCAAGCATCACGACGACGGCCATGGGCTGAAACATTTTCCCTTCCACGCCCTGCAGCGCGAGGATCGGCAGGTAGACGACGGTGATGATGAGCACGCCGAAGAACATCGGGTTCGCCACTTCGCGCGCGGCGCGCAGCACTTCGCTGCGGCGCTCCTCGGCGGTGAGTTCGCGGCCGAGCGCGTGTTGCCGCACGCCGAGCTGGCGGACGATGTTTTCCACCATCACCACCGCGCCGTCGATGATCAGCCCGAAGTCGATCGCGCCGAGACTCATCAGATTTCCGCTCAGCCGCCACTGCACCATGCCGGTGATCGCGCCGAGCATCGCGAGGGGAATGACCAGCGCGACGATGAGCGCAGCGCGCCAGTTTCCGAGCAGCGCGAAGAGCACCACGATGACGAGCAGCGCGCCTTCGGCGAGGTTCGTTTCCACGGTCCTGATCGTGCGATCGACCAGCGCGCTGCGGTCGTAGAGCGGCGTGAGGATCACGCCCGCGGGCAGCTTGGCCTGCACGGCTTCGAGCCGTTCGCGCACGGCTTTGGCGACGAGGCGGGAATTTTCCCCCGCGAGCATGATCGCCGCGCCGATCAGCGCCTCGCGGCCGTCGTGGGTCGATGCGCCGGTGCGGAAGTTTGTGCCCAAGCCGATCGTGGCGACCTCGGCGAGCAGGATGGGTTTCACCGCGCCGGCAAATTTCAGCGGCAGCCGCGCGAGTTCATCGATGGAATTGGCGCGGCTGACTGCGCGCACGATGAGCTGCTCGCCGCCGATCTCCACGTAACCGCCGCCGGCATTGCGCGTATTCTCCGCGACGATCTCCGCGAGCCGATCCAGCGAAAGTCCGGCGCCGGCGAGCCGCGCGGGATCGGGCTCGATGACGATTTGTTTTTCGTAGCCGCCGCTCGTGTTGACCTCGGCGAGGCCGGGGGTGCCGCGGAGGAGCGGGCGCACCTGGTAATCGTGAATCTGCCGCAGCGCGGTGAGCTGCGCCTCGCGGGTTTCGGAGCGCTGCGGGGCGTCGGGCGTGTAGTCCAGCGAGTAGTAGAAAATTTCCCCGAGGCCGGTGGCGATCGGGGCGAGCCGCGGGGCGAGGCCCGAGGGGAGTTCGTCGAGCACGGCTTGGAGGCGCTCGGTCACGAGCTGTCGCGTGCGGAAGATGTCCACGCCGTCGCGGAAGGTCATCGTGATCTGCGAGAGGCCGAATTTTGAAAGCGATCTCAGCTCCAGCATCGCGGGGAGGCCGGCCATTTCCGCCTCGATGGGGATGGTGACGAGTTGCTCGACTTCCGCCGGCGCGAGCGCGGGGACGGCGGTGTTGATCTGCACCTGCGGACTCGTGATGTCCGGCACCGCATCGATGGGCAGGTGCGCCGCGCACCATGCTCCGTAGACCGCGAGTGCGGCCGTGAGCACGATGACGGCGGCGCGGCGCCGCAGGACCAGATCGAGCAGGTGCGAGAGCATCGGTCGTCAGTGGCCCTGGCAGCACGCCAGGCCGCCGCGCAGGATTTGCAGCTCGGCCAGCCAGAGCGGCATGACGGGTTCGATCACGATGTCGTCGCCGGTGTAGAGGCCATCGGCGATCTCCACGCGGTCTTCGTTTTGCGCGCCGAGTTTCACGGGAGTGCGGACGTAAAAGCCATCGTTCAGCGCGTAGACGAAATTTCCCTCGGCCGTGGTGAGTAGCGCTGAGCGCGGAATCGTGGTGACGGCTTCTCCCTCGGCGAGCTGAAAGCGGGCGGTGACGCGGGAGCCAAGCGCGAGCGGCGTTTCGCTCTGCACGGTGACGGCGAAGTCACCGCCGATTGCGAACCGCTCGCGATCAATCCGGCGGACCACGCCCGGGCTCGTTCCGCCGCCGGCGGTACGGAGCGCGATTTCCATTCCGGGGCGAATCGCGGCGGCTTGCGCGGTCGTGATCCAGCCGCTGGCGAAGGCGGTCGTGCCGGGATGGCTCACGGGTTGGAGACCGTCGCCATCCAGCGTGGCGAGCAGCGCTACCGTGAAGCTGGGCGCGACGCGGGCTTCGCCCACTTCCGCCACGCGCAGGCCGAGCGACTGCTTCATTTTGTCGGTGAGCGCGAGGCCGCGTCCGCTCTTGAATTGCGCGCCATTTTCCGCGGGCGGCTCGTGTTGCGCCACCGGCGGGGAGCAGGCGGCGAGCAGGGCGGTGAGGCTGAGGATGAGGAAGAGTTTCATGGATTGAGGGAGCTGCCGGTGAGGAGTTCGAGTTCGGCGCGGGCGGTCAGCGCGTCGGCTTGCGTGGCGTAAATGGCCTGGAGCGCTTCGAGGTAGCTCGATTGCACTTCGAGGAAAGTGGCGAGCGGCACGGCGCCGAGGCGGTAGTGGCGATCGGCGAGTGCGGCGGCCTCGCGCAACTGCTCGACGACTTGCGGATTCCAGCGCGCCATTTCCGCGCGGTGGAGTTCGTAGATGCCGGCCTGCTCGCGGATGCGCAGCTCCACGTCGCGCTGGGCGAGCTGGAGCGAAGTCTGGGCCTGCGTCTCGCGAGCGCGGGCGGAGTCGATGTTGCCCGCGTTGCGATTCCAGAGGGGCAGGGGGAGCGAGATGCCGATGCCGGCGGTGGTTTCGCGGTCGGCGGCTTTTTCCTGCGCAATGCGCGGGCCGACGGTGATCGTGGGCCACGCTTCGTTTTCGCTGAGGCGAACTTTGAAGCCTTGCTGCGCGAGTTCGAGTTCGCGCTGTTGCAGGGTGAAGTTGCCGCGGGCCGCGCGGCGGATCAGCTCGGATGCGGCGGGCAACTCCGGAAAGGCGAGCTTCACGCCGGCGATGAGCAGTGGTTTTTCGAGCGGCTGCCCGCGCAGTTGGTTCAGCGCGAACTGCGCGGACTGCGCTTCGTGCGCGGCTTCGCTGGCTTCGCGCCGCAGCTTGATCACCGAGGCTTCGATGGCGCGCGTTTCGACGAGTGGCGCCACGCCGGCGGGTTCGCGCTGGACGAGCGTGGCAACGAGATCTTCCCCGCGCCCGGCCACCTCGCGCGCCGCATCTGCGCGCCGCTGCGCGGCAAAGAGCGCGAACCCGCGGCGGCGGACTTCGGCGGCAAGCGCGGCGCGGAATTGCGCGAAGCCATTCTCCGCGAGCTGAACCTGGCGATCGGCGATCGCCTTGCGCAGCGAGACGCGCCCCGGCCACTCGAAGCTCTGCAGCGCGGAGACGGACCACGTCGCGCCTTCCGCACTCACGTCACCGCGCACCCGCTTGCGACCAATCTCGGTGGCGACCTCCGGGTTGGCCCACGCGCCGCTGGTGCGGTGGGAGCCTTTCGCGGCGGCGATTTCCGCTGCGTAGAAACGCAGCTCGGGGTGGCTGGCAAGGGCATCCTGGACCAGCGTTTCGAGCGCGACGGGCGCGGTGCTTTCCGGCTCGGCGAGGAGCGGCAGTGCGGTGAAAAAGACGAGGGTAAAAAATGGGAAAGGCTTCATGGCAGGCGAGAGACGACGACGGGCATCGATGCGCGACGGCGCACCGAAACGGGGCAAACCGAACCGAGTGGTTCGGCTGACTTAGGCGAGCGAAGGCCCGCGCACCGGCAGGGCCTTGATTCCAAAATCCCGCCACGACGGCGGCGGGACGCGCGGCGGCGTTTCGTCGATTTGCGGCGGAGCTTGCTCGGCGGCCTGCGCTTGCAGGCGGAGCAATTCACCGAGCGTGGCGTCTTCGAGCCACGTCACGGTGGCCAGGAGGAGCGGGGCAACGGCAGAGATGGGCGCGCCGGATTCGAGCGTGGTGCAGGGTGGGCAGTCGGCGCCGTGGCCGGGTTCGGGATGATCCGTGGCGGGCGCCGGTGCGTCGCTTTCGCAGCAGGCGTCGACCGTGCCGGGGAAGGCCGACGCGAGCGCGCAGCTATTCGTGGAGACTACAAAGAGCGCGGCGGCGAGCAGGGCGAGAATGGTGCGGAACGAATGCAACAGGTCGGTCAATTACGCCAAGGCCGCGTTTTGGCAACTGCGAAGACTACCGCGTCCGCGCGATCAGCGTGCGCTCGTGGGCGCCGCCGGAGTCACGCCGAACGTGCCGCCGGCCTGGGCAAAAAGCGCGCGTTCTTCGGGGAGCATCGCGGCGCTGGCGGCGTACTGGAGAGGCTCCTGGGCTTCGGCGAGTCGCCCGGCGCCGGTGAGGAAGATCGCGTAGTAGAGCGCGATGTTGGGTTCGCGAAGTTTTTCGCGCGGGAACGCTTTCATCACCGTCACGGCATCGGCGGCGCGGCCTTGTTGAAAGAGCGAAAAGCCATAGGTGGAGGCGACGACCGCGTCGTTCGGGGCTTGCTGGTAGAGCGTGGAGGCGAGCTTGTGCGGTGAGTCGGCGTCCTTGTGAGTGAGCAGGGCGAGGGCGGTGTAGTTGTTGCGCGCGGGGATGCTGCGCGGGTCGAGGGAGGCGATGGCGCGGGCGGCCTGGTAGAGCTGGTTGGTATTCTGGCTGGCGAGCGCGGACTTCCAGAGATGGTCGGCGACCCAGCGCGGCGCCTTGCCGGTATCGGTGAGCCGCCACATGAGATCTTCGGCTCGTTGCGTCCAGCCCCAGCCGAGGACGGTGCGGGCGAGAGTTTCCAGCGGCCATGCCTGGCCGCTGGTGGCGGCGAGCGCATTGGCCCACGAAGCGGTGGCGCCGAGTTCGTCGCCGAGGCGCTCGGCGGCGCGGGTGAGGTAGGCGTGGCGGAGAAATTCGAGTTCCTTCCAGGACTCCGCTTCGACGGTTGATTTCAAGCGGGTCCAGTTGGAAGCGCGGGCTTCGGCGTCGGCGAGAACGGACCGGAGTTGCGGGAGATCGATTGCCTCAGGCGGGAGCGCGTCGCGCCATTCGGGGATGGCAAGGGCGAGGCCGTTTTCATTCATCCACGTCAGGACGAGGAAGACGTTGCGCGGATCGGCGACGGACTCTTTCTGGATCTCGCTGAGGTAGCCGTTGCCCTCGGTGCGGCGGAAGCGGTGGAGCACGGAGAGGCGGCGAAGTTTATCGAGGAAGGTGCAGTCGGGCGCGGCGGTCAGTTCGGCGGCGAGGCCGAGCGCGGGTTGGATTTCGCCGCGGCCGGTCGCGTCGAGAATGAGGATGCGGAGGGCGGCGACACGGGTTTCCGGATTGGCCCGCAGGGTTTCGAGCCGCTCAAGCGCGGTGGCGCGCGCGGCATCGTCGCGGGTCTTGAGCTGGGCGGCGCTCAATTCGAGCGCGTACTCGGATTTTTTGGGATCGAGCTGAAAGGCTTGCGCCCAATGAGTGACGGCGGCGGCGGGCTGATTCTCGCGCGTCGCGAGGCGGCCGGAGAGTTCATGGAAACGTGCGCCGTGGCGGCCTTCCTCCGGAATGTCTGCGAGGGCGCGCGCGGCTCCGGCGAAGTTGCTGGCTTTCCACATCGCCGCGGCGATGGCGAGGCTGTTCTCCGGGTCGCCGCCGCCGATGCTCTCGAGGTGCTGGCGGGCGGCGAGGGCTTCCACGGAACCGAGGGCTTCGAGGGATTTGGCGAAGATGCGGGTGGCCTCGATGCTGTGCGAATTGCGCTGGAGGACGATGCGGGCGCGCAGGATCGCCTCCTTGTAATTACCCTCGGCAAAACTCTCGGCCGCGCGGTTGACGCGACGATCTTCCGCCCACCCGCGGTAGATGGATTGCGCGCGAGGGAGGACGAGAAATGCGATGCAGCCGACGATCGCGAGGCCGATCCAGGGCCACGGAGAATGATACCAGCGTTTTTTGTGAAAGGTCCCGACGGTCCAAGGCATGGGTGGGTGAAGCGGTAAAGGTTAGGACGAATGCGCGGGGGTGACGCGCGGCACGAGCAGCCTGGGAATGAGGTCGCGGGCAACGGCGTCCGCTTCGGCCTCCGAGGTGTGGCCGGAGAGGATCAACTCGGCGGACTGCTGGCCCATGTTGCGTTCGCGGCGCACGATCGATTCCCAGGTGGCGAGATACTTTTGCCGCGTGAGCGGGCGCTGGCCGGCCGCGCGTTCGGAGCTGAAGGGCCAGATGCCGTGGTAGACGAAAAGCAGTCTTTGGCCGTCGCGGAAGCTGTAGGCACGGAAGGGGTATTCGCGGCCGGCGGCGGTGAACGTCACCTCGCCGCGGTCTTCGTGGAGTTCCCGGCCGCCGGCGGGGAGGCAGAGATCGGGATTGTGCATCGAGGCGGCGACGCGGCTGAACGACGGGCCGAAGTCCCAATGAAAAAAGTAGAGCAGCCACTGGCTGGCACCGGACCCGGAGCCGTGGAAAGCGGAGGATTCCGTGGCGCGAAACGAATCGAGCGCGGTGGAACTGATCTTCGCCCTTTCGCAGCCAGTGATGGGGTAGGCGCGGAGTGGGCCAACGGGTACGGGGCTGGAATCGTGGAACCACGCGGCCGTGGCCGCGGCGCAGAGCACGAGCCATCCGCAGATGCCCGGCGCAAACCAGCGCGGAAGCGCGCGGCCGGCGGACACGACGGCCGGTGAGGCCAGAGCCCGGCTGTTGCGATCGAGGATCAGCGCGGTGACGAGGATGCAGGCGATGCAAAAGGCGAGCGTGGTGAAGCCGGCCGAATCGTGCCAGCGATCCACGGCGCCGAGGCCGGAGTGCGCGGCGTTCCACGCGAGGAAGCTGGCGCGGAAGACATTGGTGGCGAATGCGACGGCGAGGCTGGTCAGCACGAGGGCGATGCGCCGCGCCGCATTAAAGCGGAAAAATTCCCCGAGGACGATGGACGCCATCAGCGAACCGTGGAGCGAGCGGATGCCGCTACAGGCTTCATCGACGCCCACGGTGCCCGTGCCGACTTCGATCAGATTTCCATGTTGCAACGCACCGACGCCGAGCAGGTCGAGCACTCCCACGGCGACGCTGGCGACGAGGCGCATGAGAGATTGCGTCAGCGGACTCTCGATGAAATCCGGCCATGGCACGGCGGTGAAAATGATGGCCACTGGAAAGGCGAAATGTTTGACCCAAGGCCAGCCGCCCACGGCGCCGACGGCGGCCAGCGTGATACCGGCGACGAGTCCGGTGAACGTCCAGTTCAGGAGCGTCCAGTCCGGGCTCGGCTGGGCCATCACCCACAGGGGGAGCATCGCGACCACCCCGAGGACGATCGCGCCGAGGGTCCCGCGAATCGCTGCGCCGGGGTGGGGGCGCGACTTCCAACGATGCCATGCGGCGTAGGCTGCGAGCACGGGGACGAAGTAGCCGAAATGGTATTCGGGGTTGAGATCCCAGTGGACGGCGAGGCCGGCCAGCGGCGCAAGCCAGACGAGGAGCAGCGTCAGCAGGATCGGCCACAGGATGGCGTTGCGCCCGTCCGCCGCAGTGGAAGGAGTGGCGAGCGATGGGGTGGAGGTTGCGGCTTCCAATGTTTGAGCGGGAATGAGCGGGTGTCGCGCGGGGTCGGGCACTGGGTGCGAATCGGAAACGTCGGCGGAAAGTCAGGAAAGAGAGCGGGAAAACCCGGAGCAAAGAGTCGGGAAATAAACGCTTTGGAACCGTGGCCAACAAGAAACGAAATGCAACGATTTTGAAACGGCCCGGCCTCCAGGTAGCCGCCCGGCTATTGGCCGGGGACCGCCGCAGGGGTCGCGAGCGTCGGCGCGGAAAACTCCGATTGCAGCCGTCCGATCAGTTCGCGCACGAGCGGTTTGCGTTTTTCGTTGGTCTCCTTGCGCAACTGCTCCTCGATTTTCCGCCGTTCCTCGGTGTAACGCCGCACGAATTCCTCACGGCGCGCGCCTTGGAGCTGCAGACCGGCTTCCAGCAGAGCCGCGTCCACTTCCTTCAGCATGAGTTTTTTGCGGAGCTGCTCTCGATCGAGGAGCGCTTTTTTTTCGTCGGGCGCCAGATTCGACCAGCGGACGAAGCTCTCCTCGAAGCGCTTGCGCTGCACCGGGGTCAGGGCATTGAGAGCCTGACGGACACTCTCGAACTCCGGCGACGGCGTGCCTTCGAAGGTCAGCTTGCGGTTTTTTTTGAAGGCGTTCTCGGCCTTTTTGGAGCCCGGCGTTGCGGCCGGTTCAGCCGATGCGAAGGAGCCGGCGGTGCAAAGCGCGAGACAGATCAGTAAGGGGAGGCGTCGAGCCATACGGAATTCTGCTCGGAATCGAGCAACTCGTCGAGCTGGCTAATGACCAAAAGATCAGGGCTCGCCGAAACCCGGCTGGCCAGCACGAAGACTGGATCGGGCTGGGCGGCCCGCTCGAGAGATACCGCGCACACCACCGCCACCGCGGCCACGCCGATCGCGGCGACCTGCCAACGAGCGCGGAGCCACGTCCACCAGCCTGCCGCCGGCGCGCTCTCCTCGCGGATCGAGCGTATCGAGCGTACGACATTGCGGGCGAAGAAGGGCGAGACGCGCGGTTCGCGGGCTTTGCCCAGCAGACGCCAGAGATCGTCGTGTTCGTCGTGTTCGTCGTGTTCGTCGGAGTTCATGGTTGCACGGTGGAACGCGCGGCAACTGCGGAAGTTGCGCGCCGATTTTTGGTTTTGACCGAGATCCGCGGGATCAGTTGGTCTCGTGGGCTTCGAGGAAGCCTTCGAGCTGCCGGATGCGCGTCGGGTGGCGCATTTTGCGCAGAGCTTTCGCCTCGATCTGGCGAATGCGCTCGCGGGTGACTTTGAACTGCCGGCCGACCTCCTCCAGCGTGCGGCTGTAGCCGTCCACGAGCCCGAAGCGCTGCTCCAGCACCTGCCGCTCCCGCTCGGTGAGCGTCTCGAGCACGTCCTTGATCTTCTCCTTGAGGAGCACGATCGCGGTCATGTCGGACGGATTCTCCGCGCCCTTGTCTTCGATGAAATCGCCGAAGCTGGTGTCATCACTCTCGCCCACGGGCGACTGCAACGAAATCGGCTGCTGCGCCATCTTGAGCACCGCGCGCACGCGCTCCACCGGGAGCTGGATTTCGTCCGCCACCTCCTCAGGCGTGGGCTCGCGACCGTAATCCTGCACAAGCTGTTTCTGCACGCGCATCAGCTTGTTGATCGTCTCGATCATGTGGACCGGGATGCGGATGGTACGGGCCTGATCGGCGATCGAACGGGTGATCGCCTGGCGAATCCACCACGTCGCGTAGGTCGAAAACTTGTAGCCGCGGCGATACTCGAATTTCTCCACCGCCTTCATCAGACCCATGTTGCCTTCCTGGATCAGGTCGAGGAACGAGAGTCCGCGGTTCGTGTATTTCTTCGCGATGGAAATGACGAGGCGCAGGTTGGCTTCCACCATCTCAGTCTTCGCCTTGAGCGCCTTTTTCAGCCACGTCTTCAGCTCCTGGTATTCGCCGAAAAACTCGTCGGGGCTCAGCCAGGTGCGCATCTGCTGCTCCTTGAGCTTCGCCGCGTAGTCGATCGGCGCCGGGCCATGGTGGGCGTGGCCTTTGGCAGCCTTCTTCGGCTTGTGCAGCTCCTCGCTCCACTGCGTCGTCAGGCGGTTCGACTCATCGGCGAGATGCACGAACTCCTCGGTGACCTTCTGCTTGAAGAAGAACTTCGGATAAATCCGCTGGATGGCGTCGTGGGCCTTTTTGAAGTCGTGATACGACTTCGTTTCGTGGTTCTTTCCCCCGTGGCCGACGTAATGGCGATACGTGCTGGAGCAATGTTCTGAGGCGTGTTCGAGCTGCGAGCAGAGCTTGGGCAGCGCCTTCATGTAGCGCTCGCGGCTCTCGATTTTCTTGTCGAGAATCACGCGGTCGAAACGCTCGCGGCCCTCGTTCAGTTTCTGCGCGAGGTCGAGGTAAGCGCGGGCGATGAAACCGAAGCGATTGATGTGCCGCTGCACGTTCATCTCCGCATCTTCGATGCGCTTGGAAATCTCCACTTCCTGCTCCCGCGTCAGCAGCGGCACCTGGCCCATCTGCTTGAGATACATCCGCACCGGGTCATCGAGAATATCGAGCTTCGCCTCGGGTTTCTCCTCTTCCTCTTCCGCGTCGTCCGCCTTCTTGCCGTCCTTGAAGCGGTCCACGTCTGAAGCCTCGATGATCTCGATCTCCATCGACCGCAGGCGGCCCATGATCGTCTCCATCTCGTCCGGATCGTTCACGTTGTCGGGCAGCGCCTCGTTCAGGTCGTCGAAAGTGAGATACCCCTGCTCCTTCGCGAGCTTGATCAACTCGCGCAGTTTCTCCTGCACGTCGGGCCGATCGATCACGCTGATCGGCGGGGTGGGCGCGGTCGTGGACTTGGTCGTCGCCGCCTTGTCCTTCTTCGACGCGGGCGTGGATTCCTTCACCGCCTTCGCTGGCGCGGGTTTCACCGCGGCGGCGTTTTTCTTGTGCGCGGTGTCTTTGCCGTTCTTTCCGTGAGCCTCGGGCGCCACCTTCTTGGCCGCCTTCACCGGCTTGTCAGCTTTCGCGGCTTTCGCGGACTTCGCCGCCTTTGGAACCTTGAGAGCCTTGGGAGCCTTCGACTCCTTTTTCGCCTTGGTGGGCGCGGCCTTCGCGGCCTTTTTCTTCGGACTGGAACTGGGTTTCTTGGCGACGGGTTTGGCGGATTTGGGAGAGACTTTCTTAATATTTTTTGGCATACCCGAGGTGTTTAGACGATCAACCCCGCCGCTCAGGCACGCACACGGGCGGCTCAAAGGGGCGGGGACAAAGGCCGCGCAATATCGGAAAGCCGTTTTTGCAGGTCAAGGACTTCTTTCTGAAGTTTCTCCACGTCCGCCGCTCCCAATTCCGGCGCCCTGAGTCGGGCTTGCCGCGCGTCGATTTTTCGCCGGATCGCGCGGCGTTCCAGCTCCCGCCAGCAGTCGTGCGCGATCGTCATCGCGTGCTCCGGCGGTTTTTCGTCGAGCAGGGTGGAAAGGTAGGCCTCCTCCGCGGCGTTCAGCGTGGCGAGAAAGGCGTTCGTCGAAGCGGCATCGCCCGGAGTGATCGGTGCGGAGAGAATGCGCACGAGTAGCGCACCATCGGGGTCCGTGGCGATGACGTGTTGCCAAGGTTCCGCGAGCACCCAAGTGCGGGCGGGGAGGTCGTGCAGTGCCACCAGCGCGAGCAGGCGGATGAGCGGCGGCAAGTGGATCGCGTCCAGTTCCGCCTGTTCCTCCGGTGCGGCCGTCGGAGTCTTCGGTGCCTTGAGCAGCCGGATGAACTCCTGCATCGAAAGCTCCAGCCGCACCGTCACTTTGTGCATCACCGCTTCGCGCAGCATCTTGTCGGTGAGCAGGCTGATCCACTCCGCCATCTTGCGTGCCGCCTGCAGCTTGCCCCGGGGCGTCGCAAAATCTGGCTGCCGCGAAAGCCGATCGAGCTGGAAGTCGAAGAAATCACGCGCCGCGTCCACCAGCGCCTGAAACGCCGCGGCGCCCTGCTTGCGGATCAGCGAATCCGGGTCCTCGCCCGGCGGCATCTCCACTACCCGCACCGTCAGATTTTCCGCGAGCAAATGCGGCAGCGAACGCTCCGCCGCTTTGTCGCCCGCGCTATCCGAATCAAAGCACAGCACCACCTCCTCGACGTATTGCTTCAGTTTGTGCGCCTGCTTCGCCGTGAAGGCCGTGCCCTGCGGCGCCACCACATTAGTCATCCCCGCCTCGTAAGCCGTGATCAGATCGAGCTGCCCCTCCAGCACGATCGCCGCCTTTTTGTCGATCAGCGCCCGCATCGATTTGTGCAGCCCGAAGAGCACCGCTCCTTTCGAGAAAAGCGCCGTCTCCGGCGAGTTCACATATTTCGCCGCCTTGGCATCCGCCTCCAGCACCCGCCCGCTGAACGCGATCACCTGCCCATTTGGATCGCAGATCGGGAACATCACCCGATTCCGAAACCGATCGTAAAAATCCCCCCGGCGATTCTCCTCGTCCCGCAGCTTCACCAGCCCGCTCTCCACCAGCTCCTCCGCGCTGTAGCCGTCGGCATACGCCCACTGCGTGAAATCCTCGAACGAATCCGGCGCATACCCGAGCTGCCACACCTTGGCCACGTCGCCCGTGATCCCGCGTCCCTTCAGGTAATCCCGCGCGATCTGCGCCGCCGGTTTGCGCATCAGTAGCCGGTGGAAATATTCCGCCGCCGCCGCATGGATCGCAAACAGCCGCCGCCGCATCCCATACCGCGCCTGATCCTCCGGGCTCATCTCGGCCTCCACGATCCGGATGCCCGCGCGCTCGGCCAACTTCTTCGTCGCGGAGACGAAATCCAGGTTCTCGTAGTTCATCACGAACCGGATCACCCCGCCGCCCGCGCCGCAGCCAAAGCACTTGAAAATTTGCCGCTGCGGATTGACCGAAAACGACGGCGTCCGCTCATTATGAAACGGGCAGTTCGCCTTCCACACCGTCCCGGCGCGCTTCAGCGGCAGGTAACTCTGCACCACCTCGACGATGTCATTGGCCGCGGCGATTTGCTCGATGGTTTCGGGCGGGATGAGACTCACGCCCGCACCCTACCGCATCCCGCAAGTCGGGGAAATCTTTGCCTCAGCCATCCCTTTGCGGGCGGCGAAAAATCCGCGACGAAGCGCGGCCGGTGGGTATTGAGTGGACCCATGTTGCCCCGCCTCACCGCTCTCCTCGCGTTCGTTTTCACTCTCGTCATCCCGGCCGCCGCGCACGCCGCACCGCCACCGAATGTCGTCCTGATCATCTCCGACGATCAGGCGTGGGGCGACTACGGCTTCATGGGGCACCCGCAGATTCGCACGCCGCATCTCGATCGGCTCGCGGCGCAGAGTCTCGTCTTCCCGCGCGGTTATGTGCCATCGAGCCTGTGCTGCCCGAGCCTCGCGTCGATCATCACCGGGCGTTACCCGCACCAAAATGGCATCACCAGCAACGACCCCGCGCTGCCGCCCACGGTGAAGGGGCGCGAGAAAGCGCAGCATCCGCTTTTCCGTGAAGGACGGCGGACGATGAACGGCTTCATGGAAAAAGCGGCCACGCTCCCGAGGGTGCTCGGTGAGCGCGGCTATCTCAGCTTTCAGACGGGGAAATGGTGGCAGGGACATTTCAAGTCGGGCGGATTCACGCACGGCATGAGCGCGGGTGATGAAGACAAGGGCGGGCGCCACGGCGATGCGGGCTTGAAAATCGGGCGCGCCGGCATGGAGCCGATTTACGAATTCATCGGCACGGCGCAGGCGGAGAAAAAGCCTTTCCTCGTCTGGTATGCGCCGCTGCTCCCGCACGATCCACACACCGCGCCGGATCGCATCCTCCAGAAATACCAGCCACTCACGCCGAGCCCGCATGTCGCGAAGTATTGGGCGAATGTGGAGTGGTTCGACGAGACGGTCGGCCAGCTCCTCGATCATCTGGAAAAGCAGGGGCTCGCCGAAAATACCATCGTCGTCTACGTGACGGACAACGGCTGGATTCAGGATCCGGCGTCGCCGAAGTTTGCGGCGAAGTCCAAGCAGTCGCCCTACGACGGCGGTTTGCGCACGCCGATCATGATCAAATGGCCGGGCAAGATCACGCCGCGCAAAAGCGAGGCACTCGCGACTTCGCTCGATATTTACCCCACGCTCCTCACCGCCCTCGGCGTGAAGCCCGCCGCCGACCTGCCCGGCCTCGACCTCCGCGACGAAACCGCCGTGGCGCAACGTCAGCAGCTCTTCGGCGAATGCTTCACGCATGACGCCAAAGATTTTGCCAACCCCGCCGCGAGCCTGCGCTGGCGCTGGACGATCGATGGCCATACCAAGCTCATCGTGCCCGCCGCGCAAAACGAGCCGAACGAAAAGGTCGAACTCTACGACCTCGCGTCCGATCCGCAGGAAGAGAAAAACCTCGCCGCGGCCCAGCCCGCGCGCGTCGCCGAACTCACGAAGAAGCTCGACGCCTGGTGGCCGGGCGCGAAGCCGTAGCCGCTACTCGCCGGGCATCGCCCAAAACATCCGCGCCGCTTCGCTCCAGTCGCGGTCCTGCACGGTCCGATGCGCCTCGATGCTCATCGCCTGGCGCAGGTCGGAATCGGCGGCGACTCTTTCGACGTGGCGCGTGAAATCCTCCCCATCGAGCGCCCGCGTGATGAAGCCGGTCTGGCCATGCACGATCAGATCCTTCGGTCCGCCGCGATCGGAGACGACGCACGCCACGCCGCTGGCGAGCGCTTCGAGAATTACGTTGCCGAAGGTGTCGGTCGTGCTCGGGAAAAGGAAGATGTCGGCGCTGGCAAAGGCGGTGGCGAGTTCGCGGCCCGCGAGCACGCCGGTGAAAGCGGCGTCGGGCAGCAGGGTGCGTAATTCCTTTTGATAAGGGCCGTCGCCGACGAAGACGAGCGCGCGGCCGTCGCGGCGCAGTTTGCCCCACGCGGCGACGATGACATCGAGATCCTTTTCCTTCGAAATGCGGCCGACGTAGAGCAGCACGGTCGCGCCCGCGGCGAGGCCGTGCTTTTTCCAAAATGACGGGTCACGCCGCTGCGGATTGAAGAGCGTGGTATCGAGTCCGCGCGGGAGGATCTTGATGCGTTCGGCGGCAATCCCGCGGTCGATCCAGGCGCGGCGGTAACCCTCGCTGTTCACGTAGAGCAGGTCGAGTTGCTCGTAAAACCACTTCATGAAAGTCCAGGTCAGCGTCTCGAGGAAATTGTCGTCGGTGAGGATGCGGACGTACTGCGGAAAGTCCGTGTGATAGACGCCGCTGGTGCGCAGGCCGAGCATCTTGCCGGCGAGCAGCGCGGTGATGCCGATGGGGCCGGGCGTGGAGATGATCAGCTCGGTGAAACCTTCGCGCTGGATGTAATCGATCATCTGCAGGATCGGCGGAAAGCTGAGCTTTTGCAGTTCGTACTCGGGCAGCTCAAACTCGCCGACCGGCGCGAAGTTTTTGATCGGAATGCCAGTGATCGTGATGGTGGAACGCGAGGTGACGACGGTGAGATCGTAGCCCTCGGCGACGCACGCGGCGGTGAGCTTGCGGATGGTGTTGGCGACGCCGTTGACGTCCTCGAGCGTGTCGGTGAACCAGGCGCGTTTGCGGTTCTGCAGCGCGGGCGGCAAGTCGCCGGCGAAGCGGCGGCTGACCTCGCCGAGCCAGCGGCGATCGGGCGACTGGCTGCGAAAGGCATAAAGATACGGCGCGAGGGGCGCGAGGACGGGCAGCAGGACGCTGATCTCCTGGATGGCCTCGATGAGTTTGCCGCCGGAGAGCTGCTTGATGAAGGTGGTGAAAAAGCGGAACGCGAGCTGGTTGACGAAGAAGTTCGCGATGACGAAGGCGCGGCGCTCGGGCTCGGTGATGCCGGCGGTTTCGCGGGCGAGCAGGGACTTTATTTCGGCGCCGGTGAAGGTGGCGGAAAGCTGCTTCCAAAGCGAGGCGTTGGCCGGCTTCACCAGCTCGAAGATGCGGCCGCTGGCGATGCCCTCGGCGAGGAAGCCGAGCTTGTCGGTCCACGAAAACTCGGTGGGGTCCTCGCCTTCCATGAAACGCGAGAAGGCTTTGCCGATCAGGCTGGAGCTTTTGGCGTCGCTGAACTTGTCGCCGATGAAGTGGCGCAGGTTGTTGTAGAGGCTGTGCGAAAGCGCGAGAGGCGTGCCGCCGGCGCCGTGCGCGCTGCATTCGCCGGCGCGGACTTTTTCCAGGAAGGCGCGATGATCGGTGGCGGGTCCGGCGACTTCCGTCCACGCCGAGCCGGGGTGCAGCCCGCCGTGATCGTCGGAGCCGCCGACGAAGATCTTGCGCCACGGTTCGTCGTGAGTGGGCGCGAAGTTGTGGCGATTCGCGAACTCCTCGATGCGCTCGCGGGTCAACCCGCCGAGGGCGAATTGCGCGACGTCGTTGAGCAGCGCGTTGCGGTGGCCATTCACGCCCTCGAAGTGCCGGAAGAGGAGCACGAGCCTTTCCAGATGCGCGAGCGCGAGGCGATCATCGACGCGGTAAAGCGGATGCGCGACGGCGTGCGCGAGGTTTTCGGCGGCGAGATATTTCTGCAACTCGAAGACGCTCTCGCGCCGCGTCTGCAGCTCGCGGTGCTGCGCTTCGGTGATGTCCCACACGAGCACATGGACTTCGCAGCGATCGTCCGGAAAGCGCGTGGTGACCTGCTCGCTGATGAAGGCGCCGGGCCGGTCGGCGAGGGCGAGGCAGCCGTCGATCGCGTTGTGATCCGTGAGCGTGACGAAATCCATGCCGCGCTTGAGCAGCGCGTCGTAGAGGGCGTCCGGCGGCGTGAAGCTGTCCGCGAGGCCCACGCGGCGGAAGAGCCACTCGGGTGCGCGGGTGCTGTGGCGGGAGTGAAGGTGAAGGTCGGCTTTCAAGAGGGAAGGGCGGCGCGCTGGGCGGCTATCCATGCGTGATACGTCATCGGTTCCCGGTCTTCGAGAGCGCGGGTGATAAGGGTGCGGATTTGTTTCCAGATCGCCGCGTGATCTACATCGACGGGGTGAATGGAAATGCGGAGCAGGGGATTCGTGTGGAGCTTTCGGAAGAGCTGCGCATTCCACCCACGGCTGATCACGCGCCGCCACGCGCTGCGCACACTCCACACGCAGGACTGCGAGCGCCACACGCCGCCGCTGCGAAAATCGGTCACGCTGCCGAGCCGCGTGGTGTAGTCCACGCCGAGTTCGCGCAAGGCCGCTTCGGCTTCCGCACTGAGCAACCACGCCGGCGCGATGAATCCGCCCGGCTGAAAACCAAGGGCGCGAAATTCCGCCAGGCCGCGGCTGATCAACGCGCGAGCCGGCGCGCGGTCGAGGTCGTAGAATTCGCCCTCGTCCGCGGTGTAGATCCGCGTGGTCAGGCGCTGCCGCGCCGTCTCGCCGCTGCGCCGCTCGCGCTGATGGTGATAACCGTGGAGCACGATTTCATGTCCTGCGCCCTGCAGGCCGCGGAGCCACGCGGTGCAGCCGTCGTCGGCCGCCACCGAGCCGTTGCGGTGATGATCCGGGATCACGAGCAACGAGGTGCGGGGAACGCCGAGCGCGGCCAGTTCCGCGACAATGCGCGTGCAGGCCGCAAAGGTGCGCGGCGAGACGTCGTGCAACGAAACGACGAGGGCGCGGGCGGAGGGCATCGCGCGAGTTTCAACCAGACGCCTGCGCGCGGCGCCACTGTCATTTTCCCGCGAGAGCGGAAGCCGCCGGCGAGCCGCTCAGGGATAGAAGGGCGACCAGAAGCCGGCCGGCGTGACGTCGGAGAGCCGATTGTAGGTCGTCGTGTTCAGGCGCGGCACGTCGTCCACGGTGAAACCAACGAACGCCGCGCCGAAGAGGTCGCTGCCCCCGGAGCCGTAGAGGCTCGTGCCGGACTTGAGGTAACCCTGGAGGTCCGTCCAAACGGCGGTCGAGCCTGCGGAGCGATTGCGCTCGATGGCGTATTGATCGACCGCGGAATCGATCGACTTGAGTGCGGCGAGAATCACCGCGGCTTGGGCGCGTTTGCGGGCGCGGACAAAGTTCGGCAGCGCCAGAGCGGCGAGCAGGGCGATGATGGCCACGACGATCATGATCTCGACGAGGGTGAAGCCGCGAATGGCTTTGCGAAAGAGGCTGCGCATGGTGAGGAGAGTGGCCTTTTTCAAGCATACGCGGTGCCATCCACCCAGATCCCCACCTCGGAGGGGAACCTACGCCTTCCGGCCGAGGCCGACGGTCTCGCGGAGAAAGCGGATGGAGCGTTCGAGTTCTCCTTTTTGATAATCCTGCTCGGCCTTTTTCTTATCGCTGCCATCCGGGGCCTTAAAGGGCGGGATGGGCCGGCCGCGCTGCGCGAGGGCTTCAAAGCGGGCCAGGGCCGCCGGCCGCCGGTCGTAGCCAGCCCAGAACTCGGGCTTTTTGTAGGAGAAATTGCGGGCAAAGCCGGAGATCGTCTCGATCATGATCGGCACGGTGGGGCAGAGCTGTGCCCAGCGAGCGGCGTAGGTTTTCCAATCAGTCAGGCCCTCGCCGGCGGCGGTCCACTGCACGGTCGCGCCGTCCTCGGTCGCCCAGATCATGACATCGCGGAGGCTCGAGCAGAGGATGTATTTGCCCAGATTTTCCAGCACGTCGGCAGGATCCTCGAGCGTCCACGCGGCGTTGCCGGAGTCGATGTTCGCGCCCACGAAATCCGGCCCGGCCGCCTCGATGAGATCCACGAGTTCCCATGAATGCAGATCGCCCGCGTGGTTCTCGATCGCGATCTTCACACCCGCATCGAGCGCCGCCTGCCGGCAGCTTTTCAACACCGCGACCGTGTCCGCGATCCGGGCGCGAATGCCGCCCTCCGTTTTGCGATCTTCCGCCGCCCCGAGGATCACGCGGAAGACCGGCGAGCCGAGCGTCTTCGCCACGCGCAGCCCGAGCCGCACATGTTCCTCCGCGGAGCCCCAGGTGTTTTTGAAACGCTTCGACGTGGGGCAAATACTCCAACTCCCCGCGTAGATCGCGAGGCCGAGGCTGTCGGCCCGCTGCTTCACCTCGCGGAGCGCCGCGTCGTCGAGGCTCGGGTAGGCGTCCAGGTCTGAAATGAGGATCGAGTCCAGCTTCAGCGAAGCAGCGTAGTCCAGCAATTCCGGCGCTTTCCAGCCCATCGCGCGCACCGCGAAGTTGTCCATGCCCAGCGCGATGGTGCGCGGCGGCGGACCGTCCGCAGCGTGCGCCCGGCCGGCGAGTCCCGCGCCGGCGGCCGCGGTCAGCAGGGAAAGAAACGTGCGGCGGTCGAGCGGGCGGGTGAGGGGAGTCATAGCGCTCGAATTAGACGCGCCGCCGCGCGAGGGTCAAGTGCCGCTCAATGCCCGGCGGGCGGTTGATCGAGATCGTCGCCCTCCGCCGATTCGAACTCGACGAAATGCTCCGGCCGGAGCGGCTCGCTGATGCGGTAGTCCTCGTTGAACCACTTGCCGAGGTCCACCAGCTTGCACCGGGCGCAGCAGAACGGCCCCGTCGGCGGATCGAAGAAGTCGTTTTCCTTGCCACAGGTCGGGCACGTGACGCGCGCAGGTTTGCTCATGCGGGTTGGTAGATTGCTCATCAAGCTACGCCGCGGCGGGTTTGGAGGAAATGGGTAAGAAGCGGATGAAGAGGCACATCAAATGCTTAATTTCCATAATCATGATCATCATGCTCGCCATCCTCGCCGCCCTTTACCTCACGGGTGCTGTCGTCATCGCGATCGGTGTCTTCACGGCCCCTGAAGGTTACCAAGACGAAAGCGGATTCCACATCGTCTGGCAAAACAACAGCCCGGAAGTCGCCGATGTAGCCTGCATTTGGGAAACGCGGCAATTCGCGATCGCGTAGCGTCCCGGCGTCGCAAGTCCATGGATGCGCTTGCGGTGCGCGTCCCCCGCGGGTAGGGGAGGAGCGCGCTGCTTTTTCAGCCGCGCGTCTGTTCCCGTTTCGATGCTCGTTTCGTTCTGAAAAACGAAAAGCCCGTCGCGAGACCGACGTGAGGGCTGAAGCAACGCGTTCAAAAAATGAAGCAAGCCGAGGTGGCGAAATTGGCAGACGCGCCAGACTTAGGAAATTGTTTTTGCGGCTTTCTCGGCATTGCTTAAAATGCCATCGGATCAAGTTTGCAAGCCGATTCCAGGTCGGTTACACCCGCAAATCGAGACTGGCCAAAGGACGGGAGAAAGCGCCTCGTTCTAGCACAAACTCTAGCACAAGGAATCCACGAGGGCCTGTGACAACAACCGCAGCACGGGGCTCTACACGGAACAGGCGAGGAGCAGGCGGTTTTCCTCTGAACCGAGAACTCGTTTGGCATCATCCATCCGCTCGGCGACGAGGCGATCCGCCTCTGTCCCTTTGCCGCAGATGATGCTCTTAAAGCGCGCGTTCGCCCACGTCTTGTATTCGGCGAGGCAGCCGTCATAGGCGGTGCGCGCAGAGTTGAGCGTGTGCGTTCCGAGCCGGAAACGCTCCAGTTTGTATGCGGCCTGGACTTCGACGAAGATGGCCTTCGGGACGAAATCCAATGTCGCGTGGAAGAAGTCGAGTGCGAGTGCCTGATGCGTGGGGCTGAGCTGCTCGAAAACGCCGAACAGATTGCCGAGAAATGCAAAGGTTTCATGCCGCTGAGCGGCGAGGCGGGACAGAGCGTGTGCAGCAAGGTCACGGTTTTCCAAGACGAGTTCGGGACTGGCGATGAGTTCGCGCGTCGCTTCGACGGCGGCGAAATAGGTTGACGCTTTGCTCGCGTAGAAGATGAGGTTTTGTCCGCGCAGTTCGCCTTGGAGACGCTCGATCTTCGCTTCAAGGTCACGGAGCTTGCTAGCGAGGTAGGCGGTCGAAACGACAACCGCGCCGATTGTGAGCGCAGTCGAGAGCGCCAGCGCAGTCTGGATCGCGGTGGTGGAACCTTGCACGAGTGAACCGAGGTTCTGTAACTGCTGCGCCGAGGCCGGAAGGTCAGCGAAGTTGTCGAGCGACACGGGCCGAAAAGGCATGTGTTTGACGACCTCGAAGGTGCCGGAGTTGCGGGCGACACCATTCATGATGCGCGCCTCGCCGGAATGCAGGGCGTCCGCGACGTGCTGCGGCACCTGGCTCCAATCAATCGCGAAGAGTGATCCCGGAGTCATAGCTGGGTGCCACCGCTCTGCTTGTGTCGCAGATAGGCGACGAAAATGACGCCGGGAACCGTGACTCGAAACGCCGTTCCGGTAATCATAGGCACCGTCAGAATGGCGGAAATCGCGACGCCAATGGGGCCGCCAATCACACCGAGAAAACGCATGAGCCCTGCATTTGCGGCCAAGGTCAACCCGCGGCCCAAAACAAACTTCGCAACAGCGTTGGCGGCAATTGCCGCCACCTGAAAAGCCGCAAATCCGCCCATCGCAATGGCCGCCTGCAATGCTGCGAGAATTGCCGCGGGTGTTGCGCCCGCCGTGTCAAACTTCCCGTCGCCGAAGACGGGGCCAGCAGACTTGGCAAACTCCGCCCGCTCCTTTTCGGTCATCTTCTCCAGTGACGATTTCAGCACACTGATCAACACGCGGTCTTCGACATCGGACAAATCCTCCGCTTCACGGAAATCTACTTTCAGATACCCGCACACGTCTTCAAGAATCTCCTTGTAAAGCACTCCCTCGCCCCCGCGAAAGAACGCGGCGACGGTATCCGCGCCAAATCGTTGCAGTTCAGCGGCGATTATTTTCCACGCCTTTGCGAGGTCATGACGGTTGTCCGTGAAACGCGAATCGCCGGACAGTTGCTCTGCATAACGGAGTTCGCCCTTGTCGAACATGAGGATGTCGGAAAAGTCCTTGAGATCCTCCTGCGAGCAGAACCGGAGAAATTCAAGACCTGGATCATCACGGTAGCTCAGCGAAAACATGGGAGTGATTTGAGCCTGTGCGTAGCCGAAGCCCAGCGTCGTTGCAATACCGCTCTTGCGCCCAACCGCGACAGCGGGCAAGCGCAGCGCGCAGCCAGTTCCCCCCGAGCCCAGGGAGCTGCGAGGGCGCGGCGGCGAGCGCCCTTGCTCCTTGCCCGGCACGAGCAACGCGAGCCATTCCACGCCGGAGGCGCGCGGCGGGCGACGAGGACGGGGCAAGGCGGCGGGAGCGGCACGACGGCGGCAGACGTGCAGCGCCGCTGCGCGCGATGGGAAGGCAAATGGAGCGGGAGGTTTCGCGCGGCGGCGAGAGCAAGGCGAAGGCGTTAGCCGGAGCCGGACGCGGCGTGGTGCGAGCGCAGCGAGGCGGGCCGCGGCGACCATGCGCGGAGCGCCACACTCGCGAATGGATGAGCGCAAACACGCACCGCTCGCAGAACGCGCCCGCGGCAGGATGGGTGACGTACCGCCCGCGCTGGCCCGAAGGGCAGCCACACGCGGCGCGCGCGTGGGAGCTGCCCAGCAGCGGTGCGCGGCTTGCGCACGGCCAGCGCGGGAAGGCGGTGGCGCTGGCGCGTGCCTGAGCGAAGGCGAAGGGCGCGGAGCGCCGCAACCCCACGACGGCGCGGAGCCTGATAGCGCGCGGAGGCGGGCAAGCCCTGAGCGGCGACGTGGCAGGGCGCGGGCAAGCGAAGGATGAGCGTGGTTCCAAACCGCTCGCGCATCGCGCCAAACCTTCTGCGGGGCAGGATGCGCGGAGAAATGGCTTGGGGCGCATGCTGCGGGCTGGATTCGACACACCGCTTGGCGGGACGCCACATATTGAGCGGCGCGGGCGGCGGTGTGAAGGCGCGTGGTTCGTGAGCAGGTAGCGTGACCGTGCAGGGTGCCGGTGGGATTGCGGGCGGCACGCTGCGCGGGCGCGGTACGTGCGGTGGTGGAGTGCGGTTGCGGGCTTGCGAGTCAGCGTGTCGAACGCAGAAAGGTTGTGTTGCTGATGGCGGTGCTTGAAGACGCCATCTGCCTTCATTCTTCCCAGCACCGGGAAAGGCAGCGCTAGCTGGTGGCGCTTGCCCGCGTGCGCGGACGGCCCTTTGCTCGTTGACCGCCACGAACATCGCCGCCAGCTTAAACGCATCGGTGCGATTCCTGAGTGGCGTTGGCATGCGCGGGGACTTCTCCGAGTCGGTTCACCCAACTCCCAAGCCGTGAAAACCGCCCAACTCGTCACCGCCAGCAGCCCCGCGAAGCCAGCCCCCCTCACCCCCCGGCACCATTCGACGCCCGGCCCGTTTCCGGCGCGGCGCGGTGAAAAGCAAATTCCTAGCAGACAGACAGACAGACGAGGACGGAAAAGGTAATCTCGCCATACCGCTGGGCTTGAGGTAAACCCCGGAGTTGGCGGAAACGTTCTGTCATTCCCGATGAAGACAACCCTCACCATTTTGGCCATCGCCGCCGTCGCATATTTTGTCCTGCGCAAGAACACCCCACCCAAACCGGCGCCAGATGACCCGACGGAAATCCCCGTCATGGCGGCTCCCATAACGTCCAGCCCAAAACCGGCCGCAAAAATTTCCTACAAGTCACTTCTCAACCGGGCATATCTGGCACTGATCGAATGCACTCAAAGAAAAAACGATCTTGCGGAGATGAGCGAAGAAGTCGCGGCACTCCATGCCCTGCTGTCGAGCGCCCCACAAACTGCTGAACGGGATGCAGCTCTCCGCCTTTGCCTCACTATTGACCGCGCCGCTGCTTTCACCCGCTCGTTCAGCGAGCGCGCCAATCGGCCAAGCCCGCGCAGCACGGACGAAATACCCGGCCAAAGCGCCGCAATGATTGAACGATCTAAGAAGAACGGTGAAGAAATCGACGCCTTCTTCAACAAAGCGACTGAGAATCGATGGAAGGCTCAAATTGCTCCCTTCCAATCAGCGGCGAGAGCGGAATGGGCGCGCATTCCTGATACCGCCATCCTCTCCGGTTCCGATCTGGAATTCTACGCTGCGGCCAAAGCCCATCGCGAACGCATTGCTTCTGCGAAACTGCTCTACTTTTCGGTAGTGGGTGTGTTGGCTAACGGGGTCATTGCCCGGCCTTACGAGGAATACGCGATTGCCTCGTCAATGGCCCGGATTGGCGGTGGTGGCCCGGTGGGGATCGGTTATCGCCCTGGCTCGAAAACAGTCTTTCTCGAAGGCTTTCCGAACGGAACAGAAGGCGCCGTTGCAAAAGTCACGGCCTATCGGGAAAACTCACTCACCTACGCGGACGCGCTGAATGAGAAGCGAACGGTAGAACGCTGGGTATTTGTTAAGATGGTGGCGGAGTGAAATGGTTCGGTCGTGGAAAAAACCGAATCGCAGCCTTTCGCCGAGATTTGAAGAGCGGCGTGGGGCCAGACCCCCTCACTCCCCGGCACCGCCCGACGCCCGGCCCGTTTCCGGCGCGCACGGTGAAAAGCGATTTCCTTGCAGAAACGCTGCGCGGGCGCGATACGTGTGGTGGTGCATGGTGGTCGCGGCTGCACCCAGCTCACGAACCGGTACGACGAATCACGCGCCGCTGATCACCGTCAGGATTTAAGCAGCAGATACACCAACGCGAAGGAGAACGCCACCACCTCCTTGACTCCAATCCATATTTTGAACCCCATCGACAGGTCCGCCCGATTGAGATGCCAACATGCGATACCCAGAGCGACCACCTGCCCCACGACTACTGCTATTGCCCAAAAAGACCACGTTTGACCGCTCGGTTGTGGATAGTACTTCTTCTCAAGTTTTTCACGGACCCACTTCGGGGCACTGGAGGTGGTTGTCTCGCTCATAGGCTTCAGAGTACAGGAAGCCTTCAGCCCTCCACCGGACGCGCGCAAGCAACAAATGACCGTGGTTCCAAACCGCTCGCGCATCGCGCCTGTCTTCTGGGGCGAAGCAGAGGCCGTAACGTGAGCGGCGCTCGCGCGAGACCTTGAGCACGATGGTCGCGAACGGCGCGGGCTGTGCCGGGGGGCTTGCGTTTTGCAGCCGTGGAAAAGAGCCCCGCCATTGGTTGCAAAATGGGCACCAATCTACACGGAACGGAAAATTTGACGCAGCCGCGGACAGAACCTGTCTTACGAAGCGCTTTTAGCCCTTTGCGGAGAGTCAAAAGCGATTCATAACATTGATCTTCGGCTATGTGCATCGCAACAATCTGGTCTGATCTTTGGGTGCTTCCCGCGATTTTCGTTCCGCTTCTCACGGTTGGGGCGCTTCTTGCCATTAAGTTCGACCCAACCTGCGCTCTGGCCTTTCGGGGATGGCGTCAACGGCGGGATCTTCGGCGATTAAAGAGAAAGCTTCCCGCCCAAATCGCGAAAGAGCGGAAACAGCTTTGTGCGGCTTGGGATGCCAACCCAGCCTCACAATGCGCGGCGATCTTCAACGCCTTTAAAACCGGGCCCCCAAAAAACGTGGAGTCACTTTTGAACGATATTGATTCTGCAATCGAACTCGGGTGCCGTTTATTTGACACCGATTTCTTAGAACGTTATGGAGATCGCTTCGAGTCTTTGCTTGTCGTGCGAACTGCGGAAATTGCGAAAGCGCTCGCGGGACAACAACCAACGAATGCGGGGTTTGTAATTCACAAACTAGCCCAAAATGACGACGAACTATTTCACGGATTTGATAATGCAATCCGTGAGGCGCTATCTGAAAGTCGAAGAGACTCTGCGATAATTCGCGCGCACCTTGAGCAATTGCGGGAGAATGCAGCAAGATTTCGGCGCATCCTCACCCCGGGATTCTTTTCTCAGATTGGCAGTATAATTGTTGGGGCGTTGACGGGCGCGGCGCTAGGAGCAATTGGCATAGACAGTAGTTTCGTCATAAGCAAGTCGGCACAATTTACGGGGGGCAAGTGGGCCGATTGGAGTGGAAAGGCAGACAGGGAATTCGCGGAAAGGTTTATTGAGGCGGTGGAAGAGGTGCCCATTGTTTGCGAAAACATGAACGCAGCAGTGCGCCGATCCTTAACTGCGGCATTGGACGGGTATCTCCAGCACAGATTGCGACACCAGAGCACTACCCTTGATACGCTTGCCGATTTGTCCCGTGCAGGGTGGGACGTTGAATCTTCAATCGCCTACTTCCAGCAGTGGCAAACCCGCACGAGACGCTCGGGCGGTCACGTTAGGTGAAAAGTCGTCTTCGCAAGGCGGAAATCGCCTACTCTATTTCGGGGGGTAGGATGCGCGGTGTCATGGATTAAGGCGCATGTTGCGGGTTCGAATTCGTGACACGGCCCGGCGGAACGCTGACACATTGAACGGAGCAGCCGCCGTCTTCTGATTTCATGTTATCTGATCCCGTTCCCATATCATCAGCGGTCATCCTTTTTCTTCCCGTTCTTCTCGTCGAGTAAATCACCGACCCGTCGCGAGTAATCGTCAACTTGGCGGTTTAGGCCCGGTAGCGCGGAATCGTCGTGGTTGCGTTTGGCCTGGTCGAGTTTCCACTGGATTTCCTTACCCTCGGACCTAATGGCCCTTGCCCTGGTTTTGAGGCTTTCGGCGCGGGCCTCTTCTTTCTTGCTGAAATTGTGGAAGCTATTGATGGCCCAAAGCAGAAACGCAATAATGACGCCCAAGCACCCAATTCCGCATCCTTTATTCGCTGCGCGTGAAGCTGGCGTTTCGGTCGGTCGCGTTTGTGGGATTGGTTGGCTTGTCGTTTGTTCAAAAACAGGGGTTGATTCGATCGGTTGCGGCGGTGGTGGTCGGACGACAGAACGGAGAGTTTGCCACGTCTCGGTGCCTTCGGCGCAGACCTGCGTTGCTGCGGGGAGTGATCCGTTGAAAAAGCCGTTGGTAAGCTCGTCAAGGGAGCATGGACCGTGAACTTCAGTTCCGTCGGTTGAGTAGTAATAGTTCATTGCAACGCGAGAAAAGCTGCTTGGGAGGCAACGATCCTCCACGAGAGGCGGAGCGAGCGCGAAGAACACCTGGAGAACCACATGGCGCCTGAGTAGCAGAAGAGGAAGCCAATGCGAGGACGAAATTTGTCCGCCGTGGCGATTAGAGTTCCTGAAGCACATTCCTTCCGACTGCGATCACATCCTCCACTGCACGCTGGAGAATGGTGAAGGCCAGCAGGGGCTCTCCGGGATTGCACTGCGGCCCGCTTTCCTGTGGAAGCTTTTTCAGGCGTTTCAAAACCGCATCAAGGCAGCGGCGGCAGTGCTCGGTGATCTCGTATTTGTTGACCAGCACCCCCCGGCGCTCCAGTTCGGCGCGGTAGGCCGACTCCGCCTTGAAATACGTCATGACCGTCCGGGTGTGAAGGGCGATCAAGGGGCTGATGGCCGCAAGGTCTCCTGCGTTCTTGGCGTCCAGGAACAATTCAAACGCGGCCTCCCTCGCGTATTTTATTTGATTCAGTGCGTCCAGCATCGAATCGCCTGAGGCCTGCAAACTTGCAGTTTTCCGCAGTCGGCCCGGCTTCCTCGGGGTGGCTTTGACCAGCATCCGTTGGCCGTTAGTCGGTGCCCGGCTGAGGACGCGGGCTCGCCGCCACTTCTCGGCTCCCGTTAGTGAACGAACCGGCATCCCCTTCTTGACGAGCTTCACCACCATGCTTTTCGAGATGCCGAGGTGTCCGGCTATTTTTGAGTAGGAGGCCATGTCGCTTCACACTGGAAAATGTCAATGAAGCGTCCACCGTATCGGACACCCTAAATTTTTGAGAGGCTGCACCGAAGGCTCTCCCACGCTACCGCTCGATACCTAGACAGAAGCTTGGTAAAAGATTCCTTTTTGCAGAGGGGCCACCGTTTTGTTTTGATCGGAATAGGCACACATCGCGCGCAATGGCCTCGCCTTGGCCCCTGCGTGCCCGCTGTGGGGCCTTTGAAAGGTTGTGCGGTCATTGCAGCCGGTAGCGATAGCGATTGGATTTGCGCGCTCCCGCGGGGAAACGTTGTACGAGTTCAAGGATGCCGATCTCAACGAGACTGCGGAGATAGCACGCGCCGGGTTCGGTGTGGTCTTTGCTCTTGCCGATAGCTTCGTTTGCCTGCCGTGACGACAATCCGAAGGCGTTGAGATCCATGGACATGATACGGCACAGGCGGGCGAGTCGTTCGAGTAAAGGGCTTTCCGTGAGTTGAGGGTGAATGACTGCTGGCTCTGCGTCGAGTGTTGCCAACGCTGCCGCGAAAGGATTGCCGGTTGTTGTGACGCGGCTAATTCGATCGGCCAACGTTACCAGACTGTCTTCCTCGGTTTGCTCAGGGTTGATATTTGGAGTAGCGCGGCGGTGCCATTCCCTTCCGGCATTTCGGCGAAGCTCGTGGAGCGGGGCGCCGTGCTTTTCCTCTCGGGCATGGATGCGCATGGCCAGCGTCCACATTCGCCACCGCTGCTGCCCTCGCGCTGTCGGGATGGCGTCCGCAAGGAGTGCATCGAGGTCGATGTGCTCTTCCTTTCCGGCGTTCATGCTCTCGCATAGTTTTTCTTTTTTCTCCGCCTCTCCCATCTTTGCCTCGTCTGCCTCCTCCGCATCTCTGCCTCTCCGCCTCTCTGTCAAGGTGCGGCTGGTGTTGAAGGGGAGGGTCGGCTGGGGCAAAACAACGCGGACAAGTGGGCCGCGGCTGTCGAGGTTGGTCACATTCCAAAGGTCGCGATGTTGCTCGAAATCGTCAGGTCCGATTCTGGTCGCGTCGTTCAAGTCCCTGACTGGATCCCCGTCGTCGCGGGTGAGCCTGCGAAGGCTGAGAATTTGAACTTCATCGGCAGACGGCGCGAGCTGATCGGCCCATCGGTGTGCGGCGTCCCGCCCAGCGTCGTCATCGTGCTCAATGATGCGGGCGCGCCGGCCCTTGAACATGTCCAGTGCCTCGGCAGGAATGATCGCCGCACTGCCCAGCATGACGACGATTCCGATGGTCTCCAAGCGTCCTTCCGCGTCTGCAAAGTGAAGTCCAGAGAGTCCGTCCGGCGCGCCTTCGGAAACGATCACGTCGCGGCGGTGATGCTTCACCATGTCGTCGAGGCCGATAGGCCAGTGCCAGTGCTTGCCTTTCGTTTCCGCCTCGGCTTTGGGTCGGTCGTTGCCGATGAGAAACGGGCTGCCGTCGAGGCGACGAAAGGTGGCATTTCTTCCGTCCCCGTAGCGCCAGCATTCGGCGTGGCGATGTTGCACGAACGACAGCAGGCCGCGCCGTGCGGCTTCGGTCGGTGCGGCAGCGCACACACAGCGCGATTCCGCCAGCGTCGCTATGCTTTTGCAGATTCCATTGGAGGTCATTCCGCCGCCGATCGTTTTGCCACGCGCGCGGTGGAGGGGTTCGACAGAGTCCCAGCGAACTCACCCGCGGCGGCGCGCGTGTTAAACGTGGCGATGGCCTCGCGCGTCACGTAATGCCGGTTGGCGATGACGACCGTTTGAAGCCACCCGCGTTTCCGGTATCGCCAGCATGTGACCGGCGACAGCCCGCTTTGTTCCATGAATTTGTCCAGGCTGAGCGGAGGATGTGCGGCCAGCGGGATGGTTGATTCGGCGTAGATTTCGATCATAGGCCAAAGGCAGCGGTGTCAACCTGGGGCTCGTGAAAAGCAGTGAATGGCAGGGGAATTTCGTTGTGGCAAACAGGCAATATGCCGCAATATTTTGCCGCATGCTGCTTAACATTGCGGAGGCCGCACGCCACTTTGGAATCCACCGGCGGACAGTCGAACGCTACGTTCTCCGCCATCCCGAAATAAAGAAGGGCAAAAAGGTCGATGTCGGCACGCTTCAACAGGTGATCGAACTTCGCCAAGCGTGGGAAGGCAGAGGCTTTCCGCTGGGAAAATCAAGGGACCGGCATTTGCCCCTCACTGGCGTCCCGAAAAAACCTCGCGGCGTTTTTGGACGAACTTTCCAGCAGCATCTTGAATCCATTGCCCAAGCGATCAGCGCGATGACCGATGAAGAGCAGCAGAGGCTATTGCGGATGAATCCTCCCTTCTGTTTCCCGTTCCGCGGCGAGAATGTTGTCAAAGTAGGGGCAGAGCGGATCAAGAAAGAGGCGCAAAAAGGCATGCCACCTGTTCCGGCTCCTGCCAGCTAAGCCGCTTCAACGAGGGCGAGATCGAAGCGCACTTTCCGCGCGGCCTGTTTGCGATGGTCGTCGAGCAGGTGGCCGTAAATCTTGCCGACAAGAATCCCGCCGTCC
>Ga0209181_10001793_pt1 | contig 36417 bp, 32 predicted proteins | sample MAT05_FD_187208 | JGI IMG/M metagenome (GOLD analysis project Ga0209181, IMG submission 187208) | Freshwater microbial communities from Lake Fryxell liftoff mats and glacier meltwater in Antarctica - MAT-05 (SPAdes) (version 2) | ecosystem: Environmental > Aquatic > Freshwater > Ice > Liftoff... | reverse complement strand
GCACCAGCCCGCCCACCGGATCGCAGGTCAGCCCGAGGTGGTGCTCCATGCCGATCTCGGCGGCGTTTTCCACCTGCTCCGGCGTGCCGCCCATGACGGCGGCCAGCGCGCCGGCGGCCATGCTGCAGGCCACGCCGACCTCGCCCTGGCAGCCGACTTCGGCGCCCGAGATACTGGCGTTTTCCTTGTAGAGCAGGCCGATGGCGGCGGCCGTGAGCAGGAAGTCGATCACCCGGCGGTCGTCGGCGCCCGGCACGAAACGCGTGTAGTAATGCAGCACGGCGGGGATGATGCCGGCCGCGCCGTTGGTGGGCGCGGTGACGACGCGGCCGCCCGCGGCGTTTTCCTCGTTCACGGCCAGCGCATAGAGATTCACCCAATCGAGCACCTGCAGCGGGTCACGCAGGGCGGCTTCCGGGTTGCGCGTCAGAGCGGCTTTCAGTCCGGCGGCACGGCGCTTCACCTTGAAGCCGCCGGGCAGCACGCCTTCGGTGGCGCAGCCGCGTACCACGCAGTCCTGCATGACACGCCAGATCTTCAGCAGGCCGGCGTCGATCTCGGCGTCGCTGCGCCAGTGCCTTTCATTGCGCCGCATCAGCTCGGCAATGCTGCATTGCTCCTGCCGGGCCAGCACGAGCAGATCGTCGCCGCTGTGGAAGGGGTGCGGCAGCGCGGTGCTGTCGGGCGCGATGACCCGCTGCTTCGCGCCGTCGGCCGCCACGTCATCACTCACCACGAAGCCGCCGCCGACCGAGTAATAACAGCGGTTGGCCAGCTCGGTGCCGGCGCTGTCGAAGGCGATGAAGCGCAGGCCGTTGGCGTGGAAGGGCAGGGTCTCGCGGCGGTGGAAATGCAGGTCCTGAGGCTCGTTGAAAACCACTTCGTGGCAGCCGAGCAGGCTGATGCGGCCGGCGCCGCGCATGGCGGCCAGCAGGTCCGCCACGGCGTCGACGTCCACGGTGTCGGGCTCATGGCCGGCCAGCCCCAGCAGCACGGCCTTGTCGCTGCCGTGGCCCTTGCCGGTGGCGCCCAGCGAGCCGTAGAGCGCCGTGCGCACCCGCGTGGTCTGCGTGAGCTGGCCGTCATGTGCCAGCCGCTGCACGAAGAGGCGCGCCGCGCGCATCGGCCCCACGGTGTGGCTGCTGCTCGGCCCGATGCCGATCTTGAAGAGGTCGAAGACGGAGACGGCCATGGTTTTGCTTCCAGCAGGCGACGGAGGCGCCAGCCCGCGCATTGTCAGCGGCATGGCGATGAAGTGGCACCTTCTTCCGAACACCGGACCAGCCATCGATCGACTTCAAGACTTCGGCTCGGCGCCGAGGTTCGGAAACTGGCAGCGGCCTTTCCGCTGCGCGGCCATCGGGCCGTTGCAACGAGGCAACGACAGAACGACTGCACGACTGACCTGAAATGGGCCAGCTATTCCCGCTTTTTTGTCCAAGACTTTCCCTTCGAAACTGATGTGGCGTCTGCGTTTCGAGGTGCGGGGGCTCTCCAGTCGCATTCGATGCCTTCAGCAGTTCAAAAGGGATCGAATTCATGAAGAGCCAACCATCGGCCATGTCCGTCTCGCGCAGATTGACGATTGCCTTCGTGGCCGTCATTTCGGTATTCCTGGCAGTGTCCGGCATCACCCTCCACACCAGCCATCGGCTGCAGGCGGCCGACGGCTGGAACAGCCATACCTACAAGGTGCTGGACATCGAAGGTCGCATGCTGGCCAGCATGGTCAACATGGACAACCCGGTGCAGCAGGAGCGGCTAGGAAAGATGAAGACGCGCCACGAGGAATTCGTCACCGTCGTGAAAGCGATGCAGCAGTTGCGCCGCGACGTGAAGGCGAAAACCACGACCTACGAACAGCTCCTGGCCAAGTCCGGATCGGCCAAGGACAAGGCGGCCAAGGAGATCAAGTCGCTGATTGGCGCCAACGTGGCCAAGGTCGAGGTCGGCGCGCGCCAGGTCAACGAGGCGGACGATTCGATAGCAGCCATCGTCTCCGAAGTTCAGCGCGTGAGCCAGCTGATCAGCGAACTCTCGGTGGCCAGCGCTGAACAGGCTCAGGGCATTTTCCAGGTCGGCGAGGCCGTCACCCAGATGGACCGGGTGACCCAGCAGAACGCGACACTGGTCGAGGAAAGCGCTGCTGCCGCAGACAGATTGAGGCAGCAGGCCGCAAGCCCGACCGCCTTGGTCAACGTGTTCAAGCTGGCCGGTGATGTCTATTCCGGATCGGCTTCGCAAGCCGCCGCCGAGCAACCCTTGCCCAAACAGGTCACCACGGCCTCTGCTGACCCGGTCGGTCGACATCTGCGACCTGCACGCCGCGTGCCTGACCGCAGCCCTCAGGGCGAACTTGCGCTCTTGTCCGTGGTCTTCGGGGACGAGTGGGAGTCACCCTGACCGGCCATCGGCATGTCCGTCTTTTCCTGCGCATCGGACAGCGTTGCGTTGGGCTGGATCAGCGTCCTGGAGGCCGTCGAGGCAGGGGCTTCACCAGCGAACACCGACGACGCCGACGGCACGGACGGGTCATGCCCCTGCGAAGTGCCCGGGGACGTCGTGCCGACGCTGACCGCCGGGGGAGGCACCACCGAAGGCACTGACTGATCGATGTTTTCCCTGCCGCAGGCGGAAAGCCCGAGGGCGATGGCTGCCGCAGCCAGGAGACGGGTTCGTATTTGCATGGCGCGCTCTTCTCTATAGGTGGGGTGGATGCCGGCAATTCCTGGCTGGGTATGGGTTCGCGATGGAGAAACGGCCGCGCCACGTTCGAATGCTTGACGCCAGTGTCGACCTCGACGCCCGCCGTGCGCAGCGGACGGCATCGGGTCCGGCCGTCGTCCTTGTCCTACGACATGCGGGCAACCACGCGCGCCGGGCGCACGGCCTCTAAACGGGTGATACCTTCAATGCCGGCATCGTCACCGGTGATGATGGGCAACCTGAGACCGTCACCGCTGCCGTATGCTTTTCATCCCCGCCAGCCAACCTAGCTCGGCCTCAACGCCACGGGCCTGGTGTTTTTTTGCCTTCATCGGCCGCGAATTGCTGCTGCCGACCGAGACAGATTCAACGCTGCAGCCGCTGGACCTGGCGGCGCTGATGGATGCTGCCAGCTCGCGCCATTACCTGGGCACCCTTGCAGCCGTCGACTGCTGGGCACTGGTGCTGCCGCTGCCGCTGCCGGGCTGAAAACCGGTGCCGCTGCGCGCCGCGATGCTGGCAATGGAGCCGGCTCTGGGCGCGCTGGCCGGACGTGCCGCGCAAATCATCGAATGGGACCGCAGCCATCGCCATTGCGGCATTTGCGGCACCGCCGCCAAATTTGCAGGCTGGCGAGCGTGCGCGCATCTGCCCGGCCTGCCGGCACACGGCATACCCCCGTTCGAGCCCGGCGATGATGGCGCTGGTGTGGCGGCCCGGCGCGTTGCTGCTGGCGCGCGCGCGGCATTACGCCGCCGGCATGTACAGCGCGCTGGCCGGTTTCGTAGAAGCCGGCGAGTCGCTGGAAGACTGCGTGCACCACGAGGTGAAGGAAGAAGTGGCAGTGACGGTGGACGGCCTGCGTTACTTCGGCAGCCAGAGCTGGCCTTTCCCGCACAGCCTGATGGTTGCGTACCCGGCGCGCTGGACGGCCGGGGAGATCGTGCCGCAGGCCAGCGAGACCGAAAATTCGGCCTGGTTCCCGCTGGACGCGCTGCCGGGCATACCGCCGCGTTTTTCGATCGCCGGCCACCTGATCCGCGGCACGGTGGAGGCCATGCGGGCCGGCGGGCTGACCTAGTACGCCGCCACAGAAATATCGAAACATGAAAACTCGTCTTCGGCCCGATTGCGGCGTTGCAAATCCTCGCAATACCACTTGGTATTGCTGTGGTTTGCGCCTTGCACTCGGGCCGATTCCATCGCTTTCAATTGTTCCGACATCTCTGTGGCGGCGTACTAGAGGCTGCCCACGCAACCCGGCGCGCCGCAGCGGCAGGCCAGCTTGCCTTCGTGGTGGGTCTCGCCGTAGTTCACCGTGATCTCTTCGTCCGGCGCGATGGCGCGCAGCGCGTAGAACTCGACCCGGCCCTGGCGTATGCACAACCGGGCGTTCGGCTGGCAGCTGTGGTTGGTGTAGCGCATGGGGTCGCTGCTCTTGCTGAAGTCGATGGCTTTGCGGGCCGACAACTCGACGATCATGATGCGTTCGCTGCGCGTGGCGCGGATGCGCGCCTCGGCCACGCTGATGCTTTCGCCGCGGATCTCGCCGATTTTCAGCCGTGGCGGGATGGCCCCGGCGGCAAAGGCGCCCTGGCCGTCGATGCGGCTGGCCGCAACGAACACCGCGAACTTCTGATAAGCCGGCCGGCTGGGCAGCGCCGGCGCATCGGCAGCCGGCTCAGCGAGGTTATCGGCCGCGAACGGACGCAACTCGACTGTCACTGCGCCGCCGGCAGGTCGACCCGAGGCGCGGGTTTCCAGCCCTTCTGGCGGTGTTCGGCGGTGACTTCGGTGCCGATGCCGCCGCGCACGAACCAGTTGGCGTGGACGCGCACGAAGCGCGGATGGATGGCGGCCACGATGTCGGTCAGCACCGTGTTGGTGACACTCTCATGGAACGCGCCTTCATTGCGGAAGCTCCAGAAGTACATCTTCAGGCTCTTCAGTTCCACGCAGAGCTGGTCGGCGACGATCTCGATGCTGAAGTGGGCGAAGTCGGGCTGGCCGGTCAGCGGGCACAGGCAGGTGAACTCGGGCACGTCGAAGCGGATCACGTAGTCGCGCCCGGCTGCCGGGTTGGGGAAGACCTGCAGCTCGCGGCTGGGCGCGCTCGGCGGCACGGCCGGTGCGGCGCGCGAGCCAGGGGTGGCCGAGGCCGGTTTGTTCGTGGTGGGCTTGCGGGGCATGGGCAGGGCGGCTCGAGACGGCTGACGGGGCCGCGATGCTATCATCCGGCTCTCCTTGCGCGCTCCAGAAGTGCGCATTTTTCCATAAGAATCAAGCACTTGGAGCTGTCGGCGTGAGGCCGGCAAGCTGCTCGCGCCGCCGCCACCAGGCCATGCGTCTCAACCAGATCAAGCTCTCCGGCTTCAAGTCCTTCGCCGAGCCCACCACCTTCCAGCTGCCCGGGCAGCTGGTCGGCGTGGTCGGGCCGAACGGCTGTGGCAAGAGCAACATCATGGACGCCGTGCGCTGGGTGCTCGGCGAGAGCAAGGCCAGCGAGTTGCGCGGCGAGTCCATGCAGGACGTCATCTTCAACGGCTCGGGCCAGCGCAAGCCGGCCGGTCGCGCCAGCGTGGAGCTGGTGTTCGACAACGCCGACGCGCGCGCCGGCGGACAGTGGAGCACCTTCGCCGAGATCGCCGTCAAGCGCGTGCTGACGCGCGACGGCAGCAGCAGCTACTACATCAACAACCAGCCGGTGCGCCGGCGCGACGTGCAGGACGTGTTCCTCGGCACGGGCCTGGGCCCGCGCGCTTACGCCATCATCGGCCAGGGCACGATCAGCCGCATCATCGAGTCGCGCCCCGAGGAGTTGCGCCTGTTTCTGGAAGAAGCCGCCGGCGTCTCCAAGTACAAGGAACGCCGACGCGAGACCGAGAACCGGCTGAAGGACACGCGAGAGAACCTGACCCGCGTCGACGACATCCTGCGTGAGCTGAGCAACAACCTCGAGCGCCTGGAAAAGCAGGCCGAGGTGGCGGCGAAGTACCGCACGCTGCAGGACGACGGCACGCTGAAATTGCACCAGCTGTGGTTCCTGAAAGCGCGTGACGCGGCCGGTGAAGAGCAACGCGTGAAGACCGCCGCGGCGGAGGCCACGAATGCGCTGGAAGCGCGGCTGGCCGAGTTGCGCCGTGTCGAGGCCGAGCTCGAAACCGTGCGCCAGGCGCACTACGCCGCCAGCGACGCGCTGCACGACAGGCAGGGCGCGCTGGCGGAAGCGGCGCTGGAGGTCAGCCGGCTGGAAGAGCGCATCCGCTACGTCGTCGACAGCCGCAAGCGCGCCGAGGCCCGTCTCTCCGACTTGCAGGCGCAGAACAGCCAGTGGGGCGAGCGCCAGGCGACGGCGGTGGCCGAGCAGGAAGACATCGCCGAGCGCATGGTGACGGCCGACGAAGGGGCCGAGACGCTGCACGCCCAGGCCGAAGAGCAGTCTTTCCAGCTGCCCACGCTGGAAGACGCCGTGCGCGGGGCTTCCGCCAGCGCCAACCAGCAGCGCGGCGCGGCGGCACAGGTGCAGCAGCAGATTCAGGTGCTGGCGGCCGAAAGCCGCAGCGTCGAGGAACAATCGCGCCAGTTCAAGGGCCGGCGCGAGCGGCTGGCCAGTGAACGGCAAGGCCTGCAGTCGCCCGACGCCGACAAGCTGGGCGCGCTGCAGCAGCAGGCCGCCGCCGCTGACGAAGCGCGCGAACTGGCCGACGCACGGCTGCACGAACTGCAGGAACAGGTCGGCGGGCTGGACGAACAGCGGCGCGCCGCGCAGGAAGCCGTCAACAGTGAGTCGGCGTTGCTTGCCCAGCTAGGCGCGCGCCTGAATGCGCTGCGCGCGCTGCAGGAGAAGGTGCAGACCGAAGGCAAGCTCAAGCCCTGGCTGGCGAAACACGGGCTGGACGGCCTGCCGGGTTTATGGACGCTGCTGCACATCGAGGGCGGCTGGGAAACCGCGCTGGAAGCCGCATTGCGCGAACGCCTGAGCGCGCTGGCCGTGGGCCGCCTGGAGACGGTGCGCGCCTTCGCCGCCGACGCGCCGCCGGCCCGGCTGGCTTTCTATTCCACGCCGCCGGCCGCGCTGCCCGGCAAGCCGCACAGCCTGCCCCGCCTGGCCGACCTGCTGCGGCTGTCGAACACCGACGAACACGCCGGACTGAACGCCTTGCTCGGCGACTGGCTGGAAGGCGTCTACACGGCCGCCAGCATCGGCGACGCCTTGGCCGTGCGCAGCCAGCTCACGCATGGCGAAGTGATCATGACGCGGGAAGGCCATGCGGTCAGCCCTTACGCGGTGAGCTTCTACGCGCCCGACTCCGAGCAGGCCGGCCTGCTGGCACGCGCCCAGGAGATCGAGAACCTCGACCGGCAGCAGCGCGCGCAGGCGCTGATCAACGACGACACGAAGAGCCGTTCGGTGCGCCTGGAGGCTGCCTACACCGAAGCCTCGCTGCGCCTGCAGGGCACGCGCAAGGAAGCCGTCGAATCGCAGAACCGCGGCCACCAGTTGCAGGTGGAACTGCTGCGCCTGACGCAGCTGGCGGAGGCCGCGAACAGCCGGCGCGAGCAACTCGGCGAAGAGCTGGCCGAGATCGACGCGCAGCTCGAAGCGCTGGAAGAACGCCGCGCCATCGGCGAAGCGCGCTTCGAGGAACTCGACATCGAACTCGGCAACGTGCAGCAGCACCACGCCGAGCTGGAAGACACGGTGATCGCCGCCGAGCGCCGGCTGGCCGAGGCGCGTGAGCAGCAGCGCGCGCTGGAGCGCCAGGCGCAGGAAGCGCGCTTCCAGGCGCGCAGCCTGGGCGCGCGGCGCGACGAACTTCAGCGCACGCTGGAAACCGCCAGCGCGCAGGTGGCGGCCAATGTGGCGAGCGGCCAGCAGCTCGAGCTCGAGCTCGGCACGCTGAACGACGCCGCCGCGTCAGCCGGGCTGCAGACCGCGCTGGCCTTGAAGCTCGACCGCGAACGGGCACTCGGCGCCGCGCGAAGTGAATACGACGAGCTGAGCGCCAGGCTGCGCGCCGCCGACGAGCAGCGGCTGAGCTTGGAACGCAGCCTGGACCCGCTGCGCGAGCAGATCACCAAACTGCAGCTGGAAATGCAGGCAGCACGGCTCGGCGGCGCGCAATATCTCGAGCAGCTGGCGGCGGCCGAGGTCGACATGGAGGCGCTTGCCGTGTCGGTGGAGCAGGGCAGCGTGAAGCTCTGGGGCCTGCAGACGGAGATCGACCGCATCCAGAAGGACATCAATGCCCTGGGCGCCGTCAACCTGGCGGCACTCGACGAACTGACGTCGTCACGCGAGCGCAAGACCTTCCTCGACGCGCAGGTGGCCGACCTGAACGAAGCGATCGGCACGCTGGAAGGCGCCATCCACAAGATCGACCTCGAAACGCGCGACCTTCTGGCGAACACCTTCAACCAGGTCAACGAACATTTCGGCCGCATGTTCCCCAAGCTGTTCGGCGGCGGCAACGCGCGGCTGGTGATGACGGGCGACGAGATCCTCGACGCCGGCGTGCAGGTGCTGGCGCAGCCGCCGGGCAAGAAGAACAGCACGATCCATCTGCTGAGCGGCGGCGAGAAGGCGCTGACCGCCATCGCGCTGGTGTTCGCCATCTTCCAGCTCAACCCGGCGCCTTTCTGCCTGCTCGACGAGGTCGACGCGCCGCTGGACGACGCCAACACCGAGCGTTATCGCAGCCTGGTGACCGAGATGAGCAAGGCCACGCAGTTCCTCTTCATCAGCCACAACAAGATCGCGATGGAGATGGCCGAACAGCTGATCGGCGTGACGATGCAGGAGCAGGGTGTGTCGCGCATCGTCGCCGTCGACATGGAAGCGGCGGTCGGCCTGGCCGAACTGGCATGACGCGCGCATGAGCTTGAACCTGACCTGGTCGCTCGTCGCTCTCGGGGCCGTGGTGCTGCTGGCCGTGCTGGCGCAGGGCTGGTGGACGGCGCACCGCGCCCGGCCCCGGCGTGCCGCCGCCATTTCAGATGCCAGGGTGGAGCCGTCGATGGCCGGCATGCCTGCCGACGCGTTGGCCGTGCCTGAATCGATGCCCGAGTTGCGGCTGGCGCCGCTGCGCCGGGTGGCGCGCATCGACGCCCTGATCGACGCCATCGTGCCGATGACGCTGGAAGCGCCCGTCAGCGGCGAGTTGCTGCTCGCCCACCAGCCGACCAGCCGGCGCGCCGGCACCAAGCCTTTCCACGTCGAGGGACTGGACAGCGAGACCGGCGAATGGGACGCGCCCACGCCTGGCCGCCGCTACAGCGAACTGCAGGCCGGCGTGCAACTGGCCAGCCGCAGCGGGCCGCTCAACGAGATCGAATACTCGGAATTCCTGCAAAAGGTGGGTGCCTTCGCCGACGCCGTGGGCGCCGCCACGGATGTGCCCGACATGCTCGAAGTGGTGGCCAGAGCACGCGAGCTCGACGGCCAGGCCGGCCCGCTGGACGCCCAGCTCACGGTCAAGCTGCGCAGCAACAGCGTGGCCTGGTCGGTGGCCTACGTGCAGCAGGTGGCCGCGCGCCACGGTCTGGTGCCCGGCGCGGTGCCTGGCCGCATGGTGCTGCCCTCGGCCGATGAAGGCGCGCCGCCGCTGCTCGTGCTGTCGGTCGATTCGCAGGCGGCGCTGGCCGAGACGCCGCAAGACAGCGTGGTGCGTGAATGCGTGCTCAGCTTCGATGTGCCGCAAAGCCCCGAAAGCGCCGAGCCGTTTCCGGCCTGGCACCGCCTGGCCACGACGCTGGCCGACGACATGGACGCCACCGCCGTCGACGACCAGAACCAGCCGGTGATGCTGCAAGCCTATGCCGCCATCGGCCGCGAACTCGGCGATCTGTACCGGCGCCTGGAAGCGCTGGACCTGGCGGCCGGTTCACCGGCGGCGCGGCGGCTGTTCAGCTGAAACGCGTCGTTTTTGATAGAACCGGTTCTGCGGGTCGATCCAGTTCGCGCCGGTTTCGTATCTTGCGGCTGCCATTCGTCAGCCAGCCCAGCAGCCTGTCACCAGCCGGCTGCCACTCGTCGCACGTTTTGCCTGCAAAATCCTCGCCCGCCTAGACTGCGGCCGCCGAGCCAGTGGTGCCGGAAGAACCAAAGAGGGTGACGAGATGAATATGAAATGGCTGATCGCCGGTGGCGTCGCGCTCGTCGCGCTGGGCGCCGGTAGCGCGCTTTGGACGGGCATCATTCCGATGCCCGGCGGCAATGCCCAGGCAAAGGCGGGCGAGACGCTGGGCAAGGATGGCAAGCCGGTCGTGCCGCTGGAATTCATCGCCCGTGAAGTGGTGCAGCCGCAGATGGCCAGGCTGCCATCGGTGGTGGAGTTTTCGGGCCCGCTGGTGGCGCCGGAAACGGCCGTGGTGCGCGCCAAGGCCGCCGGCACCTTGCTGGCACTGAGTGCCGCCGAGGGCAGCCGCGTGGTGGCCGGGCAGGCGCTGGGCCGCATCGATCTGTCCGAACTGTCGGGCCGGGTGGCCGAGCGCGGCGCGCAGCTCGAATCGGCGCGCACCGCGCTGGCGCAGGCAGAGCGCACCCACGCATCCAACCAGAGCCTGGCGGCGCAGCAGTTCATCTCGACCATTGCGCTGGACAACTCACGCGCCGCGGTGGAAACGGCGCGCGCGCAGCTCGGTGCCGCGCAGGCCTCGCTCGACACCACGCGCGTCAGCCTGCGTGACGCCTCGCTGGTGGCGCCGATCTCCGGCATCGTTGCCAAACGCTTCGTGGTGGCCGGCGAGAAGCTGGCGCCCGAGCAACAGGTGCTGAGCATCGTCGACCTGTCCCGGCTGGAACTGGCTGGCAGCGTGGGCACACATGAAGTGGGTCGGCTGGCGCCCGGCATGGCTGTCACGGTGCAGGTGGAAGGCGTGGCCTTGCCGGTGGCGGGGCGCATCGCGCGCATCGCCCCGGCGGCCGAGCCGGGCACACGTTCGATCGGCGTCACCATCGAACTGCAGAACCCGAAGGAAACCCTGCGTGCCGGCCAGTACGCGCTGGCGCGCGCGGTGTTGGCCGACGACACCGATCGCCTGACGGTGCCCGCCACCGCGGTGGGCAACACAGGCGGGCAGGACCATGTCTGGGTGATCGAGTCGGGCGTGCTGGCGCGCCGCGCCGTCACCCTGGGCCGGCGCGACGAGCGGCAGAGCCGAGTCGAGGTGCTGCAGGGCCTGCAGCCGGGCAGCCAGGTGCTGGCGGCGCGCTTCGACAACCTGCGTGAAGGCGCCAAGGCACTGGTGGTGGCCGCGAAGTCGTCGCCGGTGGCCTCCGCCGCCGCCTCCACGCCCGCGCTGCGCTGAAGGATCGATGCCATGTGGATGACCCGCGTCTCGATCCAGAACCCCGTCTTCGCCACCATGGTGATGGTGGCGCTGTGTGTGCTGGGCCTGTTTTCCTACTCGAAGCTGGGTGTCGAGCAAATGCCCGACATCTCCTTCCCCGGCGCGTGGATGGAGATCCGCTACCCGGGCGCCTCGCCCGAGGCGGTGGAGCGTGAACTCATCAAGCCGCTGGAAGAAGCCGTCAACAGCATCGCCGGCGTCAAGCGCATCACCTCGCGCAGCGGTGAGGGCCTGGGCACGATGAGCATCGAGTTCGGCCTCGACGCCGACATGGGCCGCGCCATGCAGGAGGTGCGTGACCGCGTCTCCGCGGTGCAAGCGAGCTTCCCGCGCGAGGTGCAGGCGCCCACCATCGCGCGCTGGAACAACGACAACAGCCAGCCGGTGGTCAATCTGGCGCTGATGTCGGCCACCCGCAGCGCGCGCGAACTGTCGATGATCGGCGAGCAGACCGTCGGCAAGCGGCTGCAGCGCGTGGAAGGCGTGGCGCGCGTGGAGATCAGCGGCCTGACCGTGCGCGAGGTCCGCATCGACCTCGACCCGACCCGCCTGCAAGCCTACGGCGTGACCCCCGCCGAAATATCGACCGCGCTGCGCGAGGCCAACGCCGACCAGCCGGTCGGCCTGCTCAGCGGCCCGGTGCAGGACGCGCTGCTGCGCGTAGAAGGCCGCGTGCGCGACCCGAAGGATTTCGAGAACCTGGTGGTGGCGCGGCGCAACGGCCTGGCGCTGACGCTGGGCGACCTCGGCCGCCTGGTCGAGCGCGAGAAGGAAGCCGACTCCACCGCGCGCATCAACGGCCAGCGTGCCATCAACTTCAATGTCTTCAAGCAGCAGGACGCCAACATCGTGAATGCCGGCGACGCCGTCAAGAAGGCGATGGAGGAGATTCGCAAGACGCTGCCGCCCGACGTCGAACTGAAGCTGATCTACGCCAGCAGTGATTGGGTCAAGGGGTCTCTGGACGGCCTTCGCCACACCCTGGTGGAAGGCGCCGTGCTGACGGTGCTGATCGTCTTCCTGTTCCTGCACAGCTGGCGCAGCACCATCATCACCGGCCTGACGCTGCCCATCGCGGTGATCAGCAGCTTCATCGCCGTCTACGCCTTCGGGTTCACGCTGAATTTCATGACGATGATGGCGCTCAGCCTGTGCATCGGCCTGCTGATAGACGACGCGATCGTCGTGCGCGAGAACATCGTCCGCCATGTGCACATGGGCAAGGACCACCACACGGCCGCGCTCGAAGGCACCGACGAGATCGGTCTGGCTGTGATGGCGACCACCTTCGCGCTGTGCGCCGTGTTCGTGCCGGTCGCCTTCATGGGCGGCATCATCGGCAAGTTTTTCTACCCCTTCGGCGTGACGGTGGTGGTGGCGGTGCTGGTCAGCCTGTTCGTCAGCTTCACGCTCGACCCGATGCTGTCGAGCATCTGGAAAGACCCGCCGTCCACCTACCTCAAGCGCGTGCCGGTGATCGGCCACGCCATCCGCGCGACCGACCGTTTCCTTGACGCCGCGCACGGCATCTACGAGCGGCTGATTCACTGGATCTTCTCGCCGCTGCGCTGGCGCCTGTGGCTGCCGGCCTACGGCCACGCCTTCGGCGCCGACACCCAGCGCAACAAGGCCAGCCCGCGCCACTGGCGGCGCGCCACGCTCACGCCGCGCGGTGTGGTGATGTGCGTGGGTGTGGGCAGCTTCGCCGCGGCCATCGCGCTGGCGCCGCTGGTCGGCAGCGAGTTCGTGCCGCAGACGGACCAGAGCTACACACAACTGCAACTGCGCATGCCCGTGGGCTCCAGCCTGGAGCGCACCGACGCCAAGGTGAAGCAGGTCGAGGAAATCGTGCTCAAGCTGCCCGAGGTCGACACCGTCTCCACCTTCGTCGGCGGCGCCGGCCAGCGCAACCAGGCCTCGCTGAACATCGTGCTGAAGGACCGCAAGGACCGCAAGCGCAGCCAAAAAGAAGTGGAAGACGCGATCCGGGAGCTGATCGCCAAGGTGCCGGGCACCGACGCCTCGGTGGGCTTCGACCGGCCGATCTACGTGGCCATCCTCGGCAGCGACCCCGACGCCCTGGCCCGCGTAGCCGACGAGTTCGCCGAGAAGGTCAAGAAGATTCCCGGCGCGGTGGACGTGGAGTCTTCGGTCAAGCCGGGCCTGCCGGCCTACGCCGTGCGCCTGAAGCCGGGTGCGGTGCGCGAACTAGGCCTGACGGCGCCGCAACTGGCGGCCTCGATGCGTGCCTACGTGAACGGCGAAACCGCCACCTACTGGACCACGCCGGACGGCGATCAGGTCGACGTCGTGCTGCGCCTGAACGAAGCCCAGCGCGAGCGTATCGAGCAGTTGCGCGGCCTGCCGGTGGCATTCGCGAAAGACGGCACGCCGATCACGCTGGACAGCGTGGCCACCATCGAGCAGGTGTTCAATCCCGAGATCATCCGCCGCCAGAACCTGCAGCGCCGCGAGGCCGTGTTCGCCGGCGTCAAGGACCGCAGCGCAGGCGAGGTGGGCGACGACGTGCAGAAGCTGATCAAGGAGACCAACTTGCCGCCGGGAATCACCTTCGACGTCGGCGGCCAGATGCAGCAGCAGGCAGAAGCCTTCGGCGGGTTGCTGGCGGCGATGGCGCTGGCGGTGATCTTCATCTACATCGTGCTGGCCAGCCAGTTCGGCAGCTTCCTGCAGCCCATCGCCATCATGGCCAGCCTGCCGCTGGCGCTGATCGGTGTGATGCTTGCGCTGCTGCTCTGGCGCAGCACGCTGAACGTGTTCAGCATGATCGGCCTGGTGATGCTGATGGGCCTGGTGACGAAGAACGCCATCCTGCTGGTCGACTTCGCCAACCACGCACGCAAGGCTGGCGCCAGCGTGCACGAGGCCCTGCTGCAGGCGGGCCTGATCCGCATGCGGCCGATCATCATGACGACCGCAGCGATGGTTTTCGGCATGCTGCCGCTGGCGCTGGCATTGAACGACGGTGGCGAGATTCAGGCGCCGATGGGCCGCGCCATCATCGGCGGCGTGATCACTTCGACGCTGCTGACGCTGGTGGTGGTGCCTGTGCTTTACAGCTACCTGGTGCGTGACCGGAAGAAGGCACCGGCAAGTCAGCGGGCGGATGGCGGCGAACGTGGCGGCCCGGTGCTGACCTCGGCGATGCCGGCGGACCGTGAGTGATTGACGACTCTGTCAGTCGATCCTCTTGACATCGATGCGCGGATCGAAGGAAGCGCGGCTGGAGCAGGCGCGGCAGGTCGCGGGTGAGCGGTGCGTGACCGCACGGGCGATGGTCTGCTGGCTGGGCCAGCGCCGGCCGCCCGTCGTGTCACATCTTGCGTCCACCGAACACCAGCAGCGCGCCCCCGAGCACCACCGCACCCACGCCGAGCCAGACCGGAATGTTCACGGTCTTCTTGTCGGTCACCGACAGTTCGATCGGGCCGATTTTCGCCTCGTGCGTGGCACGGGTGTAGCTGAAACCGCCATACAGTAGGCCGAGCAAGCCGGCGACTATGAGGGCAATGCCGGCCATCTTTGAAGCGTTCATGTCAGTTCCTCAACTTTGCAGAGTGGCTTTCCGGGCTCAGCCCGACCCGCGGAGGGGCCTTTCTCAGGGCTTGACTTCGATCCTGTTGGTCACTGCGACGACGCCCTTCACCTGGCTCGCGATGTCTTGAGCTGTTGCCTTCTCTGTGCCGCTCTTGGCGAAGCCCGAGAGCATCACCGTGCCTTTCATGGTCTCGACACTGATCGCGTTGGCGTCTACGGCGCGACTGTCGACGAAGCGCGCCTTCACCGAGGTGGTGATGGCCGCGTCGTCAATGTAGGCACCGACCGATTGTTGGTTGCGTGTGACCGCGCAGCCCGACACGGTGATGAGACAGGCGGCGAGGCTGGCGGCGAACAAGTGACGCGGATTCATGAAGTGGCTCCTGGAGTGGTGGGTGTGGGCGCGACTCGAGCCCGCTGCCGCGGAGTCCCGTCTTCATCCGCCAAATGTGGCGCAATGAGGTCGGAAGTCGCGACAGGCTTGGCTGCACGATTTGGGGCTCGATGCAGGATCGTCGCACCGGCGTCGGAGCAGCGTCTGTTCGACGGCGCACACACGCCGCCTTCCGCGTGTCGCGGCGGCAGATCGCCGGCGCTGTGGCTGTCAGGCCGCGGCGGGTGCCAGCCGGCTGGCTGGCTTGCGCACCCAGGCCTGTGCGCGGGACCTGGCCGGTGCGGCGTCGTCGGCCAGCTCAACGCGGTAGAAACCGCAGCCGATCAGCAAGTCGTCGTCCAGTGGCGTCACCCACGACTCTTTGGCGGCCACCACGCCGGTCAGCGGGTTCAGCACGTCGTACTGCACCCAGCCGCCACCGGCGTCGGCGGCGGACCAGACGTCGGCCAGGAAGGGCACAGGGTCGAGCCCCGGCACATCGGCCACCGTCTTGCCCACCAGTTGCGGCTTGCTGCCGAACACCGCGCAGCCGCCGTGGCGGTCGAAGGCAAAAAGGTAGAGATCGCGGTCGATGAAATCGCTGCCGGCCCGGTTGAAGTCGGCCAGCGCCTGCTCGCGTCCTGCCGCGGCCAAGTGGGCCAGCGCGCGGTCCACCAGCGCATGTGCCTCGTCGGCCGAGCCCTGGCGCAGCCTCATCGAGGCCACCGAGTCACGCAGCATCGCGGCGCGCTGCATCAACTCGCTCGACGCCGTGGCCGACTCTTCCACCAGCGCCGCGTTCTGCCGCGTGATCTCGTCCAGGTTGCCGATGCTGGCGGTGACGTCTTCCAGACCGGCGCTCTGTTCGGTGCTCGCCGTGGCGATGCCGCGCAGCCGGCCCGACACCTCCTGCACGCCCTGCACGATGCCCGCCATCGCCTGGCTGGCGTGGTCGAGCTTCATCGACGACGATTCCACCTGATCGTTGACGCCGGTGATCAGCGCGCGTATCTCGTCGGCCGACTCGGCGCTGCGCTGCGCCAGCTGGCGCACCTCGCTGGCGACCACCGCAAAACCCTTGCCGGACTCGCCGGCACGCGCCGCCTCGATCGACGCGTTGAGCGCCAGCATCCCGGTCTGGAAGGCCAGGTCGTCGATCACCGCCACCACCTCGGCCACTCGTTGCGATGAACCCTGCAGCGCCTGCATCGCCAGCACGGTCTCGGCCATCGCGCCACCGGCGTCCTGGGCACGGGTGAACAGGCTCTCGGTCAGGCCGTCCAGCTCGCGCGCCGACACGGCGTTGCCCGAGGCTGTCTGGCTGAGCTGTCCCACCGTGACTACCGAGCCGCGCAGGCTGCTGGCTTGCTGCTCGGTACGTTCCGACAGTTTCTGCGCGCCGTCGGCCAGCTGCGTGCCGGCCATGCTGACGCGGCTGGCGCTGCTGCGGATGTCGGCCACCAGCGCCGACAGGCGGCGGCCCATGTCGTCGACCGTGCGGCCCATGTCGGCGATCTCGTCGCGACCCTGGATGTTCAGGTCCTGTGACAGGTTGCCGCCGGCCACCGACTCGGTGCCGCGCTGCAGCATCGCCAGTGATCCGCGGAAGGTGATGGAGAACACTACCAGCAGATAACTCAGGAGCAGGACGCCAGCCAGGAAAGCGCCGATGCTCAGCGCCATCTCGCGGTGGATGCGGGCAATGCGGGCGTGGATCGCCGCCTGCAGATGTGCCATGGTGTCGCGGTTCAGTGACAGCGCCATGTCGATGGCACCACCGCCTGCGGCGAAAAAGGCCTTCGGGTCGCCGCTGATCTGATCGGCCGAGAAGGTCGTGCGCAGCGCGGCTGCGAAGGCGTTGAGCGCGTCCTGTGTGGCCGGCCATGAGCCAGGCGTCGTGCCTCCCGCGCGCTCGTAAGCCGCGAACTTGAGGGCGACTTCGGCCGCGCCGCGGTTCAGCATGCCGGCGTGGCCGAGCATCTCCGCCCGTTCAGCCGAGTTGGCGTTGCCGCGTGCCAGCAGCCCGGCGCCCATACCGCGGCCGATGCCGGCCGATTCGATCAGCGGGATCAGCGCGTTCACGGTGACATCGACCAGGAAATGGGAGTGCGCCTGCGGATCCAGCACCAGGCCCGAGCGTTCGCCGTTCAGCAGCGCCAGCACGCGCAGTGCCTCGACCGCCCGCGTGTGCTCGGCGAAGGCCTTGGGTGCCTCGCTGTCGTGCCGGCCTTCGGCCAGCGCCAGCAGTCGGCCACGAACGGGCTCCCAGGCATCGATGAGTGCGTAGGGAAACCCGCTGGACAGCCGATCATCCAGCGCGGCCATGGCCGCCTTCAGAGCCTTGCGGGCTTCATCACGTGCGGCGCCGGCGCTGGCGTCGTTTGAGAGCACGCGGTTCGTCAGGCTGCGATGCTTCTGGACTTCAACCACCAACGGCAGCAGGTCTTCATGCACCGCCAAGCCGGCCAATTCGCTGTGTGCGTACTGGCGCTGAGCGATGTCGGTGTGCAGCGCCATCAGCATCAGCGTGGCCAGCGGCAGCAGAAGCGATATCGCCACCAGGGCCAGCTTGGTCGGCATGCGCAAATGCCGCATCAGGCGCAGGCCGGGGCGCAACACTGCGGCAAGCAGGCCAGGGCTGGCGGTGAGCGACTTCTCTGGCGCCGTGGGGCTGGGGTTCATGCCGGGTCGACCTTCCAATGGCGGTGTGCCGGCATGCTCGCGCAGGAAGGTCGCCGTTGATCGGCCGATCAGCGCCTGTTCGGTGCGGTATTTCGGCGCGGCATTTCGGCGCGCTATCCGCCGACCCGCCGTCGCGGAAAAGAAGAACGGGACCCTCGGGCCCCGTTCTTGAAATTCGCAACCGCAGATGCAGCGGACGTCCGATCTATCGGACCTGCTCGATGCCGGCAATCGCCCACGAGCCGCTGCCAGCGGTCGCCTTGACCAGGTGCCAGACTTCGTTGAAGGCAGTCGGCTCGGCGCCGGCTTCTTCGCGAACCATGCCGTGAAAACGCACGCTGACGATCTGCCGTTCGGCTTCTTCGGCGACGTCGAGCACTTCGGCGTCCACGCGCACGACGTCGGTCTGCTGCGTGGCTTCACCACGCTCCTGCAGTTCGAGCTTGATTTCCGCGAACATCTCCGGCGTGGTGAAGCTGCGCAGGTCGGCCAGGTCGCGGGTGTCGTTGGCGGCTTGCAGGCGGATGAAAATCATCTTGGCCACCCGGGTGAAGCTCTCGCTGTCGAAGGCCGCAGGCACGAAGGCACGCGCCACCGTGCGCACGGCCGGCGTTTCGGCAGCCAGCGGCAGCGTTTCGACTGCTGCCGGTGTGGCGTCGACGGTCGGTGCAGGGCTGCCGGAGGGAGCCGCCGGCCAGGCCACCTGGGTCGGCGTGCCGGCGTTGCCGGTGTACTGCATGCCGGCAGGTTTGGCGGCCTTCGGGCCGAAGCGCTGCATCAACAGGCGGATGACGAAGAAGGCCGCCACCGCCATCAAGGCGAACATCAGGAAATTGGCCATGCCCGCGCCCATGCCCAGGTGGCTCATCAGAGCAACCAGGCCGAGGCCGGCGGCCAAGCCGGCCAGCGGACCCATCCACGAGCGTTTTCCTGCGGCTGCGGCCGGCCCGGCAGCGGCCGCACCGGTGGCGCCGGGCGTGGCTTGCGCCGGAGTGGCTGGCTTGGGCGGCGGCGCGTCTGGCGCGGTGCGCGCCGGCATGTCGCGTTGCATGCCCGAAGACTTGCCCGAGCCCACCCGCTTGGCGTCTGACATTGTGGGGAAGGTGGTCGATACCATCGCCACCACCACTGCGCCTAACCACCAGGTCTTCATCGATCGGTTCCTTGTCTGTTGGTCACGATCCATTTCGCGACTGCGCGAGTGTGAGGCAAAGCGTTCGCATGCTCAAACGGCTCCGTCATGTCCCCAGGCAACGTGTGTGCACGCGGCTGCGGGCTGCGAGACGTGGTCTTTTTCAGTTCGGATAATCAGGCTTGTTTCGAGAGGATGGCAATGACGGTTCTGTTGTGGGTGGCGTCGGTGATGTTGATAGTGATCGGCGTGGCCGGCACCGTGCTGCCGGCGCTGCCGGGCACCGCGCTGGTGCTGGCGGGCATCGTGCTCGGCGCCTGGATCGACGACTTCACGCGGGTCGGCATCGGCAGCTTGCTGATCATCGGCGTGCTGGCGGTGATGGCCTGGGGTTTCGACTATGCGGCCGGCATGCTGGGCGCACGCAGGGCGGGCGCCAGCCGGCAGGCGTTGTGGGGTGCGGCCATCGGCACCGTGGTCGGCCTCTTCATGGGCCTGGTCGGTGTGCTGTTCATGCCGCTGGTGGGCGCGGCGGTCGGCGAATACCTGGCCCGCCGGGACCAGGGGCAGGCCCTGCGCGTGGGCGTGGCGACCTGGCTGGGCATCATGGCCGGCCTGCTGGCCAAGGTCGTGATCGCTTTCATGATGATCGGCATCTTCGTCGGTGCGCTGCTGTTCTGAGCCCACTGCTGGGCTCACTGCGCGGCTGACGAACCGCGCCGGAGGTGTGTGCGACATGAAAAGCCGGCTGCGCGGCTTGGCTGGACGGCGGGCCACTGTGGCCGCCGCCTGCGCGATGGTCGCCGGGTTTGTGGCGGCGCAGGCCGGTGGCGTCGAAACCGATGCCCTGAAGGCGCGCTTTGCCGACGAGGTGGCCTTTCGCGCCGCGGCCATCCACGTTGCCTGGGGAGCCGAGGCGCTGTGCGACCACGTCACCGAAATCGAGCCTTTCGTGCTCTGGTCGGTGCATGCCGCGCGGCGCAGCGTGTCGGCTGCGGAACTCGAACAACTGCGCCTGGCCACCGGCATGGACGGCCGCTGGCGTGTCGTATGGCTCGACGAGGGCGCGCCCGACGGGTCGAACCTCGGTGATGTCGTCACGGCCGTCAACGACCGCCCGCTGCCGGTGGCAACACGCGTTTCGACCCGACTGCGGTGTTCAGCGGCAATTCCCCACTGGCCAACGACGACCAGGGTTTCTGGGACGTGCTCCTGAAAGCCTGCGAGCAGGCCGCCAAGGGCATGGCCATGCACATCACGCTGGCCGACGGCCGCCGTCTGCATGTCGACACGCAGACCGGCTGCGCCGGCAGCGTGACGGCCAGCGCCTTCGACAGCCGGCCCGACGAGTTCTGGCGCCTTGGCAATCAGCGCGCCCGGATCCCCGCAAACGCCATGCTGGAGGCGAATTCGCGTGACGAATTCCTTTGGCTCGCCGCCTTCGGCACCTACTTCCAGGCCAGCCGTGCGGCGATCGGCGGCGTGCGCCAGAACGAAAGTCTGGGCACCGCGTTCACCGTCGGCAAGGTACTGGCGCTGGCCTTGCCAGGCGGCAACCTGCTGCTGTCTTCTGTAGAGGCGCTGACGCAACGCACGTTGGAGGTCGACCGCGTCGTCGGCGGCGCCGACCTGTTCGCCAACGAGGTGGTGGCCGCGCTCGACGGCTACCCTGCCGCCGGCCTCAGGCGCGGCGCGTCCGAACCTCGAGTCAGGGCGCTGCCGGTCCGCTGAATGGCGGAAGGTTCACCCGCATGAGCAAATGTGGCTCTGCCACTTTGCTCATACCCCCTGGGCGGCGCGGACGACGTCATCGTCGGCCTGGGGCTCACTCAAGCACCCATCACACGGCCCAGCCACTCCCGCAAGGCAAGCCGCGTGTACTCGAACCCCTCGGCGCTGGGCAGCCAACCGGTGTCTGCCGGGCCGCTGAACGCCGCCATGCCCATCGGCGCAGGCAGTACGACCAGCACCTGGCCCTCGCGCGCAGCGGCGCGCTCGAAGGCCGCCTTCGCGCGCCGCATGTGGAAACCGTGCGTGACGAGCACGATGCGCGTGTAACCCATCGGCTTCAGGAGCCTGATGGTGTTGATGGCGTTCTCATTGGTGTCTCGCGAAGTGGTTTCGACCCACTGCAGCTTGCGTCCGAACTCCCGTTCTGCGATTCGCTGACCGATCTCAGCCTCGCTCGGGCCCTCCTTCGCGCCGTGTCCGGCGCCGCCGCTCATGCCGATCGGCAAACCGGTTTCACGGCTCAACCAGATGCCGAAACGCAGCCTCTCCATCGAGTAGCGCTTCAGGTTCGAAACGCCGAATTCAGGCGCCAGCGTTTCGCGGCCGCCGCCGAGCACGACGATGGTTGTCTTCGGCATGCCGCTGGCAAGCTGCTTCAGGTCGCCGATGTCGCCCGGCGTCAGCACCCGGGGCGGTTCCAGCAGCAGCCGCATCAAGCCGACGCCGACGGCCGTCGTGCTGCCCGCCCAGACGCCCGCCATACCCAGCAGCACCAGCACCCAGGCCAGCAGACGGCGGCGGAACATCAGGCGCGCCCCGACCAGCACGAGCAGCAGGAAAGGAAGCGGCGGCATCACCAGCGCCGTCAGCGTGGGCTTCCAGGCTTCAATGCCGAGCATCACGAAGAGTTCGTTCACGGCACTGGAGTACGGGCTGCGATGGCGGGCGATGGTGCCCGCGAACAGGTGGATCAGCGGGGCGCCGTCAGCGCGGCGCCCGCCGTGGCCTTACTGCGAGAACTTGTAGTCCGTCTTCGCCTTGGCGCGCAGGTCTTCCTGGAATTGCTGCAGCTTGTTCTGCTCGATGCGCTGCTTGAGTTGCACCTTGACTTCTTCGAAGGGCGGGAACGCCGCCTCACGGGTGTCTTCGAGGCGAATGATGTGCCAGCCGAACTGGGTCTTCACCGCGGGGTCGGTCATCTCGCCCTTTTTCAGCTTGAGCAGCGCCTGGCCGAACTCCGGCACGTAGGACTCGGGCTTGGCGAAGTCGAGGTCGCCACCGTTCTCACCGGATCCCGGGTCCTTGGAGTTCTTCTTGGCCAGTTCCTCGAAAGACGCGCCGCCCTTGATTTGGGTGATCAGCGCCTTGGCCTCTTCTTCCTTCTCGACCAGGATGTGGCGGGCGCGGTACTCGGTGCCGGTGGCCTGTGCCTTGAACTTGTCGTACTCGGCCTTGGCCTGCTCGTCGGTCGCCGGGTTCTTCTTCTTGTAGTCCTCGAACAGTTCGCGGATCAGGATGCTCTGGCGCGCCAGATCCATCTGCACGCGGTAATCGGGCGTGGCGCCCATGCCGCGCTTCTCGGCTTCCTGAACGAAGATCTCGCGCAGCACGACCTGATCACGTGCCTGCGCCTGCATTTCGGGCGCCACCGGTTGGCCGGCGCGGGCCGCCTGCTGCAGCAGGGCTTCTACACGAGCCTTCGGCACGGCCTTGCCGTTGACGATGGCGATGTTCTGCGCAGTCGCGGCCAGTGGCAGCAACAGGGTCGTAACCGCCACGGCGGTGGAAATCGCCCGCACGGAGCGCACGGCAAGAGTCTTCGTCTTCATGGAGGAACTCGGCTTTCGGAGGTGGACTTCGACCGCAGGGACGCAGTCGGGCAGGGAAGCGGGTGGGGCTTGGGGCGGGAGAAGTCCGGATCGGCCTTGCGGCCACGTCAGCGTTCGGCGGGCCGGTCTTCGAGTGCTTGCACGGGAAGGTGCACGGGAAGTTGGGCGTCGATGATCAGCGCATGAATGCCAGAGCTCATCAACGAACCCAGAGAATCATATACGAGGCGGTGCCGCGCCACCCTCGACAGGCCGACGAAGCGCGCGCTGCGGATGCGCACCGAATAGTGGCCGCCTTCGCTGGCGCCGGAGTGTCCGGCATGCAGGTGGCTGTCGTCGCCGACCTCGATCTCGGTCGGCTGCAGCGCGGCACGCAGCGCGGCCTCGATCTGCGCGGTGCCGGCACGGGGCACGTTCATCTTGAATCTCCGTTGGTTTTGCGATCGGCGGGCGGGTCGTCCTTCAGGTAGCGGCTGACGAACAGGCCCTGCGCCACCGTGAAGGCCAGCATCAACCCCATGCCGCCGAACAGCTTGAAGTTGACCCAGGTGGCGGTGTCGAAGCTGTACGCCACCCAGAGGTTGAGCAGCCCCATGCCGGCGAAAAAAGCCACCCACGCGAAATTAAGGCGGTGCCAGACCTTGGCCGGCAGTTCCATCTGTTCGCCCAGAAGTGCCTTCAGCAGGTTCTTGCCGAACAGCAGCGGGCTGATCCAGAAGGCGGTGCCCATCGCCCAGTACAGCAGGCTGGGCTTCCACTTGATGAAGGTTTCGTTGTGAAACCAGATCGTCAGTCCGCCCAGCACCACCACCAGCACCAGGCTGATCCATAGCATGGCGTCGACCTTGCGCCGTGTCATTTTCAGCCACAGCACCTGGGTCAGCGTTGCAATGATCACCACCAGCGTGGCGAGCAGCACCGGCGCTTCGCCGGGGCCGACCACGCCGCCCGACACGAGCCCGCCGAAGTGCTCGGTGGCAAAACCCGCAGCCCATTCCTTGTGGCCTTCGGCGTACTTGAACGCAGCGAAGAACAGGAAGATCGGCAGGAAGTCGATCAGCAGTTTCATGGGCGGGATATCGACGGGACGGGCGTGGCTGGCAGCGGGGTCGGCATCGCTCTATTGTGCCGGCCGCAGCCCGAGGCTCAGGCGGGGCCGGTCTCAGGCTTGAAGTCGATCGCAGCCGAGTTGATGCAGAAACGTTCTCCGGTCGGCTCGGGACCGTCGTCGAAGACATGGCCGAGATGGGTGCCGCAGCGGTTGCAGCGCACCTCGATCCGAACCATGCCGTGGCTGACGTCGCGCACGCGTTCGACCACTTCGCTGTTGATCGGCGCCGAATAGCTCGGCCAGCCGCAGCCGGCGTCGAACTTCGTGTTCGCCTCGAACAGCGGTGTGCCGCAGCCCACGCAGTCGTAGCGGCCGGCGTCGAAACGGTCCCAGTACTTGCCGGTGAAGGGCCGCTCGGTGTTGGCATGGCGCGCCACCTGGTATTGCATGGGTTCGAGTTCCGCGCGCCATTCGGCATCGGTCTTGTGAACTGCGTAGCGGGGGTCGTCTTGCGGGTGGGGTTTCGCTGAATTGCTGCTCATGATGATCTGGGGACCTCAATCTGATAGACCCGGTCGGGCGGCGATGGCGGATTGTCGTCCGTCGGCGGGCAAGCGCCACCATCGGGGGCATCCCGGCGCGCGGCGAACGTCTTCATGTCCGCAGAGGGTTTTTGTCCCCCCGGAGACAGCTCTTCGGGGTAGTCCCTGAAACGCAGGGGCTCTGTCTTCCGCTACCTTCCACAAGTTGATTCGACCCTCTGGAGATACGCAATGAAATTTACGCACCGTCTGTTCGGCTTGCCGGTGGCCGCCACACTGGCCCTGAGCTGCGGGATCGTCTTCGCCCAGGCCGGCCAAACCGTCAAGATCGGCTTCATCGACCCGCTGTCCGGCCCGTTCGCAAACGTTGGCCAGAACCAGCTGAAGAGCTTTCAGTTCATGGCCGAGGAAATCGGCAAGAAGAACGCCGCCGGTGTGAAGTTCGAGATGGTGCCGTTCGACAACAAGGGCTCGCCGCAGGAAAGCCTGAACGTGCTGAAGGCCGCCATCGACCAAGGCATCCGTTACGTGGTGCAGGGCAACGGGTCTGGCGCTGCGGCCGCGATTTCGGACGCCGTGAGCAAGCACAACGAGCGTAATCCCGGCAAGGAGATGGTGTATCTCAACTACGCCGCCGTGGACCCGTCGCTGACCAACGAAAAGTGTTCGTTCTGGCATTTCCGCATCGACTCCGACACCTCGATGAAGATGGAAGCGCTGACCAGCTTCATGAAGGATCAGGCCGACGTGAAGAACGTCTACCTGATCAACCAGAACTACGCGCACGGCCAGCAGGTTTCGCGATTCTTCAAGGACACCATGGCGCGCAAGCGGCCCGACGTGAAGATCGTCGGTGACGACTTGCATCCGCTGGGGCAGGTGAAGGACTTTGCACCCTTCATCGCCAAGATCAAGGCCTCGGGCGCCGACTCCATCGTTACCGGCAACTGGGGGCAGGACCTGACGCTGCTCATCAAGGCAGCCAATGACGCCGGATTGAAAGCCAGTTTCTACACCTACTACGCCATCGTCAGCGGTACGCCCACCGCGCTGGCGGCCGGTGTCGGCGGTCCGGTGCGCGCTGTGGGTGTGTTCGACAACGGCCTGCCCGGTGTGCAGAAGTTTCAGAACGACTTCAAGAAGCGCTTCAACGACGACTGGTACACCGGCCAGACCTTCACCGGCCTGACGCTGCTGGCCGAGGGCATGGCCAAGGCCAAGAGCGTCGACCCGGTGAAGGTGGCCGCGGCGATGGGAGGCCTGCGCTTCACCGGCTACAACGGTGAGGTCGAGATGCGCAAGTCCGACCACCAGATGCAGCAGGCGATGACCATCGCCGAGTGGCGCAAGGCGACCCCGAAGGCGCCGTACAGTGTCGAGAACACTGGCTTCAACTTCCAGACCATCAAGGAAATTCCGGCCTATGTGGGCAGCACGCCCACCTCATGCCAGATGAAGCGCCCGACTTGAATATTGCGGCGGCATGAGTTGCACCACGCGGTGCCTGTCACAGGGCACGGCGTCGGTCGAACTCGGTCACCGCAACCGCCACCGCTGCCACCTGCATTGACCGCCGCCTGCCCGCGATGGACGCGTCCTACTTCCTGATCTCGCTTCTCAACGGCCTCTCGGTCGGGCTGCTGCTGTTCATGCTGGCCTCAGGGCTGACATTGATCTTCAGCATGATGGGCGTGCTGAATTTTGCCCATGCCAGCTTTTACATGCTGGGCGCCTATGTGGCGTTTTCAGTCACTCAGGTGGTTGGTTTCTGGTGGGGCCTGTTGCTGGCGCCACCGATCGTCGGGCTGATGGGCGCGGCCTTCGAACGATACGCCTTGCGCCGGGTGCACAAGTTCGGCCATGTGCCCGAACTGCTGATCACATTCGGTCTCAGTTACATCCTGCTCGAACTTGTACAACTGATCTGGGGCCGACAGGCGCTGAATTTCCAGCCGCCAGACTCGCTGCGCGGGCCGCTGTTCACCATCATCGATCTGCCTTCGTCGATGGCCTTGGCCTGGGGCGCACCGCCCGAGATCTGCAAGACGGCCGGCGCCATCTGCACGCAGTTCCCTGCCTTCCGCGCCTTCGGCATGGCGGTGGCGGTGCTGATGCTGGTGGCGGTGTGGCTGCTGCTGACGCGCACACGCATCGGTCTCGTCATCCAGGCCGCGCTGTCGCACCCCGAGATGGTGGAGTCTCTGGGCCACAACGTGCCGCGCGTCCTGATGCTGGTGTTTGGCGGCGGCACCGCACTGGCCGGGCTGGCCGGCGTGATCGGTGGTGCGCTGCGTGTTACAGAGCCTTCGATGGCGCTGGCAGTGGGCGCGGTGGTGTTCGCCGTCATCGTGATCGGCGGCATGGGTTCGCTGGCGGGTGCGTTCGTCGCGTCGGTCGGCCTGGGGGTGATCGAGTCTTTCGCGGTCGGCAGCGACCGTTCTCTGGCCGACCTGTTCCGCGCGCTCAGCATGACCGTCACGCCGCAGACCTTCGGCTATGCGGTGTGGAGCGTGAAGATCTCACAGGTGGCCGCCATCCTGCCTTACCTGCTGCTGGTGCTGATCCTGATCTTCCGGCCCAAGGGGCTGTTCGGCACGCGGGAAGGCTGAAGCCGCCATGCCACACATCCACGAGTCGAGACAGCACTTCCACTTCAGGCCCTTCAACGTCGGGCGCTGGGTGATCTGGGGCTGCTACGCCGCCCTGCTGGCCGTGGCGCCACTGTTCTTCACCAGCAGCCTTTCGATGACCATGCTCTCGCAGATGGGCATCGCCGTCATCGCCTGCCTGGCTTTCAACATGCTGCTCGGGCAGGGCGGCATGCTGAGTTTCGGCCACGCGGTGTATTCCGGCCTCGGCTCGTTTTTCGCCATCCACACGCTGAACATGGTGTCGGCCGGCACGCTGGCCTTGCCGGTCAGCCTGGTGCCGCTGGTCGGGGGCCTGTTCGGCCTGCTCTTCGCGGTGCTGCTGGGATGGGTGACGACCAAGAAGGCTGGCACGCCGTTCGCGATGATCACGCTGGGCGTGGGTGAACTGGTGTGGGCGATGTCGTTGATGTTCCCCGGTTTCTTCGGCGGTGAGGGCGGCATCAGCGGGAACCGGGTGGCAGGCCCGCCGGTGCTTGGCATCAGCTTCGGTCCGCAAGTGCAGCTTTACTACCTGATCGCGGTGTACTGCTTCGTCTGCACCGGGCTGATGTTCGCTTTCACGCGCACACCGCTGGGCCGCATGCTGAACGCCGTGCGCGACAACCCCGAGCGCGTGGAATTCATCGGCTACAGCACGCAGTACATCCGCTACTTCGCATTCATGGCATCTGGCCTGTTCATGGGCATTGCCGGCGGCCTGGGCGCACTGAACTTCGAGATCGTCACCGCCGAGGTGGTGAACGCGGCGCGCTCCGGCGCCTACCTGCTTTTCACCTTCCTGGGTGGCGCGCTGTTCTTCTTCGGCCCCATCATCGGTGCCGTGCTGATGGTGCTGGCACTGGTGCTGCTGTCCGAACTGACGCAGGCCTGGCTGCTCTACCTGGGCCTGATATTCCTCTTCATGGTGATGTACGCGCCGGGCGGCATTTCGAGCCTGATCATGATGAACCTGCGGCTCGCTTCGTTCGGCAAGCTGCGCCAGGTCAGCAGTTCCTACCTGGCGCTGGCCGGCACGGCGCTGGTGATGCTGGTGGGTGCCGGCGCGATGATCGAGATGGTCTACCACCTGCAACTGAACGAGGCGCTGGGCCCGAGCATGAAGTTCCTCGGCGCCACGCTGAACGCCAACGGTTTCGACAGCTGGTTCGGCGCTGCCTTCGTGCTGCTGACCGGCATCTTCATGTTCGAGCTGAGCCGGCGCCATTTCGTCCGGCAATGGGACGGCATCCAGGGCGATATCGAGAAAGAGATCAAGCGCAGGGAGGCTCTGTGAGTCAACCCAGACCGCCCGCCGTCGAGTTGCGCGACCTGCGCAAGAGCTTCGGCAAGACCGAGATCATCCGCGGCGCCAACCTGGTGGTGGCGCCGGGCGAGCGCGTGGCCATCATCGGGCCCAATGGCGCCGGCAAGAGCACGCTTTTCAATCTGATCAGCGGCCGTTTCGGCAGCACTTCGGGGCAGATCCTGCTGCACGGCCAGAGCATCGACGGACTGAAGCCCTTCGAGATCAACCGTCGTGGGCTGGCGCGCAGCTTCCAGGTCAGCAACCTGTTCAACCGTTTGTCGGTGTTCGAAAACATCCGTTGCGCGGTGCTCTGGAGCCTGGGCTACAAATATTCGTTCTGGAAGTTCCTCGCCGACCTGCGCGACGCCAACGAGCGCAGCGAAGAAGTGCTGGAGATGATCAAGCTCGACAAGCGGCGCGACGTGCTCGCCACCAACCTCACCTACGCCGAGCAGCGCGCGCTGGAGATCGGCATCACGATCGCCGGTGGCGCCAGCGTGATCCTGCTCGACGAACCCACCGCCGGCATGAGCAAGAGCGAGACCGCGCGCTTCGTCAACCTGATCCGTGAAGTGACGGTGGGCAAGACACTGCTCACTGTCGAGCACGACATGGGCGTGGTCTTCGGCCTGGCCGACAAGATCGCCGTGCTCGTCTACGGCGAGGTGATCGCGTTCGACGAACCGCAGGCGGTGCGCGCCAATGCGCGCGTTCAGGAGGCCTACCTCGGCAGTGTTCTTGCCGAAGCACAGGTCGCGGAAGCCGGTCATTGACATGCTGAAACTCGACAACGTGCACGCCTACTATGGCAAGAGCCATGTGCTGCACGGCGTGGCCTTCGAGGTGCGCGAGGGAGAAATCGTCGCCCTGCTCGGCCGCAACGGCTCGGGCCGCTCGACCACCGTGAAGACCATCATGGGCCTGGTCGACGGCAACGGTTCGATCCAGTGGAAAGGCGCCGAGATGCTCGGCCACAAGGCCTTCGAGATCGCCCACGCCGGCATCGGCTATGTGCCCGAGAACCGCGACATCTTTCCTTCCCTCACCGTGCACCAGAACCTGCAGCTTGGCCAGAAGCGCGGCCAGAAGAACTGCCGCTGGGGCTTCGACGACATGTACACGCTGTTCCCGCGCCTGAAGGAAAGGCAGCACACCGAGGCCGGTGTGCTGTCGGGCGGCGAGCAGCAGATGCTGACCCTGTGCCGCACCCTGATGGGCGACCCCGAACTGATCATGATCGACGAGCCTACCGAGGGCCTGGCGCCGAAGATCGTCGAGCTGGTCGGCGAGTACCTGCGCGAACTGAAACGGCGAGGCATTTCGGTATTGTTGGTCGAACAAAAGCTGACCATCGCGCTGCAGGTCGCCGACCGCTGCCTGGTGATGGGCCACGGCCAGATCGTCTTCGAAGGCACGCCCGCGGAACTGCGCGCCAACGCCTATATTCGCAAGGAATGGCTCGAGGTGTAGTCGCACCTTCAGCCCGCTCGCGGCGCCTTCCGTTGTCCCGCGAACGACAGTGAGTCACCCGGCCGCAGCCTAGAATCGCACGACCGTTCTATTTCAGCCCTCCTGGAGACCGTATGAGCGCCAGTTACGAAGTGCGCGGCAGCGTTGCCGTGATCACCCTGAACAACCCGCCGGTCAACGGCCTGGGTTTCGAAACCCGCAAGGGCGTGGCCGTCGGTCTGGAGCGTGCGATGGCCGACGCCGCCGTGGCGGCCATCGTCATCACGGGCGCGGGCAAGGCGTTCTCGGGTGGTGCCGACATCCGCGAGTTCGGCAGCCCGAAGGCGCTGGCCGAGCCGAACCTGCTGTCGCTGATCACGCTGCTGGAGGATGCGCACAAGCCCATCGTTGCCGCCATCCACGGCGTGTGCATGGGCGGTGGGCTGGAGTTGTCGCTGGGCTGCCATTTCCGCGTCGCCGCACCCGGCGCGCTGGTGGCGCTTCCCGAGGTGAAGATCGGCCTGATCCCCGGCGCCGGTGGCACGCAGCGCTTGTCGCGGGTGATCGGCGTCGAGCCGGCGCTGAACATGATCGTCAGCGGCGAACCCGTGAAGAGCGAGTTGCTGGCGGCCATCCCCGGCCAGAAGCTGTTCGACCGCATCGTCGAAGGCGACCTGCTGGAGGGCGCCTGCGCCTTTGCCGCGGAGAAGGCAGCCGAACATGCCGCCGGCGCAGCGCTGCCGCGCGTGCGTGACCTGAAGGTCAGCCACCCGAATGCGGCAGCCTACTTCCAGTTCGCCCGCAACACGGTGAAGGCGATGGCGAAGAACTTCCCGGCGCCGGCCAGGTGTGTAGACGCGGTGGAAGCCTCGGTCACGCGCAAGTTCGACGACGGCATGGCGTATGAGCGCGAACTCTTCATCGCGCTGATGATGACGCCGGAGTGCAAGGCGCTGCGCCACGCCTTCTTCGGTGAACGCGCCGCCAGCAAGATCCCCGACGTGCCCGAGGGCACGCCCGTGCGGCCCGTCGGCAAGGTGGGCGTGATCGGCGCCGGCACCATGGGCGGCGGCATCACGATGAACTTCCTCAACGCCGGCATCCCGGTCACGATGCTCGAGATGAAGCAGGACGCGCTCGACCGCGGCGTGGCCACGATCCGCAAGAACTACGAGTCGCAGGTCAAGCGTGGCAAGCTAAAACCGGCCAAGTATGAAGAGCGCATGGCGCTGCTGTCGACCACGCTGACCTACGACGACCTGAAGGACGCCGACCTCGTCATCGAAGCGGTCTTCGAGGAACTGGGCGTGAAGGAGCGTGTCTTCACCATGCTCGACGAGGTGATGAAACCGGGCGCCATTCTCGCCAGCAACACGAGCACGCTGGACGTCGACAAGATCGCCGCATTCACGAAGCGCCCGCAAGACGTCGTCGGCATGCATTTCTTCAGCCCGGCCAACGTGATGAAACTGCTCGAAGTGGTGCGTGGCAAGGAGACCGCCAAGGACGTGCTTGCCACCGTGATGGGCGTGGCGAAGAAGATCCGCAAGACGGCGGTGGTATCGGGCGTCTGCGATGGCTTCATCGGCAACCGCATGATCGAGCAATATGGCCGGCAGGGCGGTTTCCTGCTCGAAGAAGGCTGCACGCCGGCGCAGGTCGACAAGGCGGCCGAGAAGTTCGGCTTCGCGATGGGCCCGTTCCGCATGGGCGACCTGGCCGGCAACGACATCGGCTGGGCGATCCGCAAGCGCCGCTACCTCGAGAAGCCCGGCATGCGCTACAGCAAGACTGCGGACCTGCTGTGCGAGATGGGCCGCTACGGCCAGAAGACAGGCGCCGGCTGGTACGACTACCAGGCCGGCAAGCGTGACGCCGTTCCCTCGACCGCCGTGGTGGCGATGATCGAAAAACACCGCGAAGACATCGGCGTCAAGCCGCGCAAGATCAGCGACGACGAGATCGTGCACCGGCTGGTCTATTCGCTGGTGAATGAAGGCGCCAGAATCCTCGAGGAAGGCATTGCCAGCAAGGCCAGCGACATCGACATGGTCTACCTCACCGGCTATGGCTTCCCGCTGCATCGCGGCGGGCCCATGTGTTATGCCGACACCGTCGGTCTTTACCACGTGGTGCAGGAAATGAAGAAGTTCGCCGCCAACCCGCTCGACGACGCTGCCTTCTGGGAACCCGCACCGCTGTTGGCGAAGCTGGCGGCCGACGGCAAGAGCTTCACCTGACGGCTGCGAGTTGGCGATGATCAAGCGTCTGTTGCTGGGCCTGCTGGGCCTTGTCGCTCTGCTGGCCGCCGTGCTGGTGGTCAATACGCTGCGCCAGGGCTCACGTCAAGTCGTGGTGCCGGCCCTGCAAGTGCTGGCCGTGGACAAGGCCGCCGTCGCGGAGTCGATGGCCATGGCCGTGCGCGCCAAGACCGTCAGCGGCCTGCTCGACCCCGTCGGCGTGGCGCTGGAGTTCGATGCGCTGCATGCCCATCTGCGCAAGCGTTATCCGCTGGTGCATGCGACCATGGAACGCGAAGTGGTCGGCGCGCACAGCCTGCTCTACACGTGGAGGGGCAGCGACGCCCAGGCCAAACCCATCCTGCTGCTGGCGCACCAGGACGTGGTGCCGGTGGCGCCGGGCACCGAGTCGCTGTGGAAGAAGCCGCCCTTCGCCGGTGTCGTCGAAGAGGGTCTGGTCTGGGGCCGCGGCACGCTGGACAACAAGAGCAACCTGATCACGCAGATGGAAGCGGCCGAGATGCTGCTGAAGGCTGGCTTCAAACCGCGGCGCACCGTCTACCTGGCGTTCGGACACGATGAAGAGGTGGGTGGGCGCCTGGGCGCGGTGCCTACAGTGGCGCTTCTGAAGCAGCGCGGAGTCAAGCTGGAGTACGTGCTGGACGAAGGGCTGGCGGTGACCGAGGGCATCCTGCCCGGCGTCAAACAGCCGTTGGCGTTGATAGGCCTGGCGGAAAAAGGCATCCTGTCGCTGCGCCTGACAGCCACGGCCGCGCCCGGCCATTCTTCAATGCCCCCTGCCGCCGGCAACAGCGCCATAGGCATGTTGAGCGCGGCCCTGACGCGGCTGGACAACAACCCCATGCCTGGTGGCATACAGGGTGCTGCGGCCGAGTTGTTCGCCACCGTGGCGCCTGAGTTGCCCTTTGGCCAGCGCCTGGCGATGTCCAACCTGTGGCTGCTCAAGCCGGTGGTGGAGAACATGCTGGGCAAAGGCGCTTCGACCAACGCGATGATGCGCACCACCACCGCGCTGACCATCGTGAATGCGGGCAACAAAGAAAATGTGCTGCCAGGCAAAGCCGAGGCGGTGGTCAATTTCCGCATCCTGCCGGGTGATACCAGCGAGTCCGTCATTGCCCACGTCAAGCGGGCGATTGCAGACCCGCGCATCGAGGTTCAGCCCATCAGCGCGGCTGCCGAGGCCTCGAGTGTCTCGTCGTCCACGGCTGACGCCTATCGCCTGATAGAACGCACCGTGCGCGAGGTGTTTCCCGACAGCCTCGTGGCCCCGGGCCTGGTGCTCGCCGGCACCGATTCGCGGCACTTCGAAAGCATTGCCGAACAAACCTACCGCTTCATGCCGATCCGCTTCAAGTCCGAAGACCTGACGCGTGTGCACGGCACCGACGAACGTATCTCCATCGACCAGCTCGCCGACATGGTGCGCTTCTATCACCGGCTGCTGGAGCAGTCGGCCAAGTGACTTTTTCGACCCGACTGTAAGCTTTCAAGGACGCCCGCCATGACCCACGCCGTCATCGTTTCCACTGCCCGCACGCCCCTGGCCAAGAGCTGGAAGGGTGCTTTCAACATGACCCATGGCGCCACGCTCGGCGGCCACGCCGTGCAGCATGCCGTGGCACGCGCGGGCATCGACCCCGGCGCCGTCGAAGACGTGCTGATAGGTTGCGCCAACCCCGAGGGCGCCACCGGCATGAACATCGCGCGGCAGATCGCGTTGCGCGCCGGCTTGGCCGTCACGGTGAGCGGCGTGACGATCAACCGCTTCTGTTCCAGCGGCCTGCAGACCATCGCGATGGCCGCGCAGCGCATCATTGCCGGCGAGGCCGATGTCTTCGTGGCGGGCGGCGTGGAAAGCATCAGCTGCGTGCAGCAGGAGATGAACCAGCACATGCTGCTCGACCCCGCGCTGCAGAAGATGAAGCCCGAGATTTACTGGACCATGATGCAGACCGCCGAGAACGTGGCCAAGCGCTACGGCATGGGCCGCGAGCGCATGGACCACTACGGCGCAGCCAGCCAGCAGAAGGCCTGCGCGGCGCAGGAAGCGGGCCTCTTCAACGACGAGATCGCGCCCATCACCGTGACGGCCGGTGTGGCCGACGCCGTGCTCGGCCTGCGCAGCAAGGAAGTCACTGTCAGCGTCGACGAGGGCCTGCGCCCGGGCACCACGTACGAAAGCATCGCGGGCATCCGCACCGTGGTGCCGGGTGGCGTGGTGACGGCCGGCAACGCCAGCCAGTACAGCGACGGTGCGGGCGCCTGCGTGGTGGTGAGCGAGACCTATGCGCAGCAGAAGAACCTGCAGCCGCTGGGCCGTTTCCTCGGCTTCGCGGTGGCCGGCTGCGAGCCCGACGAGATGGGCATCGGCCCGGTCTTCGCGGTGCCCAAGGTGCTGGCCAGGCTCGGCCTGAAGGTCGAAGACATCGACCTCTGGGAACTCAACGAGGCCTTCGCCGTGCAGGTGCTGTATTGCGCCGACCGCCTGGGCATCCCGATGGACAGGCTGAACGTCAACGGCGGCGCCATCGCCGTCGGCCACCCTTACGGTGTCAGCGGCCAGCGGCTCACGGGACATGCGCTGATCGAAGGCAAGCGGCGCGGCGCAAAGCGTGTCTGCGTCACCATGTGCATCGGCGGCGGCATGGGTGCAGCCGGCGTGTTCGAGGTGCTGTGATGCGGCGCGGTACGGCGCTTGCCTGGGCCGGCCCGAGCGCGATCGGCCTGAGCGCATTGATCGCGGCCGGCACGGCCGGGGCGCAGGGTTTCCCGATCGCTGAAGAAGTCGTCACCGCGTTGCGCGCGCAGGACTGCAGGCGTGCCGTCGAGCTCGTGCAGCGCGACGCCAACACCGGCTCGGCCAGCGGCCTGCTGGCCGCAGGCTGGCTGTACGAACGTGGTCTGTGCATCAAGGCGAATGCCGACCAGGCCTACAAGCTGTACCTTCGCGCGCACGCCCTGGGAAGCCCGGTGGCCGCGATGCGGATGGCCGGGCTGTCGGCCTCGGGCGAGGGCGGTTTCGATGTCGCGGCCACCTTGTGGTGGGCGCGCGACGCCGGGCTGGCTGCGGTCATGACGGAGCAGTGCGACGCGGTGCCCGGCGAGACGACGGTCACCATCGACCGGTTCATCGAGCGGCTGAAGCTCTGGCCCGCGGACCAGCTGAAGGTCTGCGGCTATGTCGCCGGCTTGTGGGCCTTGACGCTGTCCGACGTGCGTTACCCCTGGCGCCCGCGCGCCGGCCAGGGCGACGGCGTGCTGACACTGACCGCGCGCCTGCCTGCAGGGCAGGTGGAGGTGCAGTCGAGCGACGCCAACACCGGGATCGAGACCCGCGGCCTGCTCGAACTGATCGTGCGCGATGCGCAGAAGCGACTGCCCAGGCTGCCTTCGACGCTGCCGCCGCAGTCGCACGAAATCCAGCTGAAGCTGTCTCAAGGCTGATGCCTGCCGGACGGGCCGCCCATGACCGACTTTTTGCGCACGCCTGACGAGCGGTTCCTGGGCTTGCCCGGCTGGCCTTGGGAGCCCCGCTACCTGGCCGACCTGCCCTCGGCGGCCGGCCTCCGTCTGCACTACATCGACGAAGGCCCGCCGGGCGCGCAGGTGACGGCGTTGTGCCTGCACGGCAACCCGAGCTGGGGTTACATCTACCGCAAGATGATCCCCGTCTTCACGGCCGCCGGCTTGCGCGTGGTGGCGCCTGATCTGATCGGCTTCGGCCGCTCCGACAAGCCAGTCGATCCTGCCGCGCACACCTGGGATCTTCATCGGGCGGTGCTGCGCGAATTCATCGAACGGCTGGACCTGCACAACGTCTTGCTGGTCTGCCAGGACTGGGGCGGCCTCCTCGGCCTGACGCTGCCGCCCGCCATGCCCGAGCGTTTCAGCAGGCTGCTGGTGATGAACACCGGCCTGGGCACCGGCGTGGTGACGGAAGGCTTCCGCCAGTGGCGCGCCTATTCGAACTCGAAACCCGATCTCGCCGTGGGCCCGCTGATCGCACGCGGCAAGCCCGACACGGCGGCCGGCGAGATCGCGGCCTACGACGCGCCGTTTCCTTACGCCCGCTATAAGGCCGCGTTGCGCGCCTTCCCGAACCTCGTGCCCGATGTGACGACCCAAGGCGAAGACGCGCCTGGCATCGCCGTCAGTCGCGAGGCGCAGGCCTTCTGGCATGAGCGCTGGGAAGGCGACAGCTTCATGGCCATCGGCATGGCCGACCCGGTGCTCGGCCCACCTGCCATGCGCGCGCTGCACGCGGTGATTCGCCGCTGCCCGCCGCCGCTGGAAGTGGCCGGGGCCGGGCACTTCGTGCAGGAGTGGGGCGCGCCGATCGCCGCCGCCGCGCTGGCGTCTTTCGAACTGGGCTGAATCAGACCATGCGTGCCACGCTCGATTTCCTATTGAACGACTGGCTTGGCGTTTCGTCGCTGCTGGCGCGCCCGCGTTTTGCCGACCATTCGGCGGAGACCTTCAACTCGGTGCTCGACACCTGCGAACGCATCGCGCGCGAGAAGTTCGCACCGTTCAACCGGCTGGCCGACACGCAGGAGCCGCGTGTGGTTGACGGCCCGGACGGTGCACGCGTGCACCTGCCGGCGTCCACGCATGCCGCCATGGCGGCCTACGTCGATTCGGGCATGCTGGCCGCTGCGCAAGCGTATGAAGACGGCGGCATGCAATTGCCCTGCGTCATCGAAATGGCGGCGAATGCCTTCTTCAGCAAGGCCAGCGTGGCGATGGGCGGCTATGCCATGCTGACCAGCGGCAACGCCAACCTGCTGATGGCGCACGGGACGGCGCTGCAGC
>Ga0209181_10001792_pt1 | contig 36419 bp, 26 predicted proteins | sample MAT05_FD_187208 | JGI IMG/M metagenome (GOLD analysis project Ga0209181, IMG submission 187208) | Freshwater microbial communities from Lake Fryxell liftoff mats and glacier meltwater in Antarctica - MAT-05 (SPAdes) (version 2) | ecosystem: Environmental > Aquatic > Freshwater > Ice > Liftoff... | reverse complement strand
TCCGCCAGACGTGCCGCCGTGGGCGGAAACCGGCTACGGGCTTCGCCCTTCGTCGCTTCCCGCCCACGACAGAAAAAGCGGACAATTCATGTGCTACAGAACCGGACAGTTCTAAAAACCCCCAACACTATTGCACGCAGGCACCGCAATGGTGCGGCCAATTGACCATTCGCACTATGTTGGTGCCACTCGGCAATTAATGGATACGGCGCTGAAATAGGCGTCGCCAGGCAAGCGATCCGCGATGCGTCGCTCCAAGCGGGCAACGTGGTCGCCGTCGAAGCAGATGGATGGCGGCAGGAACAGCTCCGCCTCCACCCGATTGCCCAGGTAATGCAGCAAAGTCTTTTCGAACTCGGGGACGCTCTCGCCGATGAGCTTGCGCAGATGCGCCATCAAGACATCACGGTCGGGCAATTCGGCATCGGCCGCCACCGGCAACTGGTCTTCTTCAGCATCTACATGAACCAAAACATCCAGGACTTCGGGGTGGGCGTGCAGCACGCGCAGCCGCGCCGTCTCGCCGATGCGATGCCCTTCCGAGACACTGATGCGCGCATCCACCAGCACATGCGCATCGACCAGCGCCTGATGCGCCATGCGCCGCGTGCGTAATTCATGCAGATCCAGCACGCCCGGCGTGGCTTCGAGCGTGGCGCGTATCGCCGCTACTTCCGCTTCATCCAGGCTGGTATCGATGAGCTCTTGCAGCGCTTCCCAGGCGAACTTTACCCCCATGCGGACGATCATAAAACCCACTAGGGCCGCCGCCATGGGGTCGAAAATGCGGTAACCGAGCAAGCTGCCGCTAATGCCGACCGCCACCACCAGCGAGGAAGCCGCATCAGAGCGCGCATGCCAGGCATTGGCGACCAGCATGGGCGAACGCAGCCGCTCGGCGACGCCCAGCATGTAGCGGAACAGGCCCTCTTTGGCAGCCAGGGTCGCCAGCGCCGTCCACAGTGCTAACGGGGCGACTGGCGGCAGGTCTTCGACGCTTTGCACGCGCGCGCCGGCGACAACGAGCAAGCCGATGCCCGTCGCCGCAAGTCCCAGGCCCAACACCAGCGAGGCGGCGGTTTCGATGCGGCCGTGGCCGTAAGGGTGGTCGCTATCAGCGGGATGGCTGCCCTTGCGATTGGCGTAGAGCACCATGAAGTCGGCGAGCAGATCGGACAGCGAATGCAGGCCATCGGCCATCAGGCTTTGCGAATGCGCCAGAAAGCCCACCGCAATCTGCATGACAGTGAGCACGCTGTTCACAGCGACGCTGATCCAGGTGCAGCGCTGCGCCGCCTGGAATCGCTCGGGATCTATGGGCTCGGGACGTGAAAGAACTTGGGAGTGGTCTTCTTCGCCGACCATGGTGGTTTCACGTATACTTTGTCGAGACGCGTCGATTTTATTCGTAATTCGACTAACGGGAAAACCAAGTGGGCAAACTAAGCGAAATTCTGGCGTTGGCGCAAAAGCGGGCGCGCGACCATCAGCTTCCCTATGAGGGTACGCTGACACCGGCCGAAGCGCACGAAATCTGGCAACTCGCGCCCGGCGCCAAGCTTGTCGACGTACGCACCCACGCCGAACTTAACTGGGTGGGTCGCATACCGGGGGCCATCGAAATCGAATGGCAATCCTATCCCGGTGGGCAAGCCAATCCGCACTTCCTTGCCGAACTCAAGCACCAGGTCGATCACGAATCGCTGGTCCTGTTCATCTGTCGCAGCGGCCAGCGTTCGCACCTTGCCGCGGTGCTGGCGACGCAAAACGGCTTTCCCGATTGCTACAACGTGCTGGAAGGCTTTGAAGGCGATAAGGATGCCTCCAGCCAGCGCAACAGAATCGGCGGCTGGCGCTATGCCGGCCTGCCCTGGAGTCAATCGTAGTGACCAGTTTTGGGTTTCGGGTTTCGGGTTGAAAACCGTGAGCCGCGCCCCAACTTGACACTGAAAACCCGTAACTGGAAACCATGCAAACCGCCATTCACTTTGATCGTTTCAACGCGCTCGCCGATGCCGATGCGCATGAACGCATCCTGACCGCGCGGGCCAAGCTGGGCAAGCGCGCGGTGCTGCTGTGCCACCATTACCAGCGGCCTGATGTCTATCGCTACGCCGACCTGACCGGCGATTCGCTCAAGCTTTCGCGCCTGGCCGGCGAAGCCAACGCCGAATTCATCGTCTTCTGCGGCGTGCATTTCATGGCGGAAGTCGCCGATATTCTTTCGCGCCCCGACCAGATTGCCATCCTGCCCGATCTTTCTGCTGGTTGCTCCATGGCGGACATGGCCAGCCTGGCCAAAGTCGAGCGCAGTTGGCGCGAATTGACAGAAGTCCTGGGTGATCCAGAGAAACTCGTCACACCTGTCACCTATATCAATTCGGCCGCCGACCTCAAAGCATTTTGCGGCGAACATGGCGGCATTGTTTGCACTTCCAGCAACGCGCCAAAAATCCTCGAATGGTCTTTCGCTCAGCGCGAAAAAGTATTGTTCTTCCCGGACCAACATCTGGGCCGTTGGAGCGGCTACAAGATGGGCATTCCACTTGATGACATGGTGGTGTGGGACCCGGACCTGGAATATGGTGGTCTGACGTCGGAGCAGATCCACAAGGCAAAAATCCTGCTATGGAAAGGCCACTGCTCGGTACATCAGATGTTTCAACCAAGCCACATCCTGCGCTTCCGTAACCAGCACCCGGATGGCATGGTCATCTCACATCCGGAATGCAGCTTCGAAGTCTGCAAACTTTCCGATTACGTAGGCTCCACCGAAACCATCATCCGTACCATCAAGGAAGCGCCGGCGAATACGCGGTGGCTGGTGGGCACGGAGCTCAATCTCGTGACGCGCGTCGCCGAGGAATCCAAGGCAGAGGGCAAAATCGTGCAGTTCATGTCGCCGACGGTGTGCATGTGTTCCACCATGGCGCGAATCGACCCGCAACACCTGGCGTGGTGTCTGGAAAACCTGGCCGAGGGCAATGTTGTCAATCGTATTGCAGTTCCGCCACATGAAGCCGACCAGGCGCGCGTGGCGCTCAATCGTATGCTGGCTGTCTCTTAGTAATGGTCAAAGCCGCCGTCACCAGCTGCCAGGTCAAAAAGTCCGGCAGCGCGACCGCCAGCGTGTTGAAGTTGCATGTCTGCACCTACAACATCCACAAAGGTTTCTCGCAATTCAATAGGCGCATGATGGTGCACGAGTTGCGGCGCAGCCTGCGTACATTAGCGCCCGACTTGGTTTTTTTGCAGGAAGTGCAGGGGCTGCATCTGAGGCATGCCGAACTGCACGGCACATGGCCGGAAGCGCCGCAGCATGAATTTCTCGCCGAAGATGAGTGGCACGACACGGCCTACGGCGGCAACACCATTTACGATCAGGGACATCACGGCAACGCCATCCTGTCGCGCTTTCCCATCATCTCCTCGCACAACCAGGATATTTCCGAGTTGCGTTTCGAGAGGCGCGGCATGCTCCATTGCGAAATCGCCCTGCCCGGCTGGGACGTGCCGCTGCATTGCGTTTGTGTACATCTCGGACTGACCGCCCCGGCGCGCAAGCGACAAATGCAGGCCCTCGCGGAGCGCATGGAAGAAATCGCGCCGGGTGACACGCCGCTCATCATCGCTGGCGATTTCAACGACTGGCATAACCGCGCCGGCAATTTGATCGCCGAACGTCTGGGCATGGTGGAAGTCTTTGGTGGCGCCAGCGGTAGGCCGGCGCGCAGCTTCCCCGCCAGTCTGCCGCTGCTGCGTCTGGATCGCATTTATGCGCGCGGCTTTTCCATCGAACGCGCCGAGGTGCACTTCGGCCCGCCGTGGTCGAAAATATCCGATCACGCTGCCCTATCTGCGCACATTTGCGCACATAGCTCAGTCCATCATTCGCCGGCGCCACCCTTGCCCAAGCGATGACTGGGTTTGTCCCCGGCAACCGCATCACGCTGCTGGAAAACGGCAGTGACTACTTTCCGGCCTTGCACACTGCCATCCAGGCTGCTTGCAGCGAGATATTTCTCGAAACTTATATATTTGAGAACGACGACACCGGTCGCATGATCTCCGCCGCACTGGCCGCCGCGGCCCAACGTGGTGTGGCGGTGCATGTGTTGGTTGATGGATTTGGTGCTCGCGACTTTCCAGCTCGGCTCATGCCGGCTCTCGTAGCGGCGGGTGCGCAGGTGCTGGTGTTCCGACCGGAAATCGCCCGTTTCAACTTCCGCCGCCATCGCCTGCGCCGCATGCATCGCAAGCTGGCCGTGATCGATGGGCGCATCGCTTTCGTCGGCGGCATCAACATCATTGACGACATGCACATACCGCGCCACACGCCACCACGCTACGATTACGCGGTGAGTGTGGAAGGGCCACTGCTCGCGCAGATACGTGCTGCCGCACGCAAGCTTTGGGAGCGCGTCGCCTGGGCCAACATCCGTCACCGGACGTACACGCCCAACTCGCCCCTTGCTGTCTTGGCGCCTTGCGGCGACATGTCGGCGAGTTTTCTGGTGCGCGACAATGTGCGCCATCGTCGCGATATCGAAGACGCGTATCTGGAAGCCATCGCCACGGCGCGGCACGAGATTATTTTGGCCAACGCGTATTTCTTCCCCGGCCTGCAATTTCGTCATGCGTTATTGGAGGCCGCCCGACGTGGCGTGGCGGTGACCGTGCTGCTACAAGGCCGGGTCGAGTATGCGCTACTGCATTACGCCAGCCAGGCCTTATACGGAGCGTTACTGCAAGGCGGGGTGCGTATTTTTGAGTACCACCGCAGCTTCCTGCATGCCAAGGTGGCGGTCATCGATAATCGCTGGGCGACGGTGGGATCGAGCAACATCGATCCATTCAGTCTGCTACTGGCGCGTGAAGCGAATGTCGTGGTGCGTGATACCGGTTTCGCTAACGATCTGCGCCGCCGCCTCGCCGCCGCTATGGAACAGGACGCGCAGGAATTACGCGACGCCGACTGGCGGCGCAAGCCTTGGTACGCCAGGTTGACCAACTGGCTGGCCTATTCGCTGGTGCGCATGATGATCGGCGTCGCCGGCTATTCCGGCAAACACTGAGTCTTCAACAGTATGCCTGCGGTGCTACCACGCTGCGGCAGCGGGGCAGCTTGTCGCGTTGCCAATTGGCGATAGCCCAGTGCCAAAGCGCATCGAGATCAGCGTCGCGCAAGGCCACCGGCGGATACTGTCCCAGAAAGGCGAGGGCGTCGCAGAGTGCGAGCACGGGGCGCGATTCGTCCAGCGGCCGCGCCTGAGTCTGCTTGGAAAGTTTTTCGCCCACGCCATTCAGCGCCGCCGGCAAGTGCAAGTACGAAGGTGTCGGGTAACCGAGGCGACGTTGCAGCAGTATCTGGCGTGGCGTGGAATCGAGCAGATCAGCGCCTCGCACCACGTGCGTGATGCCAGCCTCGGCGTCATCCACCACCGCCGCGAGTTGATAGGCGAATAAGCCGTCGGCGCGCCACACCACGAAATCACCCACGGCAGCCGCAACGTCCAGACTGTAATGCCCTTGCAACGCATCCTCGAAACATATCTCACCCGACTCGACCCTGAATCGCCAAGCGCGCGCTGCCCGACCCGGCGCTAGCCCGGCGCGGCAAGTGCCGGGATAGCGCAAGCCGCTCGTCGGGCCCAGCGCGGAGTCGGCGACCTCCCGCCGTGTACAGGTGCAGGCAAAGACGGCTTCCGCCAGTCGCAGGCGCTCAAAAGCGGCGCGATAGCGGGCAATACGCAGACTCTGCCACGCCACCGCGCCGTCCCAGGCAAAACCAAAGCGCTCAAGAGTGCGTAAAATTGCCTCGGCCGCGCCGGCCGCGCTGCGCGGCGCATCGATATCATCGATGCGCAGCAACCATGCGCCACCCTGCGCACGCGCATCGACATAACTGCCAACTGCGGCGACAAGTGAGCCAAAATGCAAAGGGCCGGTGGGAGAAGGTGCGAAACGACCACGATATGGCGTCGCCTGAATATCGTAACGATTCATCGCATGATAATAGCCGGGTGGCCGGGGACTGACAAAATCACCACATCGGCATATGATACAGGCATCGACATTGGAACGTGACGCTTATCACAGTACTTTAGTCATAGCTCCAGTAGCATCGGGGTCTGCATCGTAACGCGGGTAGGTTCTGCAGCGTTCCGCCGTTTAACTAAAAAAATAATATAACAATCAGCCGGCACCCAGCCGGTTCGTCCGAGGGGAATAAGTGAACGGATCGCAAGCGTTGGATCCCTGGCAATCTGGTGTCACGGCTGTAAGCAACGCCGAGCGTGTGCGCTTGTTGTTTGCCTTGTCGCGCAGCACCATGGTGGCGAACCTCGCGGTTGCCATGCTGGTCGCCGTTTGGCTATGGGACGTGGTCGCCCATACCAGTATGGTGGGCTGGCTGGCGGCGATGGGCGTCAACCTGATCGCCAGCATCGCGCTCTATCGACGCTACCAGACGCGCCCGGCAAAACCGCTGGATGCCTCGCGCTGGGAGCGTTTCCTGGCGATTAAGGCGGTCTACGGCGGATTCGTCTGGGGTTCGCTGGTGTGGCTGCTGTTGCCCAACGGCGGCGAGTTTCAATGGTTGGTCGTGATCCTCGGTCTGTGCATGGTGAGTTTGGGTGTCGCCGCCGTCTACTCGCCTTCACGACTGGTCTATTACGGATTCATGGCACCGGTGGCGCTGATGGCCGCACCTTCGCTACTGGGCAGTGTGCCCTTCGACGGCTTCGCCGCTGCGGGCTGGGGCGTGTTGATTTATCTCGCCACCTTGGTGAGCGTGCACGATCTTCTCTACCGAAATTTGTGCGCCACCTTCCAGCGCCGCTTCGAGAGCGAAGCCTTGGCGATGGAACAGAATGTGATCTTCGATTCGGCTGCCGAAGCAATCGGCTTGTTCCGCCCGAACTACCTCGCCAAGTGCAACCGCCAATGGGGCGAGCTGTTCGGCTACAGCATGGAGGAGGCGACCGGTCAGCCCTCCTGGGCTATTTTCCCAAGCTACGATTACTGGCGGGAATTCGCCAACAATTGCCTGCCGACTATCCTGCAAGGTAAAGCCTATAGCGCAGTGGTGCAGTTACGCCGCGCCAATGACGAGTTGTTTTGGGCGGAGATTCGCGGCATGGCGGTCAACCCCGCCAACCTGGAGCTCGGCACCGTCTGGATGGGCACGGACATCTCGCAACGCCTGCGCACCGAATCGGAGTTGCGCGCCAGCGAACTGCGCTTTCGCGATCTGGTGTCGCTCTCCACCGACTGGTATTGGGAGCAAGATCGCGAATTCCGCTACGCGCGCATTTCCGGCGTGGCGCTCGAACGCATCGGCATCAACACCGCCTGGCTACTGGGCAAAGCGCGCTGGGAGATCAAGGGCATTGTCGGCGTTTCAACAGAGCAATGGCAAGCGCATCGCAAAATGCTCAACGCACACCTGCCCTTCCGCGATTTCATCTATGAAGTGCAGATGTCCAACAAGGAGCGCCGCTGGTTTTCCATCAGCGGCAACCCGGCTTATGGCGAGAATGGTGACTTCGCCGGCTATCACGGTGTCGGTACCGACATCACCGAGCGCGTACGGGCGGCGGAGCAGTTCCGCCACCTCGCCCATCACGACACACTCACCGGCCTGCCCAATCGCCGCTTGCTGACCGACCGCCTTGAGAAAGCCTTGGCGCTGGCGCGTCGCAGTGGCAATCACGTCGCCATGATGCTGCTCGACCTCGATGATTTCAAAATTATCAACGATTCGGCGGGCCACTCCGCCGGCGATGCGGTGCTGATCACTATCGCCAATCGCCTACGCGAAATCATCCGCGAAAGCGACACTGTTTCCCGTCTGGGCGGCGATGAGTTTGTGCTGCTGCTCACCGAAATGACACACATCAACGATGCCGTACGCGTGGCGGAAAAAATCGTCGCCGCCGTACTCGAACCCGTCGAAGCGGGCGGCCGTCAATACGTGTTAGGCGTCTCCATCGGCATCGCCGTATTCCCGGATCACGCTGCAAATGTCGAAGGGTTAATGCAACTGGCGGACATCGCAATGTACGAGGCCAAGCGCAACGGCGGCTCGCGCTATCGTTTCGCCGAAGCCTCGCCCGCAACCATCACCTACGTCTCGCCACCCCCCCAACCAACCACTCGCCCGGACGGGAATGCTTAGACGTTGAAGCGGAAGTGCATGACGTCGCCATCATGCACCACGTACTCCTTGCCTTCGAGTCGCATCTTGCCGGCTTCCTTGGCGCCCTGCTCGCCTTTGCGGGCGATAAAATCGTCGAATGCAATCACCTCGGCGCGGATGAAGCCGTGCTCGAAATCGGTGTGGATGGCGCCTGCTGCCTGAGGCGCGGTATCGCCCTTGTGTATGGTCCAGGCGCGCACTTCTTTCACGCCGGCGGTGAAGTAGGTCTGTAGACCCAGCAGTTCATAGCCGGCGCGAATCAGGCGGTTCAGGCCCGGCTCTTCCAGGCCGACATCGGCGAGAAACACTTGCTTGTCTTCGTCGGTCAGATCGGCGATCTCCGCTTCAAGTGCGGCGCAGAAAGCCACCACGGGCGCCTTGCCCTTGGCGGCATGTTCCTCGACCTGTTTCAGCAAGGGATTGTCGCTGAAACCCTTCTCATCGACGTTGGCGGCAAACAGCGTGGGCTTGGCGGTGATGAGACACAAAGGTTTGAGCTGCGCCCATTCTTCCTTGGAGAGGTCGAGCGAGCGTACCGGCCGCGCCTCATTCAGCACGGCAACACATTTATCGAGCACCGCGACCAGGAGTTTGGCTTCCTTGTCGCCGGCTTGTGCGGGTTTGCGGTAGCGTGCCAGGGTCTTATCCACCGTGGCGAGATCCGCCAAGGCAAGCTCGGTTTCTATCGTCTCAATATCGGACAGCGGATTTACGCCGCCAGTGACATGCACGATGTTGTCATCATGAAAACAGCGCACCACATGCACGATGGCATCGGTCTCACGGATGTTGGCGAGAAACTTGTTGCCGAGGCCTTCACCCTTGCTGGCACCGGCGACGAGGCCGGCGATATCAACGAACTCCACCACGGCCGGCACCGTGCGCTGTGGCTTGACGATTTCCGCCAGGCGCGCGAGCCGTGTATCCGGCACCTCGACGATGCCGACATTGGGCTCGATGGTGCAGAAGGGGTAGTTCTCCGCTGCGATGCCGGATTTGGTCAAAGCATTGAACAGCGTGGACTTGCCGACATTGGGCAGACCAACGATACCGCATTTGAGACTCATGATTTTCCTTCACTATCACCCGGCGCGGACGCCCGGGTATTGAGCTTTTGCATGGCGACCGGATAGTCACCTTGATCCAGCGTGGGCCAGGCCGCAAGGGCGCGGTCCAGCGCGGCGTCGATCAGCTCACGCTCTTCGCGACGCGGACGCTTCAACACGTAATCGACAACTTGATTGCGGTCGCCCGGATGGCCGATGCCGATGCGCAACCGCCAAAAATCCTGCGTACCCAAATGAGCGGTGATGTCCTTCAGGCCGTTGTGGCCACCGAGGCCACCACCGAATTTGAGGCGCAAGGCGCCAGGTGCCAAGTCCAGCTCGTCGTGCAGCACCAGCATGTCGGCCGGGGCTATGCGATAAAACTTGGCCAGCGCGGACACCGCTTGCCCAGAGCGGTTCATAAAGGTTTGCGGTAGCAGCAGCCAGCGCTGATCCTGCGTACGCCCAGCCAGACCATGAAAGCGGGATTCGCGTTTGAGATCGACACCCAGCGTTGTCGCCAGACGCTCGCACAACCAGAAGCCGGCGTTATGCCGCGTGTCGACATACTCCGGCCCGGGGTTGCCGAGCCCGATGATGAGTCGCGGGGCTGCCACGCGTGGAAGCGCTCATCGCGGCGGCAGTGCCGCCGCGATAAACCTTACTTCTTCTCGGCCTGCTTGGCCACACCAGCCGGCGGCGTGGCGGCGGCAGCGGAAGCGGCGGCAGCGGCAGCAGCTTCTTCGGCGCCGGCAACTTCGTCAGCCGTAGTGCCACGCGGCACAATGATGGTGGCGACCACAGGATTCTCACCCTTACCCTTGTGCAGCTTGGGCGCGACACCGGGCGGCATCGTGATGTCATGGACATGTATGGAGTGGCCGACGTTGGCCTCCTTCAGATCGACCTCGATGAACTCGGGCAGATCCTTGGGCAGACACATGACTTCCAGTTCGTTCATGACGTGGCTAACGATACCGCCGCGTAACTTGACGCCAGGCGCGACGTCCGCATTGATAAAGTGCAAGGGCACCTTCATGTGGATTTTCTGATCAGCGGCAACGCGCTGAAAGTCGACGTGCAAAACCTGCGGCTTGTAGGCATGCATTTGCACGTCGCGCAGCAGTACTTGCAACTTTTGCCCATCCAGATTCATGTCCAGCACCGAAGCATGGAAAGCCTCGGATTTCAAGCTATGAAAAAGCTGGTTGTGATCAAGTTCAATCGGCTGAGCCGTCTGGTCGCCGCCATAAACAATGGCCGGCACTTTACCCGAACGACGCAGGCGGCGGCTCGCTCCGGTGCCCTGCAGTGAGCGCTGGTTGGCGCTAAATTCAATTTTCATTTGTTGCTCCAAAAAAAAATCCCGCCCGCGACCAGGCAGGGGTTAAAAAAACTTATTCCATGAAGAGCGAGGAAACCGACTCTTCGTTGCTGATGCGCAGCATGGTTTCGGCTAAAAGTTCGGCAATGGATATCTGGCGGATACGCGTGCAAGCTTTGGCCTCTTCGCGCAACGGTATGGTGTCGGTCACGACCAACTCATCCAGCACCGAATCGGCGACGCGCTGCACGGCGTTGCCTGACAGCACCGGGTGCGTACAGTACGCCAGCACCTTGGCGGCGCCGTGGTCTTTCAATGCTTGCGCGGCCTTGCAGAGCGTACCGGCGGTGTCGACCATGTCGTCCATGATGACGCAGGTGCGGCCGTCGACTTCGCCGATGATATTCATCACTTCCGACACGTTCGCTTTCGGGCGACGCTTGTCGATAATCGCCAGATCCGACTCCAAGCGCTTGGCCAGTGCCCGGGCGCGCACCACGCCGCCGACGTCGGGCGAAACCACCAGCAAATCCTTGTACTGGTTCTTCCAGATGTCGCCCAGCAGGATAGGCGCGGCATAGACGTTATCGACCGGAATATCGAAAAAGCCCTGTATCTGGTCGGCGTGCAAATCCACCGTCAGCACGCGGTCAATACCCACCGCGCGCAGCATGTTGGCGACCACCTTGGCCGAGATGGCCACACGCGCCGAACGAGGCCGGCGATCCTGGCGCGAATAACCCATGTAGGGAATCGCCGCAGTGATGCGTCCCGCCGACGAGCGCTTCAGCGCATCCACCATGATGAGCAATTCCATCAGGTTGTCGTTGGTGGGCGCGCAGGTGGATTGCAGGATGAAGCAATCCTTACCGCGAACATTTTCGAGTATCTCGACATTCACCTCGCCGTCGGAAAAGCGGCCGACGGTGGCGCGCCCCAGCGAGATGTTTAGACGCTTCACGACATCGGCGGCGAGCTTGGGATTGGCGTTCCCCGTGAATACCATCAAGCTGTCGTAGGCCATGAGCGCCCCTAGCGCAGATCTCGTTGAAATGAATCGGGCAGGTGATAAACCTGCCCGAATGTTGTTTGGCTGGGGAGGAAGGATTCGAACCTTCGCATGCCGGAATCAAAATCCGGTGCCTTAACCAGCTTGGCGACTCCCCAAGAGTACGATCATTTTTCAGTCGGCTTCAGTTGGCAGCCTGCACCAAGGCGCGAAGCGGATGTTCATCCAGCCCGCGTGCCACCCAGGCGCGCATGCCTTGCGGTGCTTGCGCCAGTACAGCACGCGCATCCTGCTCCGAGACAAACGAGGCAAAAACACCTGCCCCTGATCCGGTCATGCGTGCTTCGGCAAACCGCCCCAGCCACGCAATTGCCCGCGCAACCTCGGGATAACGTTTGCAGACCACGGCTTCAAGGTCGTTGCGCCCGAACAACTTGGCGCCAGATGATCCTGCCGCCACCGCTGCCCCCGCTTTTCCGCACCAAGCCGCTGAAAAGTCCGCCATTTTGATGGGATTCGTATTTCGTGTCAATTCCGGCGCGGTGAAAATCGCCTGCGTGGACACGTTCGCAAGTGGCGCAACGAGCACATACCAGGCCGGCGGCAAATCGACCGCTTGCAGCACTTCGCCAACGCCCTCGGCAAAAGCATTGAGGCCAAAAACGAAGAAAGGCACATCCGCGCCCAACTGCAAGGCCAGCACCTGCAAGCGTTGGCTCGGAAAACGAATGCCCCACAAGTGGTTCAGCGCCAACAGCACCGTCGCTGCGTCGGAGCTGCCGCCCCCCACGCCACCCCCCATGGGCAGACGTTTTTCCAGCGCAATATCGACGCCGCGGCTACAACTTGCCTCGCGCTGCAACAGCCGCGCGGCGCGCACCGTGAGGTCGTCGTCCTCGGCTACACCTGGCAAGGGCTCAATGCGCGCCACGCGACCATCAGCGCGCGGCGAGAAGCGCAGCGTGTCGCCAAAATCGATAAGCCGGAATACGGTTTGCAGAAGATGGTACCCATCGGAACGGCGGCCCACGACGTGCAGAAAGAGATTTAACTTGGCCGGCGCCGGATAAGCGCGCGACCAATCGGCCATGGCGTTCACTCCAGACTCCAGGAGTCGATCCTGAAGCGCACCTCGACGTCCTCGCGTACTGCGCGCAACATGAGCGGCAAGGCATCCGATGCATTGCTTTCATAGCGCTGGTATTCAATGGTCCAACCCTGTTCGGTTAGCCCTGTCAGCCGCCCTTGCGCATCGACAGTGGCCAAACCGCCGTTCGACGCCCGCCCCAACACCCAGCGCGCCATGCCAGACACCGGCAGCGCGGCGCCAAAGACTTTGCCGCTAAGCGCGTCGAGGTCGGGCGCGGTGACCTCCATGTGATCGGTGGTAATCAAGCGCGCGCCGGTCGAATTGGCGCTAAGTTGCGCATAGCCCTGACCTAGCGGGCCGCTGACCGCAATTTCGTCCGTGGTCGGCGTATGTTGCCAATTGAGATGGGCTGAAACGTTGTCGTCACCACGACGCACGGCGATGCGGCCATCCAGTTGGAAGGCTGCGATTTGATCGCGCGGCGGGCGCGCTACCAATGCAAACGGCGCGGCTGGCTCCATCCCGGCGCACGCCGCCAGCACGGCCAGCCCAACCATGGCTACCAGTGCGCGCATCAAGGAATAAGGCGCTTCACCACTTCGGTCAAAGCTTCGTTGCCCGGATGTGCCTTGACCGCTTCCCCGAGTGTCTTCTTGGCTTCATCGCGCCGACCCATCACCCACAACACCTCGCCCAGATGCGCCGCGATTTCAGGGTCCGGGCGCAGCATGAAGGCGCGCTGCAAACTACCCAGCGCCGCCTGGTTGTCGCCCATGCGGAATTGCACCCAGCCCATGCTGTCGAGGATGAAGGGGTCGTCCGGCGCCAGTTGCAAGGCCTTGGCCACCAGTTGATGCGCCTCGCTAAGCCGCTGATTGTGTTCGGCGAGCGTATAGCCCAGCGCGTTATAGGCGTGGGCGTGGTCCGGCTTAACCGCAATCAGTCGCCGCAACCGGGTTTCTAAGATATCGATGCGCCCCAGCTTCTCGGCCAGCAAGGCGGTTTCGTAGAGCAAGTCCGGTTGATCCGGCTGCGTCTTGAGCTGTGCCTCCAGCAGGTCGTAGGCCGCTTGCACCTGGCCGGCCTCACGCAACAACTGCGCTTCCGCTACCAATAGCTGCATACGATCTTCGGCGCTGGACACCTGGGCCTGGCGCAAATGGCGACGCCCTTCGTCGAGCTTGCCCTGACGGCTCAGCAGTTGGCCTATGCGCAGTTGTGCCGGCAGGTATTGGTCTCCTTGAGTGACCAAGCCATAGTAGTTCAGCGCAGCGTCGAACTGCTTGCGCTCTTCGGCAATCTGGCCGAGATACAAGCGAGCCGTGTTGGCTTCGCCGTAATCACTGTCGATCAGCTTGCGGAAATTCTCTTCGGCCATCGCGTAGTCATCCAGTTGCAACGAGAGGATCGCAACGGCATAGACCACATCGAGATTATCCGGGTTGTCTTTCAGCAGCCGCTCGAATTCGACGCGCGCCTGAGGATACTTACGCTCGCCCACCAGACCGCTGGCGTACTGTTGCCGAACTTCGCGCGCTTTAGGATGCGCCGCGAGATAACTGCGCAGCGTATCCAGCGCCTTCTCCGCCGAGGTGGCGCCTTGCAGTTGCGCCTTGAGCATCACCGCTGCGTCCCAATCAGGGCGCAGCGCCAAGGCCTGGTCGATTTCTTCCACCCCGCGCGACAGATCGCCGGCGTTCTTGGCCGCCTGCGCGCGTGCCATATGCGTTTCGGCGAGGCCGACATAGGGCACGGTAATCTGCTCGATCAATTTTTGCACTGCCCGCTTGTCCGGGTAGCGCACGAATAAGCGGTTCAGTCCCAACAGCGCTGCGCCGACGTTTTCGCCTTCCAACTCGAACAACTTGGCGATGTGCGGCGCCAATTCGTCCAAGCGATTCACATTGACCAGCAAGCCCGTCAGCATTTGCCGCGCCAGTGGCGATTCAGGATCGATATCCGCCCATAGCCGTCCGGCTTGCAGCGCCGCGTCGAAATCGCGCCCATGCAAGGCGATCTCCGCAGCGCGACGGGCGATACGTGGGTCGCGGGTGGACACTGCCAGATCGACATAGGCCGAGACGGAAAGACCGAAGCTACCGCTTTGGGCTGCCAACTCGGCCAGCACCAACTGGTAGAGCACTGGCGCCGTCAGTTCACGCAACGGTAGCGGCTCAGCGCGTGCCTCTTTCTTCCTGGCGACCGAGCCGTGCGGCGACGCCGGCACATCCGCCTGATCGGCGTCGCCATCGCCGTCGTCGCTGTCACTGTCGGTCGCGGCGGATGAGGTCGCGGCAGGCGCCGCTACGCTCGCCGTTCGCACTGGGCCTTGCGCACAACCGGCAGTCACAAGAATTGCACTCGCGATGGCGAGCGACAGCAAACGAAAGAGGGTAGTCATACCAGTGTGCGGAGAGGGTGGCGTCGAGTGGGGCTGCGGCGGGCGCAAAATCTTGCGTATTGGAGGCGTAAAATGCGAAATCGTTCGCCGCATGTTATGGCTTTTCCTATTCTGCGGCAAGCTGACACCTCAGTTGAATCCTCTGTTGCCTAGGGCCTGTCCACATTCATTTTGTCGGATGCGCTGTTTCCCAATGCGTGGGATGCAAGGCGCGCGCCGCCGTCGATGGTCATTCCCTCGACAAGGTGCCTCAGTTGCAAAATTCGGCCGCAGCCGGCGCCCCGAAGGAAGTCCCCTGGCGGGATGACCTAAAATACCCGTTCGCACCGACAAAATGAACGAGAACAGGCCCTAGTTATGCCCGAACTGCCCGAAGTGGAAATCACCCGTCGCGGGCTCATGCCCAGCCTTGTCGGCAAATCCATCGATGCGGCCATAGTACGCAACGCCATGCTGCGCTATCCCTTACCGCCGCAACTCGGCCAACTACTTGCCGGCCGCACCCTGGGCAGCATCGAGCGCCGCGGCAAATACTTGCTGTTTCGGCTGGAACACGGCACCTTGCTGATTCACTTGGGCATGTCCGGTAGCCTGCGGCTCGTCGCCGCTTTAGAGGCGCCCGGCAAGCATGACCATGTCGATATCATTTTCGGTGATAAGGCCTTGCGGCTGCGCGATCCGCGCCGGTTTGGCGCCATATTGTGGGCGACTGGCAACATTGCGCTGCATCCGCTCATCGCATCCCTGGGCATCGAGCCGCTCTCGTCGGAATTCGATGGCGCGTGGCTGCATGCCGCAACACGTGGGCGCAGCACGCCGATCAAGTTGCTGCTCATGGACAGTCACACCGTCGTCGGCGTCGGCAATATCTATGCGTCGGAAAGCCTGTTTCGTGCCGGCATCCATCCGCGCACTGCGGCTGGACGCCTTTCACGAGCGCGTTGCGACAGACTTGCGCTGGCAGTGCGTGAAACGCTGGAAGCCGCCCTCGCCGCAGGAGGTAGCAGCCTGCGCGACTACGTGCACAGCGACGGCGAATCCGGCTGGTTTCAGCAGCAATACACGGTCTATGGCCGCGACGGCGAGGCTTGCCGACAGTGTGGCGCAACCATCCGCGCGGTACGCCTGGGACAACGCTCGACCTTCTACTGTCCGACCTGCCAGCGCTGACGAGCGGCAGCGGCCGGCCGCCAAGCTGAGTTGCATCCTGAGCTTAGTGTGCTAAATTGGCGTTTTTACAGCACTTTCTGGAGTGGCCATGAGTTTGGTCCAGCATTTTTCCGCATACAGCAGTTGGCGTGGGTCGGTCTCCGATCACCTGACGCACCTGCGCGACTGGCTAGCGCAAAACGAGCTGGGCGACGCGCAAAGCGATTTGCGCCTGCAACAGATGCTCGAACGCCTGCGCGAGGACAAACTCATCATCGCCTTCGTCGCGGAGTTTTCGCGGGGCAAATCGGAACTCATCAACGCGATATTTTTCGGCAACTATGGTCAGCGCATCCTGCCGTCCAGCGCGGGTCGCACCACCATGTGCCCGACCGAATTGCTCTATGAAAGCGACAAACCGGCGTCCATAGAGTTGCTGCCTATCGAAACCCGCGCCACCAACGCCAGCGTCACTGAGTTCAAGCGTTATCCCGAAGAGTGGCGCACCGTCGAGCTAGCAGCCGATTCAGCCGACGCCATGCATGCCGCGCTGATGCGCGTCGGCGAACAAAAGCGCGTTTCGCAAGAACTGGCCGGCAAACTATCTTTCGCCATCGACCTCAAAGGCGAAGAAGGCCTCAAGCCCGACGCGGATGGCCTGGTTGAAATTCCCTGCTGGCGGCACGCTGTCATCAACTTCCCGCATCCTCTGCTGCAGCAAGGGCTGGTCATACTCGACACACCAGGCCTGAACGCCATTGGCGCGGAACCCGAGCTGACGCTGTCGCAACTGCCGAACGCCCAAGCTATCCTGTTCATCCTGGCCGCCGACACGGGGGTGACGCAATCCGATCTCGCCGTGTGGCGCGATCACGTCAATGGCGCGCGTGGCCGGCAAAAAGGCCGCATCGCCGTGCTTAACAAGATCGACGGCCTGTGGGACGGCATACGTACCGAAAGCGAAATCGAAGCCGAAATCGCCAAGCAGGTGACGACCTGCTCCGACACACTGGAGCTGCCTAGCAGCCATATCTTCCCCGTCTCCGCCCAGAAGGGCTTGTTAGCCAAGATCAACGGCGATGCCGACCTGTTGGCGCGCAGTCGGCTGTTGCAGCTAGAGCAGGCGCTCACCGCCGAATTGATTCCGGCCAAGCAAGAAATTGTCTGCGACAACACCGAAGTCGAAGTGGCCGATCTCATCGCTCGCACCCGCACCTTGCTGGAAACGCGGCGTAGCGGCGTGATCGAACAACTCGCCGAGTTATCGGAACTGCGCGGCAAAAATCAAAGCGTCATCGAATACATGATGCTTAAAGTACGCAGCGAGAAAGAGGAATTCGAAAGAGGGTTGCAGCGCTATTACGCGGTGCGCAGCGTGTTCTCACAGCTCACCAACAATCTGTACGCCCATCTCGGCATGGATGCCTTGCGCGACGACACGCGCCGTACCCGTGAAGCGATGCTCGAGGCCAACTTCACCAAGTCCATGCGCGAAGCCATGCGTGCCTTCTTCCGCAATGTGCGGCACAACCTGGATAAGTCTGTCGATGAAGTCGCTGAGATCATGAAAATGATGGAGGCAATGTACGAGCGATTCTCCACCGAGCACGGCATGAAGCTCTCCGCCCCGCCGCCTTTCTCGCTCATGCGCTATGAGAAGGAAATAAACCGGCTGGAGGCGAGTTTCAATTCCCACTTCAACACCTTGTTGAACATGGTCACGCACGCCAAGAAAGGGCTTACCCAACGCTTTTTCGAAACGGTAACGCTACAAGTGCGCCGCACCTTTGAGCAGATCAACCGCGATGCCGACAGTTGGTTGCGCGCCATCATGGCTCCGCTGGAAACCCAGGTACGCGAATATCAATTACAGTTGAAACGTCGGCTGGAAAGCGTCAAGCGCATACACCAGGCGACGGATACGCTGGAAGATCGAGTCAAGGAGTTGGCCCAGATGCAGGCAGGACTTGAGGAACAACTGGCGCAACTCAACAGCATGGCCAAGCAATTGCGCGCCACGCTGCACGAGGAAAGCCAAGCCAGCGCGGCGGCGGCCTGATACCGCTCAGCGTTTTGTCGTCAGGCGCAGGTATTTTTGCTGAAGCTCGTCGCGGCTTTCTGCGTGCGCCGGATCTAAATTGATGCAACTCACCGGACACACCTCAACGCACTGCGGCTGATCAAAGTGCCCGACGCATTCGGTGCATTTTCCCGGATTAATCTCGTAAATCTCCGCACCTTGTGAAATGGCCTCGTTGGGGCATTCCGGCTCGCAGACATCGCAGTTGATACACTCGTCGGTGATGATCAGGGACATAATTCGTTAACCTAGCGATGCAACTTTCTTGACCATGCGTGCGCTCACCTGCGGTTGCACGAAATGGCTAACATCGCCGCCCAATACGGCGATCTCTCGCACCATGGTGGCGGAAATGAACATGTACTGGTCTCCCGGCGTCAGGAAGATGGTCTCGACATCGGGATACAGATTGCGGTTCATGCCCGCCATCTGAAATTCATATTCGAAGTCTGACACCGCGCGCAAACCACGCAGAATCACGTGGGCGTTCTGCGCTTGCATGAAGTCCATCAGCAGTCCCGAAAAACCCTGGACCACCACATTGGGATAGGCGGCCAACACCTCGGTGGCCATTTCCACTCTTTCAGCCAGCGTAAAAAATGGCCGTTTGCCGCGGCTGTCGGCAACGCCGACCACCACCCGCTCGAACAACCGAGAAGCGCGACGCACCAAGTCTTCGTGGCCGCGCGTGACCGGATCGAAAGTGCCGGGATAAACAGCGATGCTAGTACTCATTCTTATTGCGCCTCCAGCAAATGATAAAAAACCTGGCCAGCGCGCCCCTCCCGCACGCAGTGCCAGGTGCCGATGCGCGCCAGCGCATGTTCGGCTTCGGCATAAATCAAGGCGCCCGGCGCGAGCAAGCCGGGTAGCCAGGGTTCGATGCGCTCTATCCAGCCCTGGCGATAGGGCGGATCGAGAAACAACACATCATAGCGTCCATGATAAGGCGTAGGCCGCGAAACGAATTTTAGCGCATCCGTCCGCAGCAGCTCCAAGCCTGCGTCTTTGCACTCGGCGCCATCGCCCACCAAAGCGCGGGCATTGGCTTCGAGCTGAGCATAAGCGCGCGCATCGTTCTCGACCAGCGTAACGTGCGCCGCGCCGCGCGAGGCGGCCTCGAAGCCCAGCGCGCCGCTGCCGGCAAATAGATCCAGGCAGTTGAGACCGGTCAGGCCCTGACCCAGCCAGTTGAATAAGGTTTCGCGCACCGCATCGGGCGTGGGCCGCAGACCCTTTGCCAGTGGCACCGTGATCAAGCGGCGCTTCCAGGCGCCGCCGATGATGCGCACCCGACTCATCAGTCTCCGGCCAGAATGACCGTGACCAGATGCTCAGGCTTCACCTTGCGTTGGAAAGCGGCGCGTATGTCGGCGACCGTGACCGCCTCAACCTTGCGCGGGAAATCGTCGAGATAAGTTAGCGGCAGTTCATAGAAACCGATCACCGCAAGATATTCCAGAAGCTTGCGATTGCTGTCGAGCCGCAACGCAAAACCGTCAACCAGATTGCGCTTGGCAGCTTTCAACTCTTCCTCGCTGGGGCCTTGCTTGAGAAACAGGGTAAGCGTGTCTTGCGCGACCTTGAGCGCCTCGCTCGCCTGACTGCGCTTGGTTTGCAAACCGATTTGAAAAGGGCCCGGCTGGCGCTGAGCCTGGAAATAGCTATACACGCTGTAGGCATAGCCGCGTTTCTCGCGCACTTCTTTCATCAGTCTGGAGACAAAGCCGCCGCCGCCGAGTATGTAGTTGCCGGCCAGCATGGGGAAGTAATCGGGATCGCCGCGTCGCATGGCCGGTACACCGACATAGATGTGCGCCTGGCTGGCGGGATGGGCGATGCGTTCGACGCTTTGCATAGGCAGTGTAACGTCGGGTAGAACCGCGTCAACACGGCTCTGCGGCAAGCCATCAGTCAATGTCCGCGCGATATTCTCGGCCTCGGCGCGCGACACATCGCCGATGATGGAGATCACCGCGCCCTGCGCGCTGTAGCGCGTGCGATGAAAAGCCACCAGGTCGTCGCGCGTAATGCCGCTCACACTATCCACAGTGGCGCTCACGCCATACGTATGGCCGGGGTAGAGCAGGGCCGAGAAGCGCTTGCTGGCAATGCTTTCAGGCCGCGTGTCCGCCTCGCGTATGGCGGCGATGCTGCGCGACTTCTCGCGCGCCAGCACCTCCTCCGGGAAAGTGGGTTGCAGCAAGACCAAGCGCAGAAGCTCAAGGGCGGCCTCGCGCTCCCGCTTGGACGAGAGCGTACGCAGCGACAAGCCGGCGCGATCCAGATCGCCAGAGCCGCCCAAGCCCGCACCGATATCGACCAGACGGTCAGCGATTTTTTCTTCATCCAGCGATCCCGCGCCGGCGTCCAGCAACCCGCGCGTCAGCCCCGCAAGACCCGACTTTCCCGGTGGATCGTAGGCCGCGCCGGCGGCGAAATCGACTTGCACATCTAGGATGGGCAACTCGTGGCTTTCGACGAAATAGACGCGTGTGCCGGACGGCAGTGTCCAGTGTTGAATTTGCACACCGGCCTGCGCGAGCAAGGTCATCGTCGCAAACATCAAGCCCAGAATAATTCGTGTCATGGCATTCCCGTTCTTGCCGCGTCCAGCGCGGTAATTGTCTTATTCAGAAGCGTAAAAAATAACTGGCAGTGGCAGCCCCGAGATGTCATTCCCGCGAAAACGGGAATCCAGCGTCTTGCTGCAAACGCCACGGGTTCCCCGCTTTCGCGGGGACGACAGCCTAGGGTAGATATTTATACGAAAATTGATAATCGGCATTCTCACCGCGTGCGGCTCAATGCTTGGTCGGTGACGCGGCGTCGGCCGCGCCGGCGCCTTCGGGCAGCGGCTGTGGATCTAGGACCGCGACGGTCAGCGTGCTGTCATCGAAATATTTTTTCGCCACGGCCTGAACTTCCTCACCGGTTACGCTGCGTATCTTGTCGAGCACAATGTCGATGTCGCGCCAGTGGTGGCCGGAAGCCTCGAAGTGGCCGATCTCCATGGCCTGCGCCATCATCGAGTCGCGCTTGTACACCTGCGCGGCAATGGTTTGAATTTTCACGCGCTCGAGTTCTTCCGCATTCACACCATCGCGCTTGATGCGTTCGATCTCCGCGCGCAATGCCGCTTCCAGTTCGGCCACGGTTTTGCCTTCGGCCGGCGTGCCATCGACCATGAACAAGGACTCGCCGCGCACCGGCGAGTCGTAACCGGCGCCTGCTGAGATGGCAATTTTCGAACCGCGCACCAGATTGCGGGCGAAGCGCGCGGCGGCGTGGCCATCCAGCACCGTCGCCAATACCTCCAACGCGTAAGGCTCACGGTCATGCTGCACATCGCGCAGCGTCGGTACTTTCCAGGCCATCGAGAGGTAGGGCAATTTGGCCGGCGCTTTCACCACCAGACGCTTGATGCCGATTTGCGCTGGCTCGGTCTGAGGTTTACGCACCGGTAAGGCGCGCGGCTTGATCTTGCCGTAGTACTTTTCCGCAAGGCGGAAGACTTCATCCTTATTCACATCGCCTACGATCACCACGTAAGCATTGTTCGGCACGTACCAGCGCCGATACCAGTCCTGCGCATCGCGGGCCTTCATGTTTTCCAGATCGTTCATCCAACCAATGATCGGCCGCTGATAGGGATGCGACTGGAAGGTCGTCGCCATCAGGCGCTCGTGCACCAAAGCGTGCGGCTCGTCTTCGGTGCGCATGCGCCGCTCTTCCATGACGACCTTGATCTCCTGGCCGAACGCTTGAGGATCGAGCACCAGGTTGGCCATGCGATCGGCTTCCAGCGCCATCATGTCGGCGAGCTTGGCTTTCGGAACCTGCTGGAAATAGGCCGTGTAATCGTGCGCCGTGAAGGCATTGTCCCGCCCACCCGCCGCCGCCACGCGTTTGTTGAATTCGCCGGGACCGACCTTCTTGGTGCCTTTGAACATCATGTGTTCCAGTACGTGGGCCACGCCCGTCGTGCCGTTGAATTCGTCTATGCTGCCGGCGCGATACCAAACCATGTGCACCACGGTCGGCGCGCGATGGTCTTCTCGGACGATGACTCGCAAGCCGTTGGATAGCGTCTTTTCAAATGGGCCTGCCGCGTCGACTGCGGCGGACAGGCAGATCAACGCCAGCGCGAAGAGTGGCGATATTCGTCTCAACATTGGGTGGTTTCCGCTTCTGCTAGAATTGGCGAGGCTGCATGTTAGCGGGTTTTCCGCGCCCGCGTCACAAACAGACAAGCCCCCTCCATGTTTAGTTTCCTGAAGAAGTCCGAAGCGCCAATCGAAGTCCAAACTGACGTCGCCGAAAAGCCGCGCGCGTCCTGGACGGAACGCCTCAAATCGGGCCTCGCGCGCAGCCGCGCCCAACTCGGCGGGCGAATCACCAGCTTGTTCCAGCGCGGCAAGATCGACGCGGAAATGCTGGAAGAACTGGAAGGCACGCTGCTGATGGCCGATGTCGGCGTTGCCGCCACCCAGCATCTGCTCGACGAATTGCAGGCGCGCGTCAAACGCGACAAGCTGGAGACCGGCGTCCAGCTTCAGCAAGCGCTGAGCGACATCCTCACGGACCTGTTGCTGCCCTTGCAAGTGCCGCTCGATGTGTCGACCCATAAACCCTACATCATCATGCTGGCGGGCGTGAATGGCGCCGGCAAAACCACTTCCATCGGCAAGCTCGCCAAGTATTTTCAGGCGCAAGGCAAATCGGTGCTGCTCGCAGCCGGCGACACTTTTCGTGCCGCCGCACGCGAGCAATTGACAGTCTGGGGCGATCGCAACCAGATCACCGTCATCTCGCAGGAAGGCGGCGACCCGGCCGCCGTCATTTTCGATGCGATCAACGCGGCGAAAGCGCGCGGCATTGATGTCGTGCTGGCCGATACGGCCGGTCGGCTGCCGACGCAACTCCACCTCATGGAAGAAATCGCCAAGGTGAAGCGCGTCATTGCAAAGGCCGCGCCCGGCGCGCCGCACGAAGTGCTGCTGGTACTCGATGCCAACATCGGCCAGAACGCTGTAACGCAAGTCCAAGCCTTCGACGCCGCCATCGGTGTGACTGGCCTGGTGGTAACCAAGCTCGACGGCACGGCCAAGGGCGGCGTCATCGCCGCCATCGCGCGCACCCAACCCAAGCCCTTGCGCTTTATCGGCGTGGGCGAAGGCATCGACGACTTGCAGCCTTTCTCGGCGCGCGAGTTTGTGGACGCGCTGTTCGAACAATGACGGCCCCCTTCCCCCCTTTCCCCTTCTTCCCCCGCTTGGCGGGGGAGCTGGTGAGTCGCCCCCTCCCCGAGGGAGGGGGTTGGGCGGTGGGTAGTCAAACTTTCCGGGGGGCACCACCCCCATGATTTGCTTTGAGCAGGTTTCCAAGCGTTTCCCCGCTGGCATTGAAGCCCTGGCGGCGCTGAACTTCACCATCGAGGCCGGTGAGCTAATCGTGCTCTCTGGCCGCTCCGGCGCCGGCAAGACCACCCTGCTGAAGCTCATCCCCGCCATCGAGCGCCCCACTCACGGCTCGGTCATGGTGAATGGCCAGAACGTCGCCGCTTTGAAGCGCGTCGGCGTGCCGTTTCTGCGCCGCAAGCTCGGGCTGGTCTTTCAGGACCAAAAGCTGCTCTTCGACCGCAACGTCTTCGACAACGTCATGCTGCCGCTGGCCATCGCCGGCGAATCGCCGCGCGAAGCGGCGCGGCGTGTGCGCGCGGCCCTCGACAAGGTCGGTCTCCTGGATCGCGAGAAGGCCATGCCCATCGCGCTCTCGGGCGGCGAGCAACAGCGGCTGGCCATCGCACGCGCAGTGGTGCATCGCCCTTCGATTTTGATCGCCGATGAGCCGACCGCGCACCTGGACGATGACTACGCGCGCGATATCGCCGGCATGTTCCGCTCTTTCAACCAAGTCGGCGTCACCGTCATTGTTGCCACCCACCATGACGCGCTGTTCGCGCCTTTCATGACGCGACGACTCACGCTCGACCGAGGGCGGCTGGTATGAAGCGCTGGCTCACCCAACATCGGGAAGCGGCGGCGGATTCGTTGCGGCGGCTCTCTGCCACCCCACTCAACACCCTGCTGGGCGCGCTGGTGCTGGGCATCGCCATGGCCTTGCCAGTCGGCGGCGAAATGCTGCTGACCAACCTGATGAGCCTGGCGCGCAACAGCGCCACGACGCCGGAGCTGTCCGTCTTCATGGCGCTGGATGCCGGCAAGAAAGATGCGGCCGATGTCGAAGCTCGACTGAGCCGGCACCCGCTGGTCCAGGAGGTGCGTTTTATTCCCCGCGACGAGGCGCTGCGTAGACTGAAAACCAGCCAAGGCCTGGGCGATGTCATCGATAGCCTGCCGCGTAATCCCTTTCCGGATGCGTTCGTCGTCGTGCCGCGAGCCGACACGCCGCAGGAACTGGAAAGCATGCGCGCCGACTTCGCCAAGTTCAACAAAGTCGAGCATGTACAACTCGATTCCGCCTGGGTGAAGAAGCTCGATGCCTTGCTGCGGCTGGCGCGTTTCGCCATCGCGCTGCTGGCCGGCTTGCTGGGCGTGGCGCTGGTTGCCGTCACCTTCAACACCATCCGCCTGCAAATCCTCACGCGCAGCGCCGAGGTCGAGGTCGCCCGCCTATTGGGCGCGACCGACAGCTTCATCCGCCGCCCGCTCTATTACTTTGGCGCTCTGCAAGGCCTGGCCGGCGGCGTAGTTGCCTGGCTGCTGGTATTCGCCGCCACCCTGCTGCTCAAAGGTCCGGTGGGCGAACTGGCCGCGCTTTACGGCCTGGAGTTCTCGCTCCGCGCCTTGCCGCCGACCGAATCGCTCACCCTCCTGGGCGCGGCGGTGCTGCTGGGCTGGCTGGGCGCATGGCTGTCCCTTGGGCGCCACCTCCGCGCCGGGGAAACGGCCTGAACTTCCCACTACCCGGGAACCGAAACCCCTGTTAGCACTCTAATCGCCGGAGTGCTAAACTAGAACCAAAGGGAGGTAAGCCATGAATGCATTGATGATGCCTGTTCCCTCAGCGCTGGGCAGCCTGGAAAGCTATATCCAGGCGGCAAATCGTTTTCCGATGCTGACCGAAGAACAAGAGTTGGAGCTGGGGCGCCGCTTCCGCAAAAGTGACGATCTCGAAGCGGCCAGCCAATTGGTGCTATCCCATCTGCGCCTGGTGGTGTCGGTGGCGCGCGGCTATTTGGGCTACGGCCTGCCGCATGCCGATCTGATCCAGGAAGGCAACGTCGGCCTGATGAAGGCGGTAAAGCGCTTTGACCCCGAGCGCGGCGTGCGTCTGGTTTCCTTCGCCATCCACTGGATCAAAGCAGAAATCCACGAATACATCCTGCGCAACTGGCGGCTGGTGAAGATCGCCACCACCAAGGCGCAACGCAAGCTGTTCTTCAATCTGCGCAGCCTCAAGCAAGGCCTCAACACCATGAGCCCGGATGAAGTGGGCGCCATGGCCAAGCAATTGGGCGTTAAGCCGCAAGAAGTGGTCGAGATGGAAACTCGCTTCACCGGGCAGGACATCGCGCTGGAGTCCAATAGCGACGACGACGACGATCGCTTCGCCCCCATCGCCTACCTGGCCGATCCGCATGCCGAGCCTTCGGAAGTACTGGCCCAGCAACAGTCGCAACGCCTGCAAGACGAAGGTCTCAAAGCCGCGCTGGCCGGGCTGGACGATCGCAGCCGTCGCATCATCGAGCGGCGCTGGCTGTCCGAAGGCCACGAAGCGACCCTGCATGAATTGGCCGATGAGTATGGCGTTTCCGCCGAGCGTATCCGGCAGATAGAAGCCAAGGCCATGCAGAAAATGAAGGGCGCGCTAGCCCACGTGGTCTGAGCCAACCGAGCCGGCTGTCCAATAGACGAAGAGACAAAAGGCCATCGCGGTAACCGCGATGGCCTTTTTGTTTCTGGGAATAGCTACTTGCTAGGGCCCTCCCCTGTTTCTCCATACTGGAACGTGCAGCAGCATCAGACAATACTGTCATATAGTATTGCTTGACAATACTACTCCAATTCAATACTATTTCTTCGTGATCAAGACATTCGCTGACAAGCCAACTGCGGCGATTTTCGAGGGCCACCAAGTACGGCGGCTTCCAAAAGATATTCAAGCCACCGCCAGACGAAAATTGAAGCAGATTGACGCAGCCATCAGCGTGGACAGCCTGCGTATTCCGCCGGGTAATCGGCTAGAACTGCTCAAGGGCGACCGAGCCGGACAATGGAGCATACGCATCAATGACCAGTGGCGCATTTGCTTTGAATGGGCCCGTGGCGATGCCTTCAACGTCGAGATCGCGGACTATCATTAGGAGACACTATGGTCATCAAGCGTGAAGAATTAAAGACAGCAAGCTTCCAGGATGTGTCGACCGGCCGTCGTCTCGCGCCCGTACATCCTGGCGAGGTACTGTTGAAAGACTTCATCGAGCCGATGGAGATCACCCGCTACAAGGTCGCCAAACTCGCTGGCGTGCAGCAGCGCCGCATTGACGAAATCTGCGCGGGTCAGCGTGCCATGACGGCCGATACCGCACTGCGGCTCGCGCGGCTGTTCGGCATCGACGCGCAGTTCTGGATGAACTTGCAGACGCAATATGACCTGGAAACCACCGAACACGAAATGCGCAAGAGGATCGAGCAGGAAGTCACTCCCCTCGCCGCTTGATTATTGAGTCGCGTATCAGTCGCTGACAACTTCTTGGCTTGCGGCGTCGTTCCCGCGTAAGCGGGAATCCAGTGTCTTGCCTTAACGTCGCTGGGTCTCCACTTTCGCGGGGATGACGAACCGAGAGGCCGTCAAAAATCATCACTGTAAAGTCCGTGGCAAAAAATCGCCACGGACTTTACAGCAGCGAAACGCATCGAGCTTAACTCAGCGTGACCATGCCCTCATGCAAGCCCGACATAGGACGCAGCGTCTGTGGCGCGGCACCAAAGTTCGGAGCGGCCAGCACCTCCTGCGCTGAAGTGAGGCCGATCCCCGCTAAGGTGCCGGCCTTGCCGTACTGATAGGCCAGATCGCCACCCAAAGCGTCTGTATCGCTCGAGCTCAGATGGAAGCTGGTCAGGCCATTCGTCAGGGCCCAGGTGCTGAGGCCCGGATTGGCAACACGCGCAGCATCGAAATTATTCACCAAGCCCTGAAAGTCGAAGTCCTGCACTTTCTTGTTGAGCAGGCTATCGCTGGAGGCGGCGTCGAAGGCCGTCATGGCTTCTGAGATGATCTGTAGATTGAGTACGCTGTGATTGCTGGCGTTGGCGTACCAGTTGGCCAGCGTGATGCGGTCGCCAACGCCAACATTGAGGATCAGGTTGTTGCCGCTCTTCTGGAAGGTCAGATCCGAGTAGGCGATGGCGCCGCCCAGCGAAAGGGTGTTGTCGGCGCCGATGCTGGCGTTGAAGGTATCCTGGCCATCGCCTTTGTTGAAGGCGATGACGTCGGCCCCGGTGCCGGTATTGATTACATCGTTGCCGCTGCCACCGATGAAGAGGTCGTTACCGATGCCGCCGGTCAGCGTGTCGTTGCCAATGCCGCCGTTGAAGTAGCCGCTGCCAGAGGTATCGGACAGCACATCGTTGCCGGCCATGCCTTCCAGGAAATCCAACCCCGCAGCGCCGTTGAGTGTGTCGGCGCCATCGCCGCCGTTGAGCAGGTTGTTCTCGGCGTTGCCGACGAGGGTGTTGGCCAGTGCGTTGCCGGCGCCGTTGATGGCTACGGTGCCGGTGAGAGTGAGGCTCTCCACGTTATCGGTCAACACGTAACTGATCGAGGCAAGCACCTTGTCGGTGCCTTCGCCGCTCAGTTCGGTAACGACATCGCCGGCGGCGGCGACGTAGTAGGTGTCGTTGCCGGTGCCACCTGTCATGGCATCGGCGCCCGCGGCGCCGTTCAGGACGTCGTTGCCAGCACCACCGATCAGGGTGTCGTTGGCTATCCCGCCGTTCAGTGTGTCATCGCCGGCCGCGCCGTCCAGTATGTTGGGTGCGCCGTTGCCGACGATGACGTTGTTCAGCGCGTTGCCGGTGCCATTGATCGCTGCGCTACCCGTGAGGGAGAGGTTCTCGACGTTGTCGCTGAGGATGTAGCTGATGGAGGAGATCACCTTGTCGGCGCCTTCGCCACTCAGTTCGGTGACGATGTCGGCGGCGTTATCGACGTAGTAGGTGTCGTTGCCGGTGCCGCCTGTCATTGCATCCGCGCCAGCACCCCCATTCAGAACATCGTTACCGTCTCCGCCGATCAGGACATCGTTGCCGATGCCGCCGGTCAGCGTGTCGTTGCCAGCGCCGCCATCGAGGCGGTTGCCGGCGGCATTGGCGACGAGCACGTTGTCCAACGCATTGCCCGTACCATTGATCGCTGCGCTACCGGTGAGGGTGAGGTTCTCGACGTTGTCGCCGAGCACGTAGCTGATGGAGGAAATCACCTTGTCGGTGCCTTCGCCCACCTGCTCGGTGACGACGTCGCCGGCGTTATCAACGTAGTAGGTGTCGTTGCCGGTGCCGCCTGTCAGGGTGTCGACGCCAGCGCCGCCGTTGAGGACGTCGTTACCGTCTCCGCCGATCAGGACATCGTTGCCGATGCCACCGGTCAGCGTGTCATTGCCGGCGCCACCATCGAGGCGGTTGCCGGCGGCATTGGCGACGAGCACGTTGTCCAACGCATTGCCAGTACCGTTGAGCGCCGCGCTACCCGTGAGGGTGAGGTTCTCGACGTTGTCGCTGAGGATGTAGCTGATGGAGGAGATTACCTTGTCGGTGCCTTCGCCCGCCTGCTCGGTGACGACGTCGCCGATATTGTCGACGTAGTAGGTGTCGTTGCCGGTGCCGCCGATGAAGGTATCGGCACCGAGCCCGCCGTTGAGCGTGTCGTTGCCGGCTAGCCCTTCGATCACATCGCGTAGCGCAGTACCAGTGAGGGTATTGGCGGCAGCCGTACCGACAATATGGTTGGCGATATCGAGCGTAAAGGTGCTGCTGGCGCTGGCGCCGGCAAGGTCGGTGGCGGTAGTGCGTAGGCTTAACAAGCCGGCCGAGGTGGAGGTGGGTGTGCCGCTCAGGGTGCGGGTGGTGGCGTTGTAGCTGAGCCAACTCGGTAGCGGGCTGCCGTTGGCTAGGGTGACGCCGTAGCTGAGGACGTCGCCGACATCGACATCGGTGAAGGCGTCGACCGGTATGGTGTAGCTGAAGGCGGCGTCTTCGGTGGCGCTTTGATCGGCTATCGCGTGGGCAAGCACCGGGGCATCGTTGGTGTTGGCGACGTCGAGGGCGAAGATGCCGGAGGCGGTAGCGCCGGCAATGTCCGTTGCCGTGACCTTGAGGTTGAGGCTGCCGACGTCGCCATTCGTGGGTGTGCCGCTCAGGGTGCGGGTGGTGGCGTTGTAGCTGAGCCAACTCGGTAGCGGGCTGCCGTTGGCTAGGGTGACGCCGTAGCTGAGGAGGTCGCCGACGTCCACATCACCGAAGGCATCGACCGGTATGGTGTAGCTGAAGGCGGCGTCTTCGGTGGCGGTTTGATCGGCTATCGCGTGGGCAAGCATCGGGGCATCGTTGGTGTTGGCGACGTCGAGGGCGAAGATGCCGGAGGCGGCTGCGCTGGCAATGTCGGTGGCGGTGACTTTGAGGCTGAGACTGCCGACGTCGCCGTTGGTAGGCGTGCCGCTAAGCGTGCGGGTGGTGGCGTTGTAGCTGAGCCAACTTGGTAGCGGGCTGCCGTTGGCTAGGGTGACGCTGTAGGTCAGGGTGTCGCCAACATCCGCGTCGGTAAATGTGTCGTCAGGCACAGCCCAACTGTATGCCTGATCTTCCATGGCGATTTGATCGAGCAGCGGGTGGGCGACAACGGGCGCACTGTTGCTGGTGGCGCCGATGCGGCTTTCGAGCGTAGCGCCATCCCATGTTGCACCGGCGTCGAACTCCACGAGCGCCAGCGGTTTGGCGGCGTGCTGGAACCAACGGGCGAAGCGAACTTGGTCGGTGCTGTCCTTCAGCGATAGACAGAGATCGTCGTCCTCGCGGGTGACCCCGATGTCATCGGGCCGGATGCCGGCGCCGAAGCGCAGGGTATCGCCTGCGATGTATATCGGCTCGCCACGCGTACCGTTAGTCATCTCGGCAGGCACGCCCAGCCATTCCAGATAACTCAGGTCTTGCGCCACATATTCATAGTCCCTGTATGGGGATCGCGCAACCAAATCGACATCCCGGTAAATATTCGCGTCTCCCACTCTCCCTTCGACATCATGGTAAAAGTCACCTATTCGATCACGACCATCACCACGCTCGAAGAGATAAGTATCGCTAGCCTGGCTGCCGAAGATAACGTCGTCGCCCTGCCCACCCACGTATAGATTTCCTAAACTCCAATAATCTGCACCGGTAAAACCTAGCACGTCGTTGCCCGCGCCACCCAAGAGTTCATTCGCCCCCCGACCGCCAATTAGATAATCGTCGCCCGCTTCGCCCTCCAGGTGGTCATTGCCAGTGCCACCATCGAGCCAACCGCTGCCGCGTATGATGTCATTTCCGCCAGCCCCGCAAAGCGGCGTGGACTCATCTCCCACACCAGTCAGGCTATTGTCGCCCTCATGAGGATCGAAACTCGGCGCCGGTGGCGCCAGCGCGATCAGTTCGCCCATGGACAGCGTCGTGCCGTCGGCAAGGCGCAATTGCTCGATCCCGCTGCCCACGAGGTCGTCGCTGTGCGGCATCACGATGCGCACCGCATCCTCACCACCCCAACTCACGTCCAGCGTCACGAAGACCGTTTGCGCGACGGCCGTCGGGATCCACCTGACGTGATGATTGATATCCTCAAAATAGGGCGCAGAGAGCATAGTCTCGCCCCAGGCGAAGCGGAGGTCTTCGGGCCGCACCACATCCGGCAACACCACCGTATCCACCGCACGATCCTCAATCAGGATCGGCCTATGCGAGGTATACAGATCGTCGCTGGATTCCGTCCATCCTATGCCTAACGTGTCCGCGACGATATCCATGCCGCTACCCGGCAAAATGACATAAGTATCGCCGCCGCGCCGCCCATCCAGGATGTCCTCACCGGAGCCCCCAGCGAGCGTATCGGCGCTCGCTCCACCGTAGAGGCGGTCGTTGCCGGCGCCACCATACAGTAGCGCGCCAAGTCTCGCAGAATCGCCAAATAGCTCATATTCTGCCGGGGTCAAATAGGTACTCGTATTCATGCGCACCACGTCGTCGCCGTCACCGGCATCAACCAGCCCATATCCATGGCCAAAGAGTAAATCGTTGCCGCTGCCGCCGTGCAACTCGTAAATGGTCACGTGCCGTGCAATTCCGATCTGCTGGCGCTGTACGACGAAATTCTCTGTATTGGTCGACGGCAAAAAGTAGCCCGGTGAGAAGATCCAGGTGCCAACTGGTTGCCCAGGTTTATAAACTCGCAATAGTTGATATTCGCTCCCCAAATCCCACACCCCGGTTTTTCCGTTCGGAATAAAACCCACTCCGGCCGGAATAAAAACCGGCGCATTCGCTCCAGTCAGGCTCGCGACTGACAAGCGATCTGCAGTGAACAGACGCTTCACGCCGATTTCGATGGTTTGCGCAAAGTCGGTTTGCTGCGAACTGACCGAATCGCCGAAACCGTTGGCCTCAGAAGGTGCCGTAGTGAACGACAGATCGGCCACATCATGCGTAATACGCGTCAGGGTCGGAAAGACCTCGGTCATGTAGCGTTGCAGCTTGCCGTCAGCGCCCTGGGCATAACCCTTCCTGGTCAGCAAGTCGATAAAATTTCCTTCGATTTGCTGCTTGTAGTTCTCCCAGAGTTGGTTCGGCGTCTCGAGCGGATGGCCGACAACCACCTCCCCCAAGAAATCCTCCAGGCTGCGCGTCGAACCGGTCGCGCCATCGCGCACTTGCCACGACTGGCCCAGTCCGTAGTAGTAGACCAAGCGTACCCCGCTGCTGCCGTCGATAAAGCTGAGCAACAAGTCGTCACCATGCCGGCTCTGGCTGAGGGCGCCTGCCGAGACGCCCTTGTCGAGCTGGAGCAGGTTGGTTTCACCCGCTGCCTCGATGAAGCTGTCCCAACCCATGCCCAGGCGAACATGGTAGGTGTCCACACCGGCGCCACCCTCGATCCGGTCATTGCCAAAACCGCCGTCCAGATCGTCCGCCCCGCCAAGCCCATACAAGCTGTCGTTGCCCGCTCTGCCCAACAGGATATCGGCACCGTCGCTACCGTATAGCCGGTCATCCCCCTCGCTGCCCTGGCTAATGACGCCGGGCAACCGCGCCATCAGATCAGCCTGGCTCAACACCGTGCCGTCGGCAAAGTGCAACTCGCTGATGCTGCCCAGATCGGCGTTGCACAAGCTGAGACGATCGCCACCACCAAAATCCAAGTCGACATAGCGCCGTCCATCGTCGGCCACGCTTTGCGACACGGTCATGGCATCGCCGCTCAGGCCGTTGCCGAAGCGGACCAGGTTGCGGCCACTGTCGTCGAGAACGATATCGTCGCCATCACCGAGGTTGAAGGCATAGACGTCATTGCCATCGCCACCCTTGAGCATATCTGCGCCGGCTCCTCCAGAGATGCTGTCGTTACCACTGCCGCTGTCCAGGATATCGTCACCCACGCCACCGTCCAAGACATCATCGCCTTCCCCACCGTTGATAGAATCGTTGCCCGCCCCCCCGAGTATCGTGTCGTTGCCTTCTCCCCCGTCCAGCCCATCGTTGCCGCCCTGCCCAACAATCGTATCGTCGCCCGCGTAGCCCCTCACATCATCATTGCCGTCACCCATCACAAAGCGATCATTCACGCTGGTGCCGTATTGCGTATACCACGAGGGCAAGTCGCTCCTGGTCTCGATGTCAAACCCGCGCAGCAGCAACTCGGCCCAGGTGAGCACCTGCCCGCTCTCGAACTCGAAGCGGTCGATGCCCGGCGCCTCCTCCGTCGAGTAGCTTGAGAACGGCGATACGTGAATCTCGTCTGTAGGGGCATTCCTGAAACGGATGACGTACTGCTCCTCGTTGTTGAAGTAGGTGCGGGGTTGGAAGACGAGCTGCAAGTCTTCCGGCGCGATGCCGGCGCCGAACTTGAGCGTATTGGGCTGCGGCTTGCCGTCATCATCCAGCTTTGCGCTGGTGTCCTGCAACGTATCCTGTCCATCGCCCAGGCTGTAAAGGTAGGTATTGTCGCCACCCGTGGCGGTCAGCGTGTCGGCGCCGCGGCCGCCGCTGAGCGTGCTGCCACCGCCGGTAGCGCTGATCCTGTCAGCCGAGGTGCCACCGTAAGCCGCAGCGCCCGGGTCAATCAGACTAATGACAAGTGGGTCGGTGATCTGCTCACCGATGAGCTGCGCCAGCGAAGCGGTGCTACCGTCGGAAAAGCGCAAGGTCTGCACCGCGCCCCTGAAGCCGCCGCGCACGATAATGCGATCCGTCGCCGAGTAGGCGAGAACCAGATCGAAATCGGTTGGGTTGCGCGAGAGGCTGATCGACTCCCGCGTAATTCCGTCGCCAAATTCAATGGTATTGACGCCGCTAAGGTCCACGATGGTGTCGGCCAGTCCGCCCTCGACGGCGCTATCCCCGAGACTGAAGACATAGGTGTCGCTGCCGGTCTCGCCCATGAGGTTGTCCACTCCGGTGCCACCGGTCAGTCGGTCGCTGCCCATGCCGCCCCACAGATCGTCCGCCCCAGCGCCGCCGATCAGGCTGTCGTCGCCGCCATCGCCCATCAGCGTGTCGTCGCCATTGCCGCCGTCTAGCCAGTCGTTGCCTTGCACTTCGGCGGTCAGGCCCGCCGCGTCACCACGCAGGACATCGTTGCCATCACCCCCAAAGAGTTGGTCAGCCTTACCACCGCCGATCAGTGAATCGTCACCGGCGCCGCCGTCGAGGAAATCCGCGCCCTGGTAGGCGGCATCCAGTTCGGCCCCGGGGGTGTCGCCCATGAGGCTATCGTTGCCATCGCCGCCGTAAAGAATGTCGTCGTTGCCATTGCCGATGAGCGTGTCGTTGCCAGCGCCGCCGTAGAGCACGTCTTTGCCGTGCTTGTCCCCAGCCAGTTCTAGATTGTCTCCGTCGATGTAATCGTCGCCCGCTTCCCCATAAAGCTCGTCGTTGCCCCCGTTACCCCAGATGGTGTCGGCGCCTTCGCCGCCGAAGACGCGGTCGTTGCCGTGGAACTGGGCGTCCAGCTCGCCGTTGTCGCCGAGGATTATGTCGGCGCCATCGCCACCGAGAATCTCGTCATCACCGCCATCGCCCCAGATTTGATCGTCGCCGGTGCCACCGATCAGGAGGTCAGCCTTTTGATACTGGCCCGGGGTGAGATCGTCGTCGCCGTGCAACTCGTCGTTGCCGTCACCGCCGTCGATGGTGTCGGATCCGCCATTGCCCCAGATTTTGTCATTGCCCGCGCCGCCGTTCAGCACATCGTTGCCGTGATACAGGCCGTGCAGGCCTTCGAAGTTGAGCATCTCGAGGGCGCTCTCTACGCCGCTGGGGGTGCCGGCATCGTGGTTGAAGTCGCCGAAGAGGAGGTCGTCGCCGTCGCCGCCGTCGATCGTGTCGCTGCCCGCCCCGCCGAAGCCCATGTCGGCGCCGGCACCCAGCGCCAGGGTGTCGTCGCCCGCTTCGCCCAGGACGATATCGTTGCCCGCGCCGGTGAGGATAGTGTCGGCGTCACCGTCGGTGGCTTCATAGCCAATTCTCGCCGCCGCCCGTGTCAGGCCGCCTTCGGTGTGGGTGACGTAGTAGCTGTACTTGTGTTTGACGGGGTTGTAGTCGAGCACCACCCGGTTGCCGTCGGCCAGGCCAATGGCGCCCAGTGAGATGCCGCCTTCGGAGCCGGCGCCCACGGTGTCGCCCTGGGCGAGATCGTCGGCGCCGCCACCCAACAGGATATCGGCGCCGCCGCCGCCCATGAGCCAGTTGCCGGCCGCGCCGATCAGGAGGTCGTTGCCGGGGCCGCCTTCGAGCAGGTCTACCTCGGCGGGCGTGGCAACCGGGGTGTCTTTGGCGGCGAGCGCGGCGTCAAAGCTCATTGCGGAGAGGGCATAGAGGCGGTCGTTGCCGAAGCCGCCGTAGAGGCGGTCGGCACCCGCCCCGCCGATCAGTTCGTCGTCGCCCCAGTCGCCGTTGAGGGTGTCTTTGCCGGCGCCACCGTTAATGCGGTCGGCCAGGCTGTTGCCGGTGATCTGGTCGTTGTTGGCCGTGCCGAGAATGTCCCAACTGCCGGCGCTTACGCTGCGGTCCACGCCCACCGGATCGTCGGCGGGGTTGGTGTCCGCTAGGACGAGGAGGTTGGTGGGGGTGAGGGGTGCGTAGGTGGGGTTGGGGACGCTGTCGAGGCTGATGCCGAGCCAGCCTGGCTGGAAGCGTTTGACGAGGATGCGGTCTTCGGCCTGCGCGGTGAGGATGACCAGCGTCTGGCTGCCATCGGCTTCGTTGACGAGGGCGTAGCGGTACTTGCCGTCGACGCTTTGCCAGAGGCCGGCACCAGGGGCGGTCTCTTTGCCGCCGTTGAGTGTATCGAGCCCGACCTTGATCGAGCCCTGGCCGCCCGTGTCTTCGAGGGTGTCGATGCCGTCGCCGGCGGTGAATTGGTAGGTGTCGGTGCCGGCGCCGCCGACCAGGGTGTCGTTGCCAGTGCCACCGATGAGTTGGTCGTTACCGGCATCACCTTCGAGGTAGTCGTTGCCGGCGTAGCCGTAGAGATAGTCGTTGCCAGCGCCGCCGTAGATCCGATCTCCCAGGCTGCCGCCATCAAGGTCGGTTTCGGCGGCGTCGGAACCAAAGAGGTAATAGGGCCGCTGGGTCGGGAGTGCGGCGTCGCTCAGATAGATCTGTTGGCCGCTGGCGCGATCGTCGAAGAAGGCGCGCTGGTTGTAGGCGTAGGGGAAGGCATGGCTGGCGGTCTTGTCTTCCTTCGCGAGCTTGAGTTTCCAGGTGAGCATCGCCGCGCGGTCTTGGAGGTATTCGTCGGTGAGGTTGCCGGTACCGGTGGCTTTGTTGTAAAGATCGAGGCGGCCGTCGGTGTTGAAACTGCTGAAGTCCGCACCGAGCACGGCAAAGGGATTGAGTTCTTTGAGGGCGTAGC